>Ga0308418_1001921_pt1 | contig 10440 bp, 6 predicted proteins | sample HotsprSampleR4cd_FD_203517 | JGI IMG/M metagenome (GOLD analysis project Ga0308418, IMG submission 203517) | Hot spring phototrophic mat microbial communities from Mushroom Spring, Yellowstone National Park, Wyoming, United States - 20090729_R4cd ... | reverse complement strand
ACGAGCGGTCAACGCAGCGGTCAAAGCGCGGCGCGGATGAATCGGGCAGGGGCGCCGTTCAGACGAAGCGGCTGCGCATTCGGAACCCCGAGTGGAACGGCTTCAGAGCCGCGAGTGGAGCGGCCGAAGGCCGCCCGAACGAGCGGTCAACGCAAAGTGGGGACGAAATCGTGTTGAATCGGGACAGCCTGAATTGAGCCCTTGGCATATACGCCAAGTGGACGGAACCCTCCGTCCACTTGGCGATTTTGCGTCCCTGGACAACGGTTTCGCACTGGCGGCAAGCTCAAACATAAACCGCTGACTCCATGGCTGGTGCAGCAAGGGGACAGCCTGAATTGAGCCCTTGGCATATACGCCAAGTGGACGGAGCCCTCCGTCCACTTGGCGATTTTGCGTCCCTCGACAACGGTTTCGCACTGGCGGGGAGCTCAACCTTAACTCACAGACTCCATGGCTGTGGCGGTTCAATTCAAACTTTGCCCGTGGGAACCCCGCCATGGGACACTTGGTGGAATGCGGCCGAGCCCGATGAGCCTCCGCGCGGCGGAGGACGCGAATTGCGGCCTTGGCAGGTCGCAGAACTTTGCCTCTTGAATTTCTTCCAGAGTTCCCCTGAGTATGGTTTCGCCGCTTGAAATCATTTGTGGGCCGTCTTCTGCCTCCCGGTTCTGGCCTGCCCGGCCGTTCCGGGGCGCCTTCTTGGAGCCAAGGGGGCCCCGCCGGAGCAGCGGCCTGGCGTTGCCGAGCCGTTTTCGGCGAGAAATTCCTTCAAAACCGCCAAAGGGACGGAGCACTCCGTCCACTTGGCGTATTTTCCAAGGGCTCAATTCAGGCTGTCCCCTTGATCCCTTGATCACCGGGCCTGCGCTTTCCGCACCAGTAGTGTACATGGCCTGTCAAGTGTTGGCCGGCCTGCGGGCAATCGGCCGCTGCACGGCCGCACCGGGCCTGCGCTGATTGACGTGGAAGAGACCCTCGCTGGCGGAATGTCATCCTCCAGGACTGTCCCCCCTGGCGTCTCCCGGCTTCAGTCTGTACGGCGTTTCGTGATAGAGTGCGGGACCATGGCGCTGACGGGCAACGCGGCGCGATTCTTTCTGTTACCGGCGTTGGCGATGTCGCTCGGCTGGGGATTGCGCGGGTTTATCGCGGGCGGGCCGCTGGGGGCGATGATCCCCGGGGCGATGATCGGACTCGTCGTTTCCAGCCTGCTGCGGCAGGAGCGGCAGGCGGCGTGGCTGGCCGCGTGCGCCTCCGTGGGTGTCGGGCTGGGCGGGCAGATGACCTACGGCCAGACCGTGGGACTGTCGCTGAAGCCGGAGACATTCTGGTGGGCGATGCCGGGGTTCGCCATCAAAGGGGGCGTTTGGGGGCTGGGCGGCGGCGCGATGCTCGGGGCGGGGTTCTTGCGCTCCTTCGAGGGCTGGACCTCCCGGCGTTTCCTCGCGGGGCTGGCGGCGATGCTGGCTGCCACCTGGGCGGGCTGGCGGCTGGTGAACGCGCCGAAGCTGATCTACTTCTCCGACCCCGTCAACAAGCCGCGGGAGGAACTGTGGGCGGGGCTGCTCGCCGGCGCGCTCGCGTTTCTTGTGATTGCAGCGCACGGGCCGATGCGGCGCATGGCGTGGCGCTTCGCGCTGTGGGCCTGCGCAGGCGGCGCGCTGGGGTTCCCGCTGGCCGCAACGGTCCAGGTTTGGGGCCGGGGGCTCGGGACTCTGCAATGGCTGGACTGGTGGAAGGGCATGGAGTTCACCCTTGGCGCGCTGCTCGGCCTGGGGTTCGGCGCCGCAGCATGGGTTTCCCGGCGCGAGATCGCACCGGAGAGCGGAGAAGCGCGCCGGGAGGAGGCATCCTCCATGGCGGGGTCGCTGCTGGCGGCTGCAACGGTATCCGCAGTCTGCATCGGCAGCGAGTCCTGGGAGCTGCTGCGCTTCAGTTACAGCGTTGGCGCGGCGCTGGTGCTGGCGGCCGCGTTGCATTCCTCCGTTGTGGCGCGGCATGTGGCTGTCACGGTCGCCATCGTGTCGTTCCTCATGAATCTGTCAAAGAAGCCCGCCATGGCCGGCGCCGCAGGCTGGGCGGTTGTCGCGGCCTTGTGTGTGGTGGCGGCGGTCTGGGTATCGCGGAAACAGGATCCAGCGGTTCTGTTCGCAGGGCTGACCTGGAGCGCGGTGGCGGTTTCGCTGTTTATGACGTTCTGGCCGCCCTCGCTGGCGAGCCCCGGGCACCTGCTCACCGAAACGCTCTTCCTGCTGATGGCCTGGCTGTGCACGCGGTGGATGCAGAACCTGCATGGCGACGCCGCAGCCGGAAGGGCGGCAGTGGCATCCTGAAAAGCATGGAGCCGCAGAGCCGCTTCGCCCGCTTCGCCTGGGCGGTTTTGGGCTGGAATTTTCTTGTCATCCTGTGGGGCGCATTCGTGCGCGCCACGGGCTCGGGGGCCGGCTGCGGCAGCCACTGGCCGCTGTGCAACGGCGAAGTGATTCCGCCATCGCCGACGGCGCAAACGGTGATCGAGTTCACCCACCGCTTGACCAGCGGGCTGGCGTTGCTCGGCGTGGCGGCGCTCGTCTGGCTTGCCCGCCGGCTGTTTCCGAAGGGGCACGCGGTGCGGGCGTGGGCGTGGGCGTCGCTGGGGTTCATTGTGGCGGAAGCCCTCCTGGGCGCGGGTCTGGTGCTTCTGGAATATGTCGAACGCAACGCGTCGGCGGGGCGCGCCCTATATCTCTGCGCGCACCTGACCAACACGTTCCTGTTGCTGGCGGCGCTGGCGGGCGCGGCCTGGCACGCTTCCGCCGAACAAGCTTGGCGGTGGCGGCAAGTGGGCGGCTGGATGCGGGCCGCGCTGGCGGCGGTGTTGCTGGCCAGCCTCACCGGCGCCATCGCGGCGCTTGGCGACACCGTCTATCCTGCCATCTCGATGCTGGAGGGCATCCGGCAGGAGCTGGCGCCGGACAGCCCGGCGCTGTTGCGGCTGCGGCTGATGCACCCGGTCGTCAGCGTGGCGGCGGCGGTGGTGGTGCTGGCGGCGGCGTTCCAGGCCGTGCGTGGACGATTGCAGCGGTTGATTGTGGCGTGGGTGGCGGTGCAGCTCGCCGCGGGGGCCGTGAATGTGCTGCTGCTGGCGCCGGTCTGGATGCAAATTCTGCACCTCGCGCTGGGCGCCTCGCTCTGGCTGTGGGTGTTTCTGGCGACGATGCCCCGGCCGGCCGGCTCGCACTGAAGCCTGCGGAAGTTTACAACGCTTTCATCGGCCTGTTGCATCCGGGAAACCGGAATTCTGATAGACTGAGGCCATGCCAGGGGTGCGCAGCCGTTTCAGTTTTCGGCTGGCGCATTCAACATGGTTAGTTCGATCTTGGAAAAGCTGAACGAAGGAGACAATGGATGAGCAAGACTCTGCGCAGAGTCAGCGCCGTAGTGGCGGCGTTTCTGCTGGCGGCGGCGTTTGCCATGGCGCAATCGGACAACGCCAGCATCTCCGGCATCGTCCGCGACCCGTCGGGCGCGGTCGTCGCCAACGCGAAGGTCACCGTCAAGAATGAAGCCACGGGGTTCGAGCGCACGGCCACGACGAACGAATCGGGCCTGTACAACGTGCCGAACCTCCCGCCGGGCTATTACGAAGTGCGCGTGGAAGCGCCCGGTTTCAAGACGTTCGTCAAGACGCGCAACAAGCTGGACGCGGCCGTGCCGATCCAGGTCAACGCGGACCTTCAGGTCGGCCAACTGACCGAGTCGGTCACGGTGGAAGCCAGCGCGGCCGTGCTCAACACCGAATCGGCCACGGTGGGCAAGACGGTCGAGCAGACCCAGATCCAGAACCTCGCCCTGAACGGGCGCAACCCGCTGTTTTTGGCGATGCTCAAGCCGGGCGTGCGCCGCGGCTCGCCGATGAACTCGCTGAGCTTCGCGATGGATTCGGGCGGATTCACGATCAATGGCAGCCGCTCGCAGGACAACGTGATCACCTTTGATGGCGCCGTGGCCATCCGCACGCGCGCCAACGGCACCTCGATCGGAAGTGTCGATCTCGATGCCATCCAGGAAGTGCAGGTGCTCACCGCCACCTACTCGGCGGAATACGGCCGTTCCGGCGGCGGCCAGATCCGCATGGTCACCAAGAGCGGCGGCAAGGAGTTCCACGGAACGTTTTATGAGTACTTCCGCAACAACAAGCTCGACGCCAACAGCTGGGCGCGCAACCGCAACCCGGCAACCAACTTCACGCCGCCGCTGAAGTACAACCAGTTCGGTTACAACTTCAACGGCCCGGTGATGATTCCGAAAGTGTTCAACGAGAACCGCGAGAAGCTGTTCTTCCTGTGGAGCCAGGAGTGGGTGAGGCGGCGGGTCGAAGACACGAGCTTCCAGCGCGTGCCGACAGCCGCGATGCGCCAGGGCGACTTCAGCGAACTGCTCCAGCCGAGCATCTTCTACGGTTCGGCGCGCATCCTGCGCGACCCGGACACCGGCCAGCCGTTCCCGGGCAACATCATCCCGGTCACGAAACAGAGCCCCAACGGCATGGCCTTCCTGCGGACCTACCCCCTGCCGACCGGCGCCTACCAGGGCAATACGAACTGGTTCAAGGTGCGCCCTGCCCGGCAGAACCAGCGCAAGGACACGATCTCCATCGACTACAACCCGGCGTCGAACCACTTCATCAAGTTCCGCCACAACAACTACGCCTATACCGCGCTCGACAGCTTCCGCTCGGGCTTCGACTATGCGATCACGGACTGGTCGCGCCCGAACAAGACGGCCAGCCTCGGCCACACATGGACGCTGAGCCCGACCATGATCAACGAGGCGCTGGTGACGGCGTCGGTCGACCGCGTCTACATCGGCGTGGACCGCACCGGCGAGCGCTACCTGCGCAGCCGCAGCGGGATCAATTATCCCTACATCTTCCCCGAGCGCAAGGAAATCTTCGACAAGATCCCGACCATCCAGATCCCGAACGTCGGCACGATCGACGGCGGCCCGTACCCCGCGCAGTCTACCGGGCCGATCTATCAGCTTTCGAACAACCTGACCAAGATCGTGGGCAACCACACCTGGAAGTTCGGCGTGCTGTTCGAGCGCAGCGGCCAGAACGACTTCGACCAGATCAATGTGACCGGCGTGCCCGGCGGCACCAACAACCAGAACGGCCGGTTTGTGTTCGACGACACCCGTCCGGGCGGCGCGCCGGGAACCGGCACGGGCCTCGGCAACGCGGCCATGGGGCTGTTCTCGACCTACGCCGAGATTGGACCGCGCAGCTATACGCCTTACCGCGGCCATATGTTCGAGTTCTTCGGCCAGGATTCGTGGCGCGTGACCTCGAAGCTGAAGCTGGAACTCGGCGCCCGCGGCACCTGGCAGAACGGTTACTACAAGTCCCTGTGGGGCAACATCAGCGTGTTCCGCCCCGACAAGTACGATCCGTCGAAACAGGCCGTGCTTGACCGCGCCACGGGCAACGTGCTCTCCGGCGACCGCTACAACGGCGTCGTCATCCCGGGCAAGAAGTTCCCCGACGCCGGCCGCGGCCGCGTGCCTGCCATCGACAGCGGCGAGTTCGACCGCCTGCTGAGCGGCGGCAGCCCGTACCCTGCCAAGAGCCACCTGTACGTCGTGCCCCGCATCGGGCTCGCCTACCAGGCGACCTCGAAGGACGTGTTCCGCTCCGGGTTCGGCGGCTTCGTCGCCCGCCCCGGCGTTGCCGACAGCGTGTTCCTGGGCGGCAACCCGCCCTGGCAGCCAATGGTCTCGGTCACCAACGGCATCGCCGACAACCCCGGCGCGGGCCCCCGCGTGGCCTTCCCGCAGTTCTTCATGACCATCGACCCCGTCTACCGCTTCCCGCGCAGCTACAACTGGAACGTGAGCTACCAGCGGCAGCTCACCGGCGACACCACGGTGGAAGTCGGCTACATCGGCTCCACCGGCCTGAATCTCCAGCGGGAGCGCGACCTGAACCAGTTGCCTACCGGCACAACGTTCCAGCCCTGGGCGGCCGGCGCCAACGTGAACTGGCTGCGCACGTACAAGGGCTTCGCCAACATCCCGATGCTTGAGAATTCCGGCCGCAGCGAGTACAACGGGCTCCAGATCGAGGTGAACCGCCGCTTCTCCAAAGGCCTGTTGTACAACTTCGCCTACACATTCTCGAAACTCATGGACGACAACTCCGGCCCGCGCGACCGCTTCATCGACGTCTTCAACCAGAAGCTGAACTGGGGCAAGTCGTCGAACGACACGCGGCACGTGGCCATCTCCAGCTTCGTCTGGGATATGCCGTTCTTCGCCAATACCCAGTCGCGTCTCGTGAAGACGGCTCTGGGCGGTTGGCAGATCTCCGGCACCATCCACTTCCAGACGGGCGCGCCCATCACCATCGGCAACAACGACGACTACCTCGGCATTGGCGACTCCAACTTCAAGCCGTGGAACCTGAACGGCATGCCGAACCGCCCGCAGAAGTTCGCCAACGCCAACGCGCAGGGCAACTACGCAGGCATCACCGACTACTGGTTCGAGCCGAAGGTCAACGGCCAGCCCTGGGCCACCAAGCCGGCCAACGGCACCTACCCGAACCAGAACCGCAACTCGATCCCGTTCAACAACGTCGGCTTCCAGAACTGGAACCTGACGCTCTTCAAGAACTTCCGTCTTGCCGAGCGGCAGAACCTCCAGTTCCGCGCCGAGGCGTTCAACTTCCCGAACCACCCGAACTGGGGCGGCGTCGATACCAACCCGACGTCGGCGACGTTCGGCATGGTCACCAGCAAATCGAGCGAGCGCAACATGCAGCTCAGCCTGCGCTACAGCTTCTAGCTGGATTCCGGCAACCTGAACCGCAAGGGCCGGGGCGCCTCGACAGCGTCCCGGCCCTTCGTGCTTCAGCGCGCGGCGCGGCAATCGGCTATGATGCAGGCGGTATGCGAGCGTGGTTCTGCCTGCTGTTGCTGCCCGGCTGCGGCCCCGTGGCGCAAGACTGGAAGCCGCTGTTCGACGGGCGGACTCTGAACGGCTGGCACGTGGAGGCGCGCCCTGCCGATGCGGCGAAAGCCTTCTGGAAGGCCGAGGACGGAGCGATTGTCTGCGACTCGCGCGGGCGGGCGGACCATGACTACGTCTGGCTGATGACGGACGGCGAGTTCGGCGACTTCGAGCTGCGGCTGGAGGTGCAGAGCTTCCGCTCGAGTCCCGGCAACAGCGGCGTGCAGGTGCGCAGCCGCTACGACCGCGAGGCGTTCTGGCTCGACGGGCCGCAGGTGGACATCCACCCGCCCGCCCCGTGGCGCACCGGTCTGATTTACGACGAGACGCGCGGCTGGAAGCGCTGGATCCACCCGATGCTGCCCGACTGGAACATCGGCCCGGAACACGCGCCGCCGAAGCGGGAATGGCGCCACGCCGATGAAGGCAGCGGATGGAACGAAATCCGCATTCTGTGCGAGGGCACGCGCATCCGGACCACGGTGAACGGGCATGTCATCACGGACCGCGATTTCGCGGGCATCCTGGATGACGAGCACCACCGCGCCCGCCAGGTCGGCCTCCGCGGCCACATCGCCTTGCAGTTGCACACGAAAGACGAGCTGTATATCCGCTTCCGCAACATCGCCGTCCGCGAATTGCGGGGCCGCTGATCGCAATTGGAACGCGGCGGTCACGGTTGGTCTTGCGGCGGCAAGCGTTCCCTGCCGCTTTCGGAACGATTCCGGCGCGGCCTGCAAAGCGCTTTCTGCCCATTCGGAGCCGCGAAAGCAATGGATTCAGAGCCGCGAGTGGAGCGGCCGAAGGCCGCGGGAACCAGCGGCCAGCAAAGCAGGCGAGGCGCGACGCGGGCAAATCGGGCGGATGAACAGCTCGGACAAGCCGCTGAAAGAAACCGCTCACTCCGGCCGGAATTCTGCCGAATTCCGGCACCCCGTTCGCGGCTCAGAACCAACTGCGCCGCGTTCGCGGCCAGCAACGCCGAATGGCGGTCTGCGCGTCTTGCGCGTTCAGAGCCGCGAGTGCAGCGGCCGAAGGCCGCGGGAACGAGCGGCCACCGCAGTGGTCGAAGGGCGACGCGGATGAATCGCGCCGATGCACCGCTGAAGCAAACCGCTCACTCCGGCCGACGTTCTGCCGAACGCCGGCACCCCGTTCGCGCGGCTCCGAACCAACGGTGCCACGTTCGCGGCCAGGAACGCCGAATGGCGCTCTGCGCGTCCTGCGCGTTCAGAGCCGCGAGTGGAGCGGCCGAAGGCCGCGGGAACGAGCGGCCAACACAGTGGTCGAAGGGCGACGCGGATGAATCGCGCCGATGCACCGCTGAAGCAAACCGCTCACTCTGGCCGGCGTTCTGCCGAACGCCGGCACCCTGTTCGCGGCTCAGAACCAACTGCGCCGCGTTCGCGGCCAGCAACGCCGAATGGCGGTCTGCGCGTCTTGCGCGTTCAGAGCCGCGAGTGCAGCGGCCGAAGGCCGCGGGAACGAGCGGCCATCGCAGTGGTCGAAGGGCGACGCGGATGAATCGCGCCGATGCACCGCTGAAGCAAACCGCTCACTCAGGCCGGCGTTCTGCCGAACGCCGGCACCCCGGCGCGCGGCTCCGAACCAACGGTGCCCCGTTCGCGGCCAGGAACGCCGAATGGCGCTCTGCGCGTCTTGCGCGTTCAGAGCCGCGAGTGGAGCGGCCGAAGGCCGCGGGAACGAGCGGCCAGCAAAGCAGGCAAGGTGCGGCGCGGGTCAATCGGGCGGAGGAACAGCTCGCACAGACCGCTGAAGCAAACCGCTCACTCTGGCCGGCGTTCTGCCGAACGCCGGCACCCCGGCGCGCGGCTCCGAATCAATGGCGCCTCGGCGCGCGGCTCCGAACCGACGGGAACGCACCAGCGCCGGCGAACGGCGGCGCTACTGCTGCGGCAGCCGCGCGCTCTGGTGCGCCACCATCTGCCACTGTCCGCCGTTCTTTTTGAACACGTGCAGCAGGGCGAGATTGGCCGGGTTCTCCTTGCCATCCTGCATGGTGACGATGCGGGCGCGGCAGTGCGTCAGAGCGACGTCCTTCGTGATCAGGCGCACCTGAAGCTGGCTGTATTCCACCTTGAGATAGCGGCTCTTGCCGGACCGGAGGTTGCCGATGTAGCTGTCGCGGGAATCCACCGCGCCGGTGGAATGGGTGTAGACCAGGTCCGGCGCCAGCACCTTTTCAAGCAACGCAAAATCATTCGTGGTCACTCCGCGCGCCCAGCCGCGCTCTGCCTCCTCGACCGCCCTGGCCTCGTCGGCGCCCTGTGCGCCAAGGGCGCAGAAAAACAAAACAGCAAGAATCCGTTTCATCACATCCCTCCCGTGGAGTAGCTCTCTTCCGCCAGCCGCTCTTCCATGTCGGCCAGCACATAGCCGAGAACCGCAAGCGCCGCGACATTCTCCTGAAATTCGCGGCGGTCGATCTTGTCGAGCGTGTCCGCCTCGGTATGGTGCCATTCGAAATACCGCCGCCCAACGCTGAGATGGCCGATGCCGGGAACGCCTTCGCGCATCAGCGGGCTGATGTCGGCGCCGCCCCCGCCGCGGACGATTTCCACTCGCCCGAGCGGCTGCATGAGAGCGGCGATGGCTTCGAGCCGCGCGATGGCGTGGTCGGCGACTTCAGCGGGCGCGCCCATGATGGAAAGCCCGAAGCCGCGCAGCTTTTCCGCGCCTCCATCCATCTCGACGGCCGCCACGTGCCGGCGCACGCTTTCTGCCGCCCATTCGCGGTAGGCGCGCCCGCCGCGCAGCCCGTTTTCTTCGTTGGTCCAAAGGCAGACGCGCAACGTGCGGCGCGGGCGCAGGCCGAGCGAGCGCACCAGCTGAACCGCCTGCCACGTGGCCGCGCAGCCGCTCGCGTCGTCCTGCGCGCCCTGTCCGACGTCCCAGGAATCGATGTGCCCGCCCATGACCACGATCTCGTCCGGCCTCTCGCGGCCGGTGATCTCGCCGATGACGTTGGCCGAAGGCGCATCGTCCAGCGTTCTGGCCTCCATCCGCAGCCGGACGACCGTCCGCACGCCCGCATCCTGCAAGCGGCGGAGCATCAACGCGTCCTCGATGGAGATGGCGGCGGCGGGGATTTTCGGCGCGTCGGGGGCATAATTCATCGCGCCCGTGTGGGGCGTGCGCAGGCCCGCCGGCGTGACGCTGCGGACCAGCGCCGCCCGCGCGCCGAGCCGCGCCGCCCGCACGGCGCCCTGACTGCGGTAAATGACCGTGTCACGGTAGCCGCGCCAGGGCTGGTTGAAAACGACGATCCTGCCGCGGACGCGCGCCTCGCCCAGCCGCTCCAGCTCCTCGAAACTGTCCACGACGACGGCTTCCGCCGTGATCCCTTCCGCGGGCGTCCCGATGCTGCCGCCGAGGCCGAGCATGGCGAGCCGCGCCCGGCGCGGCTCCAGCAGCACGGCGCTCTCC
>Ga0308418_1001916_pt1 | contig 10477 bp, 15 predicted proteins | sample HotsprSampleR4cd_FD_203517 | JGI IMG/M metagenome (GOLD analysis project Ga0308418, IMG submission 203517) | Hot spring phototrophic mat microbial communities from Mushroom Spring, Yellowstone National Park, Wyoming, United States - 20090729_R4cd ... | reverse complement strand
TTTTCTTTTCATTTTCTCACCCCCTTTTTGATTTTCTAACTATACTATAACATATTGCCACTATTAAAGTAAATACTTTTTTTTGACTTTTTTATTTAATTTTTTTATAGAAGCATTAAAAAATTTAAGCTTACTAGAAAAAATTACTTTTCGAATATTCAATCTATTTATTACTTGACCAAAATTGAAAAAAATATCAATAGTCTTTTTATAGCTTTATTCTTCGAGACTTTTCTTGTCTTTTTATATTTGTCTTGTCTTTTTTATTTGGACTCTTAGTCTTTTCCTGTTTTCTATCTTTTTTTGTCTTTATCTTTTGTTGGATATTGGACTTTATTATATGACAGAAAAAAGAAAATATCTTTTGGGAAAATGTTACTGGTTACATCATTGGTTATTTGCTTTTGTGTGTGTGGGGTGTTAACAAAATTCCCCCCAAAAAAATTTTTTTATAAATATTTTTAAAGAAAGTTTTAACTTAATTATCCCAAATAATTATCTTTATTGATAAAGATATTTTATTGTGTTAAAAAAATAATAAGGAGGGTAAAAATGGTGTATATAATTAAGGATTATGGTAAAAAAAAGATACAAGAAAAAGCTGTTGAGGAAATGCTAGAAAGGACTTGTAGTAGTAGTTATAAGCCAAAGTATGATGAGGTAATGGAGAAAGCAAGGGCTTATGCTAAAAAAGTAGAAGAGGCATTAAATGATATGGGTATAAAGATGTTAAACAAGATAGAAATCAAGAAACCTTCTGATTTAAGTAAAGTAGCAAAACCAGTAGAAAGTCAAGGGGTAGAGGCAATAGATAAGAATCGATTAAAGGAGTCATTTATAGATGTTAAAGTTAATGAAAAGAATTATAATGATGTTCAAGTTGGTGGAATAAAGAAAAGATGAAAAAAAGTTTAAAAGTAATAGAGAATTTAAATATATTTCCTTATGATGACAAAGAAATTTTAGATTTTAAAGATGGTTGTTTATATAACATAGAATTAAGGCAACAAAAGTATAAAGAGTTAAGAAGTGTATTGTTTGATAATCAGAAAAAGAATTCTATAAGCAAGACAATTGATGATATAGTTTCTCTTATATATCTTCCAGATAATATTATTTTTGATATAATTATTGACCCTGATAAAGAGGAATTAGTAAATAATAAAATTCAAAAAAAGATAGACAATTTAAACAAACTGTTAAATGAAAAATTTATTCGTGATGGAATAGATATAGAAATTTATGAATGGTTGTATTGGTCGTGTGTTTATGGGACTTATATAGTGAAGACAATACTTGATGGTGATAAAATTGTGTTTAAGGGAGTGTCTCCATTTGATTTTGCCGTATATTATGAAGACAATAAAAGTCTTAATAAAGACCAGATATTCTGTCATATAGCAAGAATACCTGTTCATGTAGCCAAAAGAAAATATCCAAATGCTAATTTTTTGCCAACAGTAGCACCGCCAGTAAGGCAGGATACTTTTCTTGATTTGGTAATATCTCAAAATCAACAAACAGGACAGTTTAATGTAGGGTTTATACCAGATAAAGATAATGATGTTTTGGTGCCAAAAGCAATTGGCGAATATGTAGAGGTATATGAAATGTGGTTTTGGGATTATGATAGAAAAGATTGGTTTATGGCTCAAATAGTTGGGGATAAAGTATATAAATCAGTTAATCCATTTATTCCAAAAGAACATCCATTTATAGCTTTTACTCCGATTCCGATAGAAGGGTTTTTTTGGGGATTGTCTGAAATGCATTATTTGATATATCTTTTTAACACAATAAAGAATGAAACAGATAGATTAAACAAAATAGAAGACTTACTTTCTTCCCCGCCATTAGTTGTATATGGCATTTCTGGTGGAATTGAAGCACAAGAAATGCAAGTTAAATTAAAACAAGCTGGTAGCGTAATTGAAATAAACGACCCTACTGCTAAATTTGATTTTTATTTGCCTAAATTAGACCCTGCTATTGTTTTTAATTCTCTTAAACATTATAGCGAAGAATTTAGAGAACAATCAGGTATTATAGGTGTTCTTAGTGGTAAATCTATGCCAAATGTAAGAAGCGCTTCTTATGCAAGCATACTTGCCCAATTTGCATCAACAGTATTAAAGAAAAAGGCATTAAGAGTAGAAGCATTTATAGAAGAAATAATGACAATGCTTGCTAATTGTATTGTATATACAGATACAAATTATAAAGAATTGTTAAACATTCCTTTTAGAGTTGATGTATTTGCGCATACTTCTTCCCCAATAACATCTTTGGCGTATCAAGAAATGATATTAAATCTTGCAGAGTCTCAAATAATTCCTCCAGATGTTGTTATTGATTTGTTACCTATACCAAGAAAAGAAAAAATAAAAAAATATATGCAACAAAAAGCTTTGGTAGAAATGCAAAATGAAGACAAGAAAGAACAGGAAAACAAATAGAGGATCAATTAAAAGGAGCTTAAAAGTGTATAAAAGATTTACACGGAGAAAAGGGACACTCCGATGAGCAGTATTTTAAAAAATTAAAAGGAGATTTATAATGGCAAGAGGAAAAGGAAGAAAGAAAGGTAGAAAAGGACGCAAGTCTAAATAACTAACAGCCTCATCTGGAGTGTCCCTTAAATAAAAAGGAGGTAATAATATGCCAAGTGTTTTAGAACAATTAGGTATTGATACTAATTTATCAGCTCCAGCTGGTGGTGAAACAGGATTAAACAAAGAAGCCGAGCCTAATAAAGCTATACCAGTTACAGAAGCAACTCAACCAGCTAAACTAAGTTCTTCTAAAGAAATAGCTGAAACAATAGTAGCTGGAGCTATAATAGCTTTAGAACAGGTAGTTGCTATTTATGGATATACAACAGAAGAGGGAAAAAAAATAGCAAGAGCCATAGATAATTTATTTTCTGTTGTTCCTGAAAGCAAAATTAAAGAATTGCAAGGACAATTAGGTAGCGTATTAGGTGGTAATATGTTAGCAATGCAACCATTAGCAACACCACCAACTGGTATGCCAACTGGTGGAATACCATCTATATAAGGAGAAATAAACAATGGCAAAAGTAAGAATATGTTCAAATTCATATTTTTATGGGGATTCAATGTCAACGACAACGATAAAAAATACTAAAGCTATAAGTTATACATCAGTAAATTATGATTTTATCATGATAGAGGTAATGTAAATGCCTATACCTTTACCGTATAACTTTCAAAATTTAGATACTTCTGGATTACAGGATGCAAGAGATAGCGCAGGAGAAGTCATAGGTAAAGCTACTCCTGCCAGCTATCTTGATAGTAATTTTAGCCAGCTGGCAAATATAGTGACAGTATCTTCTACTGCTCCTACACCAAGTTATGCGGGTCAATTATGGTTAGATACTTCAACGTCTCCTCCATTGATTAAACAATGGGATGGTTTTGCATGGCAATCAAGAGTAAGTATTGCTGATAATTCTGATAAAGTTGATAATTTTCATGCAAGCCAAACACCATCTGCTAATACAATAGTTCCTCTTAATGCAGATGGAATTTTAGACTTAAGCGGAACTTATGTAAAAAGCAATGTTTATACCTTTAGAAGAGCTGATTTAAGCAACGCAATGAGTGATTATATGTTGCAGGTTGGAGAAGAGGCGATAATAAATTTTACGAACGCTACAAGCGTGCCGTTGAGGATTGCGACACAGAGTGGAACTTATTATGAGGTTCATTTGGTTAGCAATAATGCTGGTGGAACATCAGGGGGCATAAATGATGGTGTTTTTCTAAATCCGAATAATACAACTTATAATAATGCTTTTGTGCATGTTGAGATTTATAGAATCACAAGCGGTTTTGGTTCGCTTACTCATACTTACTCATTTTTTAGATGTGGTAGTGTTTTCACAAATTCTACTTTTTTTATAACAAATTTTACACAATATAAGAATGTGAAAGGACTTGTTGATGTGTATGGAGTTTCTGAAGCGTATCCTGCTTTAGGGGTGTTTTCTTCTGAATGGAGAGATACAACAACCTCTTGGACTTCGCTTGGAACAATCACATTTCCACAATCAACATCAGGCTACATTCTAATCAGGAGGTTAGTATAATGAAAGTCTATGCCTTTATTCACCCAGACTTAAAAACTCTTTGTTGTGCATTGCTATCAGAATCCGTGCCTTCAAATGTTGAATATGTTGAACTTGAAGTAGAAACTCCTGATGACGTTATTCTTGATAACGGACAAATTAGGTTAAAAACGAAAGCAGAAAAACTTGAAGAAGAAAAGAGAAAAAAACTTACAGAATTGAAAAACTATGTAGCAAGACTGCTTGAACCAACTGATTATGTAATCATGAAGATTGCGGAAGCACAAGCAAAAGAATATACAGATGAGGTGGAACAGCTTAAACAAAAATACGTAACACAACTTCAGCAAAGAGAAACAATAAGACAGTGGAATAATCAAATGAAGCAAGTTATACAAAATTCACAAACAATAGAAGAATTAAGAAGCATAAAAATTGAACTGGTTTGACTTTTTATGTTATTTGCTCTACGAGCACAAAATATAAAAAAGCAAAAGATGTAAAAAAACTAAAAGGAGGTAATTTATGGAAAACCAGTTTTTACTTGGAATTTTTATAGGAATAATAGTATTTGTAGTAGGCAATTTATTGCTTGTTGGAATTAAAGGAGAAAATAAAAAAGTTAATAATAATACTTTTGTAGCATGCGTTGATGCTTTAAACAAAAGACTTGATATAATTGAACAAAGAATCGCAAGATTAGAAGAATTACTTTTGAAAGGAAAATAAAATGATACTCGGTGCAATATTAGGTTTAGCAGGTTCATTTATTCCAGAAATTATCAAAATATTTAAATCTAGATTAGAACATAAACAAGAACTTGAGTTGTTTGAAATGCAACTAAAATATCAAAAAGAAATGTCTGAAATAAAAATGCAAGAAGCTAGGTTATTGGCACAAATAGAGCTAGATAAACAAGTATATCAATATGCTCCCATAACAGAAATAAAAGTAACAGGAAAAACTTGGTTAGATGCTTTACAAGTATTTGCAAATGTATATAATCAAACAGTTAGACCAACAATAACTTATATTGTTATAGGAGCTTGGTTAGCATTAAAATTTGCAATGTGGCAACAAGCTGGCGGAACTCTTGAAGCTATACCAAAAGTGTGGACAGAGTATGAAAGCGATTTTGTAAGTGCTATTATTACCTTTTGGTTTGGGTCTCGTGCTATGATGCGGACTTTTGGAAAGGTAAAATGACTAAAAAATGTGTAGAATTGGTAAAGAAATACGAAGGTTTCAGGGCAGTTCCATACCTTTGTCCAGCAGGATATCCAACAGTGGGTTACGGGCATGTTATTACGAAAGGAGAAATATTACAGTATCCAATGAGCAAAGAATTTGCAGAACAACTATTGTTACAAGATTTAATAAAAACAGAAATGCTTATTAGACCAATGATAAAAGTTGATATACATCCATATATGCTTGATGCCTTAGTTAGCTTTAGCTTTAATGTTGGTGCTTATGCTTTCAAATCATCAACATTAAGAAAAAAGCTAAACAGTGGAGAATGGTATGAATGTGCAGAACAGTTTTTAAGATGGATATATGCAGGAGGCAAAAAGCTAACAGGACTTATTAAAAGAAGACAAGAAGAAAGAGAATTGTTTTTAGAGGGGGTAAATCTTTATGGCTAATACTTTATATCCAAAATTTAAAGAAGCATTGTTGATGGGACAAATAAATATGATAAATGATACTATTAAAGCTATGCTTGTTAAAACAGGATATACTTATAATTCTACACATCAGTATTTATCAAGCGTATCAAATTACAATAATGGTAGAAGTTCAGCTTTAACAAATAAATCAGTTACAAATGGTGTTTTTGATGCAGATGATATTCAAATAACAGCTATATCGGCAACACAGGTTATAGCAATTGTTTTATATAAGGATACTGGCAATGATAACACTTCACCGCTAATTGCTTATCTTGATAATGTATCTGGACTTCCTTTTACACCAGCAGTAAATGGAACAGTGCAAATAATATGGGACAATGGGGATTATAAAATATTTAGCCTATGAGTAATTATTATTTATTTCCAGAACAGATTTATAACAAAGGAAAATTTGAAGGATTAATATTCCAAGCTAATAATGGAGTTAATCTAATTTTTCAGAATTCTTCTAGTGTTAATTTAATAGATTGCAAATATTATTTGCAAGATTTAACAGGACAGGAAATTTTAAATCTCTTACAATATCCATCAGGGTTATATTTAACTCAATTAGGCAGTCATTTATTACAATTGCTTTTACTTTCACAGGGATATTCTTTAACTAATTATGGTATTAATAATTTAATCTTATGGTTACTATTAGTTTCTTTTATAACCACTCAATATGGGATAGATATGATAAAGATTGCAAGCCATGTAAATGTGCAAGGAGCTAATTACGTTAGCAAATCTACATCAAAAGCGAGTTACAAATTAACGCATGTTGAAAAAGATTATTAATTGTGTTAATTAAAAGTAAAGGAGGTGATAAAAATGTTAGGAAAATCAAAAAATATGGGAAGAAAGATGCCTGCACAGGTTGACCAGGCAAAAGATTTTCTTGGTATTGACCTTAATCAGGACCCTAAAATAGGTTTTCATCCTTCTATAACAAAAAAAGAAACAAGAAAAAAAGGAGGTAAGAAGTAATGGAAGATTTTGATATTGAAGAAGCATATAACAGATTAAAAAATGAATATGAACAATTAAAACAAGCTTATGCTGGATATGAAATGGGATTTAAAAAAGCTTATGAAGACCCAGAATTACGACCACATTTAAAGAAAATTGGAGAAAAAATTGGTGTAATTATTGATGACCCACCATATGAAAAGGCTTATAAAAAAGAAATTGAAGATTTAAAAAAACAGCTTGAAGAAAAAGAAGCTAAAGAAAAAGAAGAGAAAGCTAAACAAAAACAAGAAGAATTTATGAAACTACTTGCAAAATATGGAGTAACAACAGATGCTGAGTATCAAGATTTTCAAAAATTTATTCAAGAGAACGGTGTAATTCCATCAACACAAAAAGGATGGGAAAAAACGTTGCAGGATTACAGGCGTGCAAAAATAGCACAGCCAACATATCAAAGACCAACATTTAAAAACAAAATAGGAGAAGATTTTGCTAAAAATCCAGAAGAAGCTTTATTTAAAGCTCATTTGGAAGCATTAGGATTAAAACAATAGGAGGTAAAAAACAATGGTAAATTTTGCGTATGCAACACCATATGGAATGTATCCCCCTACTGATGCAACAGGGGCAAAAGACTATCTTAACTCTTTAAGTAGAGCAATTCCACCCTATGTAGTTGCCCAGAATTTAGGAAAATTATCCCCTCTTACAAGAAGAATATTGGCTAATGCGGAAGTAAAACCAATATCATTTCCATTTATTTCACAACCAGTAGCAAAAAAGACTATTAACAATGTTCAGAAGGTAAATTATCAAGGAAACTTTAATGTTCCATCGAGCATTGATACTGACCTTGCAGATATGGCAACTTTGTATTCTAATCTTGCGCTGTCAACATTGCTTGTAACTGATTTTGAAGTTAAAGCTTATGAACAAGGTAATCCAAATGTTCTTTATGATACTGTTAAATTAAGAGCTAACGAAACATGGCTTGGGTTGATTGACCAGATAGCAACATGGTTACTTGGTTCAAGAATATCACAGACAGAAGATACTACTCAATTTTATGGGCTTAGAGATATTATTGATAATGGAACACATTGCCCTGACTATGCAAATATTAACAGAACAACTAATACATACTGGAATAGCTATATATGGAATGCAACAAGTGTATTTGGTAATAATTTAAATGCTTATGTTTATGTTATGAGAGCATTAAGCAAATACCAGAATGTAGCATCAACAATGGGCATGCCAGATGTTGGATTTACATCACCAGCAGTGTTTCAGGCATTAGCAGAAAGCTTTACCAATATTGAAAGATACATAGTAGCAGACCCTGCTAAACTTGAAGAAACAAGACAGTATGAAGTTACAGGAATAGCAATTAATGGTGTTCCAATATTTCCAGACCCATATATTACTACAAATGAGATTTACTTTATTAACTGGTCTCATCTACGTCTTGTCTTTTGTGATGGATATGCTGTTGTATCTTCAGACTGGAAAGATTTAAGTATAACAGGAAAACTTGCTTATTTCTCATTTATAATGTTTGGTGGACAGCTATTTTGTGATGCTCCTGTATCTTGCTTCAGATTACAAAATATGCCAGCAGCTACTGGAGTTTAATAATTAAAGGGGGACTGTGATGGTATTGGTGCAAAATACTTCTGACAAAGACTTTAAAGTAGTGTATCAAGAAGTAGAATATATTATTCCAATAGGAGAACCAGTTGAAATTCCAGAAATGGCGGCTAAATTATATTTTGCATACGGAATAGACGATATTAACCCAAAGATAATTAATTGGTGTTGCGAAAGAATAAAAATGGCAAATCCAGAACTTACTAATTTGACGGATAAAGATATCTGGGATAACATTGTTCTAAAATTGTTATTTGGTAAAGATGTAATTAAAAAGAGCAAAAAATGACAGGGCAGAATATAATAGACAATGCTAAACTTATTTACCCTGTTGAAACCTTTTTGAGTAACTATATACTGGTTAAACTGGTTAACCAAGCGAGAGAAAAGGTAAATAAGTTACTAGCATTGTCATATTCAGAGTATAGCTTTTCAACAGAAGCTAACCAATGGAGATATATTCTTGATAGGAGTTTCTATGTAATTTATAGGGCAAAAGTAGATATAGGGAACTCTCTTTTAATTCCCCTTGAGTTGGTGAATGAAGGAGAGTTCCCTTTAAGGGATAAAGTTTATATGTTTCCGCAAAAATATGCTTTTACGCCAATGAATAAAATAACTTTATATCCCTGCCCTGATAAATTTTATCCAGTATATTTATATGGAAATACTATGCTTGAATTTAATTATACTGTTTCTAATTTAAATGATACAGATGTTATTCCTGATAACTTTCTTGATGCAATATCGTTTGAAGTTGCAAGAAGAATAGCTATGTATGACCAAAACTATGAGCTTGCAGGATTATTTTTGCAGGAGTTTTACAATCATTTAAAAGTAATGAAAGTATAAATGGCGACAAAAACAAAAAAAAAGAAACAACCTAAAGACATAGCTAAATCTTTTAGTATAGATTTGGCTCCATGGAACGGAATAATTACTTCTCAAGATGCTTATACTATACCAGAAGATACCGCAACATGGATAAGTGGATTACCAAAACTAACTGGTGCTATTGAAAATGTTCCTGATGCAAATGTTGTTTACACTCATACTGCAAATATAGATAATTTCTTTACATTTGTTCTTGGTAGCAACCAGTATTTCTGTATTCTTGATGGTAGTTATTTAAGAATGTATTCATCAAGTTTTACTGAAATTGCTAACTTTGCTACCACTGTTACTAAAGTTGATTATGCTATTCAAGATAATCAATATATTTGGATAACTGCAAAAAATAATTTTCTTATTACTTTTAACGGAACAACTATTTATAACTTAACTTCTAATGGAGTAACTGGTGATGCTATTTGTTACTGGAAAGGTAGAATATTTATAGGAAAAAATAGAATAATTACTTTTTCTGTTCCAAATCCAGATGCAACAGGAAATATCAATCCTTTTAATACTGCTAATGGAGCAGGTGCTATAACTTTAACTGTTTCTGTGTTTTCTCAAATTTTAGCACTCATTCCTAAAGAAGATAGTATTTATATTTTTACTGATAAAAGTATAGTATCTTTAATTGGAACAACAATTTCTAACGACCCTATGAATTGGTATATCACAGAAATAGTTAAAGATGTAGGCATAACAGGAATAAGAAATTATGTAGTAAATGAGCATACTGTTTATTTTCATTCTCCATTCGGAATATATAAAATTACTGCAACTGCACCACAAAAGATTGATGATGCTATAACAAATGTAACCGATACAATATCTGGAATATGTTTCTTTTCCTATAATCAAATTCCTTATATAGCTGTTTCCTGCAAATCTTATATTAACAATAATGTCAATGCTATTTACTGCTATAATTTTCTTACTAATAAATGGTATGCATTAAATATTGATGCTAAAGTTATGTCTAACAATCTTGGCGATGCATGGTTTATTAATGGAACAAAAATATATAAAATGTTTGCAAGCAATGATTATTTACCATTGCATGTAAAATCAAAAATCTTTTTTAATCTTGAAAACATTTATTACAATATTAAAAATATAATTCTCTATGGCAGAGGCAACTTTAACTATTTACAGGAATTTATAGTATTGGTATTTGCGGGGCAACAAGATAAT
>Ga0308418_1001905_pt1 | contig 10544 bp, 6 predicted proteins | sample HotsprSampleR4cd_FD_203517 | JGI IMG/M metagenome (GOLD analysis project Ga0308418, IMG submission 203517) | Hot spring phototrophic mat microbial communities from Mushroom Spring, Yellowstone National Park, Wyoming, United States - 20090729_R4cd ... | reverse complement strand
CACCAGCAGCCCGCACTCGCCGTTCGCCAGCAAACCTGGGGTACCTCCCACCGCCGTCGCCACGATGGGACGCTGTGCGGACATCGCCTCCAATATCGCCAGCGACTCGCCCTCGATACGCGAACTCAGCACGAAAACGTCCAGGTGATGCAAGAGCGCGGGAACATCTCGACGCAAGCCGAGAAAATGCGCACGATCGCTCATGTCCAGTTGAGATGCCAGTTGCTCCACTTCCGCACGCCTGGGCCCTTCACCAACAAGTAACAGATGAGCCTCTGGCACCACATCCTGAACCATAGCCATCGCCTGCACTAAAGTCATCTGGTCTTTCTGAATCTCATCAAATCGCCCGACCATTCCCACGAGTTTTGCATCTGGAGGAATATCGCAAACCCAGTCCACTGATGGCTTTTCCACCGAATGAATGTCTGGGATGCCATTTCGTATGTATCGGACGCGCTCTGCAGGCATGCCCAAAAAATCCACGAAAAGACTGGGGATTTCTGGCGCAACCCCAACACAATAATCCGTTGCCGAAGCTGCTTGCCGCAACCTGCGCTGATCATTACGGAACCATTGCTCGTGGCGCAGATGCAGGGTAAACACGCAGGGCACGTGAGCCCACCGACAAGCTAGAGCAGATTTAACCCAAGCCGTCTCATGGCAATGAACTACATCCGCCTGAAACCGCCGCAGGTAACTGACCAGCGCACCGGGATACCACTGCGAAACATACGGCGTCATGCGCATATTCCGCACGCACACCCCTGCCGCCTCGAACTCCGACTGCAGGGTAGTGTCGCGGTAGATGTTCACTACCTCGACCACATGCCCCTGACACTGCAACCAGCGGCCGAGATGCAGCACCAGCCTCTCAGCGCCGCCTGCTCCCAATCCCGCCAAGACTTGAAGGATGCGCATCTTCCTCTCCTACCGGATCACCATCTGGAACACCACCGTCGCCTTCCCTCCCGCCGGAATACTCGCCACCGTCACATCGATCCTCGTGGTATCCGTCTGGTCAGGCAAAGCATTCCCGTTCAACTTCAGGCTGCCGCGCACATACGTCGCACCTTGTGGGATATCATGCGTAATCCGCACATTCCTCGCCTCCACGTTACCGGTGTTGGTTGCCGTAATCGTCACCGTCACCACATCCAGCGGCTTCGGGTTGGTCTTGTCCGCGCTTATCGTCAGCTGCACGTTCGGTTGACTGGTCTCCCCAGCCTTCACCAGAATAATCCCGTCAAATCCGCGCACATCGATCTCCGTGATTGGCGGTCCCAACGTGCCGTCATAGTTCACCCTGCGATACACGCCGGGTAGCGTAACCCGAACCGTGCTATTGATGTAGCTCGCATATCCGCCCGGCGCGCTAACGCCAGGCATTCTGCATAGCACCAGCCCCTTCGTGTACTCCCGTGCTACCACCGCATCCACGGGAACCCCATAAGTGATTTGCGGAGTGCGCCAGATATAATAAGCATACGTGGGAACCGTCGCAAGCTGGATAGTACCACCCTCCATCACCGGTACCGTGAGCGTGCTCTGGGTAGAGTTTCCTATCTGTGTGTAGAAGCTGGAACCGGGCACGCCGTTTACGCCAAGAATGTATGCAATGGGTTCCGCTCCATCCGGGATCCTATTCGCAGGCTCTCCAATATCCACGCTGAGCAATGCCGTCGGGTGATACGCCATGTTCTGCGGAACACCTGCCTTCCAGAAACCACGTATAACCGTACTCACAAGGGTATTCGCACTCCCGTAAGTGTATGTTCGGTTCCAGTTCTGGAAGAAGGTGTATTCGGGAACGTTGATCAGGTAGAACATCGCCAGCTTATTCAGCGTTAACCGCTCCCAAGCCTCCTGTGTGTTGCCCAAAGTGGAAATAAAGTTACCCCACGCCGTTTGACACACCACCACCGAACGAACCCCGGCAGCAGCATACGCTGGGAGATACCACGCACGCAACAGCCCGGAGTAACTGGTCAAGCCCTGACTGTCCATAAACACCTGCTCGCAACAGAAGAAGGTAAAAGTGTTCAGAAAAGCACGACGGAACGGGTCGACAATCATGTTATTGTTAGAGATGTTTCCCCCAACCCAGCCGAAGCCGTTCTGCTTGAAGAGGTTATGGCACTCAAAGAATCCATCCCGATAAGCAACCTCTAAATTGTAGTCCTTACCCCAGTAGCCTGTCGGGTATTCACCGGATGGGTACTCGTGTATCCTGCCCCCGCGCAATGTCGGGGAGCCGCCGCCGGTGAATGCAAAAACGTCATCGTTGTGGTAGCCTAAGACATTTAATGACTGGAAATAAGAACCATAGTAACTCAGCAACGCCTGCCGGTATTGGGGGTTGAATACGTTGGCGCGTGTGGTGGCATTGCTTGGAGACCAACCACCAAAGCCGGAGGTCACCCTCGCCTCCCACTCGAAGCGCGCCGTGGCGTTGGGATTGACCAGATTGGCATACTCCGTATCATCCACATAGCCGTCGCCATTCCGGTCATTTGCCGGGTCCCAACCCGGAATGCGCAAGGTCGGACCGGTAATCCTATATCGCGAAGTACTGTCGGGTATCACATCCCAGGCGGGACTGATGGTCAGGGTGATGTTATTCGTAGCAGCATTGGAAGCCGTGATGGTGCGCACCTGACCCGTACCCCTGCCAGAGATAATCTCAATGGTCATGTCCTTGTAGTAATCGGCGGCACGATACTGCTCAGCAATGTCATCACTCCTCACGTTGACAACCACTGTCGTAGATGTCGCCGAGACCACTGCTCCAGTCCGATAATCGGTCGTCTCCAGGTTGATATAGGAGCGCATCCACACGGGGAACCCCTGTTGGTTCGTACCGAACCTGGGGTAGATAACGTAGTTTGGCGTACGGATGCGTATCAGATAACAGCCGCACCCATAACCCAACCGAACCTGCCCCAAGAAATACGGCGGATATGGAACGCACCATTTCCAGTCAGCAGGGGGAATCCACGCGATCCTGCCAGTCTGCCGGAGACCGTTCGTGCCGTCAAAATATGGGTTAATCCTGCCCCAGCCAGTGATGCGGAAGTTCTCATCGACCTGATTTGGATATTCAATGACCAGTTCGCCGGTGCTACCGGGGTCGCCGCCGGTCGCGATGAAGACGGTCATCTCTCCAAACTTCTCAGGCATCATGATCCAGCAACCGCCACCCTGATTACTTCTCTGGATTGCCTCGTCCCACGAGCCGGTACTTCCAGAATCATTCCACGACAATGTCCTGCCTAACATTTGTGGTCTGCCATGAAACACCGTGCCCGTCTGCGTATATCGGTTTCCGTCTACCCAGGTATCCTCCTTGAAATGCACGTGGAACGCCTCATAGTTCCACCCGTTCCGAATTGCCACCTTGCGCAGACCCGATTCAACAATGTCGACCGCCGTGAATAGCCGCTGAAAATATACATAGGCGTTGGCGCGGTAGTTGGCATTGTAAGCAGCGACGCCGGTATGCCCTCCAGACGCCAGGTCGGCATGCTGGGACTCCCACAGCTTCACCGCATCTGCATCCGCCCGTCCGTATAGCGCCATCAACGTGTCTATCGCTTCCTGGTCGTTAGGTGCCTGGTAGGTTTCGTCTCCGGGAATGACATGCGCTACCCGCAGTGATGGGTACTTACGGGGTAACAGAGTTTGAGCCATTGCCGAAATCGCAGATACTAACAGTAATACAACCACGATGAAGATGTATTGCTTATGCATACCCATATTAGCCTCCTCCTGTCTCCTCCTGATGTGAAAACGCCCGCTCCAGACAGTTCCACAGATGAGCTGCTGGAGCGACATGCTGTCGATAGTACTGGTAATTTGCCTGCCGAATCGTCTGTGCCAGCTTCGCATCATCAAGAAGTCTCTTGCATTGCTTCGCACACTCCTCTGGGGTGTTGAACGGCAGATAGTGCACACCTTCCTGCGGTTGCACCGGTGCCAGATTGCGGAATCCGTCCGGATGTGCCACCACACATTGCGACGCGGCGAGGTGTTCGGCAAAGCGAAATCCATACGAGTAATTCAATCCGCGCACGTAGACGCCGACGAGATTCCGCTTGCTCCAGCGAATAAACACTCGACGCCTCGCAGGGGCAGATGCCAGAACATCAGGATAATGCGCCCGTGCATATTCGGTTGGCACTAGTCCACCAACAAACTGGTCGCCGAGACCTCTTCGCAGCTGGCGAATGACATCCACGCGCAGCGAGTTCACAATGACGTGGTTATCCGGGCCCACCTCCTTCTCCGACCAGACCCTCGTTTGAAACACGACCTTCGGTTGGACTGGGACGTCCGGTGTTTGCTCAAAATCCTTCAGGGTAGGACCGTCCAGAAACGTACGATAGAAACCCCACTGACTGTGCCAGTGTGTTAGCGCCTCCTGCGGCGAGCGCAGGAACATTCGCGAGTACAATCGAAGCAACCAGCGCTGTACCAGAAGCTTACTGCTTGTGCTACTACACGGCATATTAAAACCAAAAGGAATGACTTTGTGATCCATACCCCCGGCGCATTTCTCTACATCTGGGGGATAGAAGCTCTTCTTCAGATACACATCGCACGCCTGGAGCGCCTCTTCATAGAAAAGCGTGCTCAGGTCGTGCAGGTCTATAGCAATGTTCAACCGTTGATGGTCACTCAGCCTCTCCGCCACCATCCAGGCGAAAATGTGTCCCTCCGGACGACCCGTTTCCTTGAACGTCATCCCAACACGCGGTTCAAGTAGTATCTTCTGCTGCCGCGCCAGTTCCACCAGACCTGTCACTACTTTGGAAGTGCGATGCACGTCCATGTCCAGGTCCCAAAAGAGTTCCACCTTGTATTTGGGTTGTGTAACCATCCCCATCTCTCACTCTCACCCATCTGTTTGTTCCACATTTTATCGCGGCATGACGCTATGATACACCCTCTGCACCTCCCGCGCGTGCTTGGCAGGGTCAAACATCTCTCGCGCCCGCTGCTGCGCGGCTGTAGCAAGCCGCTGGCGCAGCTCGCCATCCTGCAGCAATCGTCCAATCGCCCGCGCCATACCAACTGCGTCTCCCATCGGCACCAGAAGTCCGGTCTGTTCGTGTTCCACAACCTCTGGGATGCCGCCGCCATTGGTCGCAACCACCGCCGTGCCCACCAGCATGGCTTCCACCACGACACGCGCCAGCGGTTCCGGTTCAATCGACGCGTGCACTGCTACGTCCAGCTGCGTCAGATAATCATAAGGCTTGCTCACAAACCCCACAAACGACACCATCTCCTCCAGACCGAAGTCTCTCACCATCTGTCGCAACCTCTGTTCATAGCCCCGCGCCCCGAAAGGCTCGGTACCTGCAATCGATGCGTGAAAGGGAAGTCCCCACTGTTTGATAAGGTGTAAGGCCTCGATGAACACGTGCTGCCCCTTCCACTCCTGTAGCATGCCAATCATACCCACTGTGGGCAAATGCTGAAACGCACGCTGCGTAACAAGCTCGCAGGGAGGCACGACTGGATCATAGATAACCTGGCACCGGTCGGGTGCGACGCCGTGTGTAAGCAGGTTCTCTGCTACCGCACGCGATACTGCGATGTGATAATCAAAATACCGGACGACCCTCTTCGCCAGACGACGCGAGTACACGAACCCTCGCGCGTGCGCCACTACCGGCACCCCAGCTCGCTGCGCCGCTATTAGGCCGCCAAAACAGCCGAAAAAGAGGTTGTTCAGATGCATCAGGTCGGGACGATGGTGTCTGATCAGCCGCCTGACGACACGATACCACCCCAGCTGATGCGTGAACAGGCGAACGTAACTGTGAAAGCCACGAGGTTTGGGCGCATCGATAATCTCCCACCGAATCTTATCCGGCACCGTGCGGTACTGTCGCACATCATACGGCACCGCGACCACCGGCTCGATCTCATCCGGCAGGTATTCCATCAACTCCAGCAGGCTCTGCATCGAGCCACCGTAGCCAGTGGGGGTTTGTACGTAGAGTACGCGCATGGCTTTACAACCTCCGATCATGCATCGTTAGACGACCTCAATGTGACCTCCCGGGCTTCGAACTTGGTCTGCCTGAATATATCAATAGCTTCTAATACGGTCGACTTACTGAACAGCCAGACTAGCCCGAAGTAAACACATGTCCCTAAGGCCCCCGTCAGTACGAGACGCACAACCGCACCGGCTCTATCCACCAAAAAGCGGTCTGCTAGGTAGATGCTGAAAGCCATCAGCACCCCGGCTACGACCATCGGAGTGACGTTACTGTATAACTCCCTTAAGGATAGGCTAATCAATTTTCCTGCCATGACCCAGCCCATCGGAAAGACGATAAGGTAGTAGCCGGCTGCATAGGCTACTGCTACCCCAAAGGCACCATACGGTAGACCAAGCACAAACGCAGTCAAAGACACAGCAGCCGACATGATGCTCATTCGGAAGGAAACATCCGTTCTTCCTATGCTATTCGTTACCGCCCCCACACTGGAGCCAATAGACTGGGCCATACCTACCAAACTAAGTACCTGTAAGACGGGCACTATCGGCAGCCACTTTCTCCCCAAAAGCGCTTCTACAAAGACTTCTGCCGTGACAAAGATACCCAAGGTAAGGGGAACTGTAAGAAGGGCTATCATGCGATGTGCTTTCAGCAGAACGCGCTTGATGAATGCTGTATCTGACTGCAACCGGCTCAGGAAAGGAAACATTACCGCACCTACTGAGTAGGTCAGTTGCGAAATAGGAAACATCATAACCGCATACGCTCGGGAATAATATCCGAGCTCGGTGGTGCCACAGTACTTGCCAATAAGAAAGTTGTCTGCATTACGCACCCAGTAGTTTAGCGTGTCCGACCCGACCAAAGGTGCCGAAAACCGGGCAATCTCGCTGAACACCTGCGTGTCAAAACGCGCTACAGGGACCCACCTGGTGTAGGAGAATGCTGTGACGAACCTGCTCAACGGATACACCAGTGTCCCCGCTACCAGACTCCACACACCCAAGCCTGCTAGCGCAAATGACACTGAGACAAACCCGCTTACCGTGGTACTGACAATCTCGATTAAGTTCATCTCGCGGAAGCGCATAGCGCGCGAAAGCAACGCGACCGGTACGACAGAGAGTGCGCTCAAAGGAAACTGCAGAGCAAGGATCATTAACACCAGTCGCAGCTGGGACTCCCCATATATCTGGGAAATTGGCACAGCGAGCAAAGCGAGAACCAGGCATAGGAGGATGCTGACCGCCGCATTCAGCCAAAATCCTGTATTCACATGTTTTGTTGTCAGTTCTTTTCTTTGAACAAGCGCTGCTCCTACACCCAAGTCGACGTATGTATGCGCGAAGCCAGTGAATACAGTTGCCATGGCAAGCAGTCCAAAGTCCGAGGGTGCCAGGATTCGGGCTAACACCACGGAAACGATGAATTGGATAACATGTCGCACAAATCGTCCCGCTATGTTCCAGATAACGCACGAAGTCGGGCTCATATTTCTTGTTTCAGTTACCATAGCGCGTACACTCCTGAATCCAAGCGACTCATCGAAAAAGTCATTAACTAAGCACTTTTTGGTAGAAATCTACTGTTCTTTCAGCAATCCTCTCCCAAGTATAATCTTCAACGACCATCGCGTATGCATTACTCGCGACGCAGGCAGCCAGATCGGGATTGCAGTACAGCTGCCATACCGCATCGGCTATTGCCTCGGGATCCCTCGGTGGCACTAACATCCCTGTTTGCAGTGGTTTCACAACCTCGGGTAGTCCCCCGACATTGCTAGCAACAACAGGAACTCCACATGCCATCGCTTCCAGAGCAGACAGGCTTACGGCTTCAACAAGAGACGGTATTACAACAACATCAGAACTGCCATACACGCGTGGCATGAGCTGATGTGGAACAGCTCCCAGAAAGGCTACTTGCCCCTTTAACATTACGGGTGTGAGGTTCTCCAGAATAGTCTCCGCATAATCAGATGCATGGTGCATGTGCCCAGTTAACCAAAAGCGCCAATCGACATTGGGGTGATCCGACGACAAAATGGCAGCAGCTTTCGCAAAGTATATGACACCGTTTTTCTCGGCAATGCGTCTTGGGCACAAAACGATGAATGGAACACCGTCTTTATGGCATCCCTGTGTCAGAAGGTGGCTCTTTGGACTGAACATTTCCGTGTCTACTCCATTCGGAATGTATTCCATAACTATGTTGGCATTTTTCCAGAGTTTGGCTGATAGTTCCAATATTTCGCGACTGACTGCAATACAGCCATGCATTGTGCTGTGTATCTTACGCGCACGAGAACTGAAGATTCCTTTGGCAGCAGATTGGACAAACATGGAGGTATGATTAGTCCATATCCATTTGCAGCCTGCCAACTTACTGAACCACATGGCAGCGCGTGAGCAATATAGATAGTCGTGTTGATGAAGCAACATGATGTGTCCTACATGCTTCTTAAGTTGCCATAAAGCCCATAAGATATCTACATGATGCCAGCGGCCACGATATTTTCCGATATATAGTCGCTGTACAGGGATACCTCCTGCTTGCTCCTCAATAAGGTGCCTTGAAAAGCCGCTTTTACCGTTAACGCAATGAAGGATTGTCACGCGACATCCCAGCTTCGTTAAAGCCCGGCTTAGATGATAGATGTGAGCAGCGACGCCCCCGATCCTGGGTAGGTAATCATCTGTTAGCATGACGATATTCATGGCACACCTCCTTTTAGGTTAGGGCACAGTAAGTGGACAAAACAACCTCTTTCTATTGAGCCCAATTCAAATTGCCGCAAACTTCCACCTTAGGCACTACTGTCAAGACGGTTGCATCCGAAAACTGAAACTGCGATTTTATATCGATATATGGGCGCAACTCGTCCGGTGAATATAAATACGTACGGCCTGGTTGGGTAAACCATACTATGTATATTTTCCTTCCCGCCTCGGCATCACTACATAGTCTTCTGACAAACGGCTGCAATTGTATTATCACACCTTCGGAGGCTGCACTTAGGCTTTTGCGCGGCAGCCAGAAGCTCACCACGCCTGTCAGGTAATACAAATGCTCAGGATAGTTGCTATAAATCGCCCCATCTGGTTGCTCGCGACGAATGTAGCTAATAGTCTCTGAACTCTTAAATTTCGTATTCGTGACCATACCAGTCCACCAATTCGGATACCCCAACCAAAGGAATCGTGCCGCGATTCCCATACCCGAAATACACCACAGCACACTCAGGGCTAATATGGTTGTTCTTATCGTCTTAAACCATCGGCTTGACGTGGCGGTGACGTAGAACAGCGTCGTTACCAACAGGATCAAAGGCGCATATATCGGACTCCAAAAGCGTGTGTCTAATTGAGCAAACTTTACTGTCGCACTCGAAAGCACGAGCAACAATGAATATGAGCCCACAAATAACGCAAGAATTGCAATTTTCGCCGATACTGCTTCCGGCATTTGGTGCCACCTCAGTGCCGCCCTGTACATTAAGAATAACAACAACAATATCGCTATCCCACCCAGCACATGCCCAATCGGAGACCCTACAACCCTATCTGGTAAGAACCAACCTAGCAATGTGTTAAAACTGTCGGAAAGTATCTCTGTCATTGGATAGTTGCTGCTCTCACGGTCACCGAAGAGGGAACCTGCGCTCGATTTATTGCGGATTAACCATAGAATCACAGGCAACCCGCTCATGAAGCCGTACAATATGGCATGAAGAATGCGCGTTCGCAGCTGACTATAACGGTGAATCAGCAAGAACAGTATTCCACTGACAACGAGACTCGCTCCGATGTAACGCGTCAGCATCGCGAGGGCGCTCCACACCGAAGAGCAAACCAAGTATCGAGTCTCCTCCGTCCGCACGAATTGCCAAAGGTTCCTCAAAGCCACCAGTGTCACGGCAATAAAAAGCGGCTCGCTGAGAACAAAACTAACAACCCATAGCATAGGCGGGCTCAAAACAGTTGCTGCCACTGCAAAGGCGGACTTGTGTTCCCCGATCACCTCGTCTAACCAGACGCGGATCACCCAAATAACCACGATGTATGAAACTAGGTTGATAATCATCGCAAAGTGTTCAGGCTGTACGCCTGCAGCAAAGCCGATCGCACATAAGAAAGATAAGAACGGTGCATAGGAAACAAGTGGCTGTCCGGTGTAAGTGGTTAGGTCTCCTGTTGTGGCGAGATTCCGAGCAGCGGCAAGGTAGTGGACAGAGTCGGTGGTTACCCCGATACCATGCCGAGCAACAAGCGCGACAATATACAAAGTGCCGATTAATACCCCACAGATAATTAAGACAAAACTGCGTATCATTGGGCACCTCGCTAATACACTAGGTTCAATAGACTACGAATCCTAAACAACCTGCTGGCGACAGTGCCAACCGCGTAGACGGCAGAATCTTTAACCAGCGTCCTTAACATCCGCTAATACGTCCTCACCTTTTGCCCTTCGTCCGTAGTGGTTTGTGGCGACATCATGGGTGAGCGTTCCCACCGCACCCGCCCC
>Ga0308418_1001898_pt1 | contig 10549 bp, 7 predicted proteins | sample HotsprSampleR4cd_FD_203517 | JGI IMG/M metagenome (GOLD analysis project Ga0308418, IMG submission 203517) | Hot spring phototrophic mat microbial communities from Mushroom Spring, Yellowstone National Park, Wyoming, United States - 20090729_R4cd ... | reverse complement strand
CGCCATTAGGGACAATGATGCATGGGCGGCCAGGCCGAGCCATCTGAGCAGCCAGGTATCGTGTATTCACGGTAATGCCCATTGCCAGTCTTGGCAACAGCCATTGCCAGAAAGCAAAGACAGCTCGTTGCCAATCTGCCGTAAAACGGTTGGCAGTTACTTCGTCATCATCGCAATCAACGAAAAACGATTGACCTCGCCAGAAGCACACTGCAACCAGTGCAGCCATGCCATTGATCGGTTGCGGTTTACCCAGATGGTACCAGGTTGCCGGTGAATGGAGAACCCCCCAAATCATCCCCAGCGTTGATTGCACAACTACGCGCAAGAGTTGAAAAGGGCTAAAACTCTGCGGTATGCTGCCGGTCTTACGGGCATGCATCTGTCCGACATACCAGACTTCTACCCCATCAACAACAAACCGGCGTTGAGTACATGCTGAAAAGTTGGGATGGAGCGCCAGTAGCCGCACCTGGAATCCTAATCGAACCAGACCACGGGCAATGTTGAGATAGCGACGGCCAGACGGACGATCAATCCCCATCGGTAAGAGGAAGACAACGCGGCGTGCAGGTGTCGCGGTTACTTGCTGACGGCCGGTAACGATAGAAAGCTTGTTGACAAGTCTCAGCACAGGGCTACTACTTCTCATTCAGTTCGCGTGCCAGATCGGTAATGATTCTCACCAGACGAGGCCACGACTCGGCTCGTTCGGCTGCTTCCGCCTGCACACGGGCAGCAAGGCAGGTCGCCAGATCATCTTGAAAATAGCGCACAATGGCTTGTGCCAGCGCAGTTGCATCCTGGGGCGGGACAATGAGTCCTGTCATCCCATCTTTGACCACTTCTGGCAGACCACCAACATTAGTGGTAATGACTGGTTTGCCAAAACCGAATGCCAACTGTACGACAGCACTTTGGGTTGCCGAGATATACGGCAACACAACGACATCAGCTGCTGAAAAGATTGCTGGCAGCTCTTCATTTGGTACATAGCGATTGACGAACGTTACTGCGTCAGTGACACCAAACTCGGCAGCATACCGTTCGTAATAGGCTTGTGATCCCCAAATTTCACCAACCACCAGTAAGTGCACATCAAGCTGATGCCGTACCTGAGCCAAAGCTTGGATCAGATACTCCAGACCCTTGTACGGCCGTACAAACCCAAAAAAGAGCAGGACACGCCGTCGATCAAGCAGCCGCCACTGATCGCGCAGCGCAGCAGTCGTTGCGGCTTTCGCTTCCTGCGAGACAGGCTCATATGTAGGTAGGAAGGCTTTGACAATCCTGGCTTGTGGGAGCAATGCTCGTGCCCGATAGCGGTCGGGATCGCTGTGAACAATTAGCGCATCTGCACGTCGTAAAACCGTCGTTGCCAATCTTCGATCAATCACACCACCGCCGTCGTGTGGCAAGACATTGTGACAAATCATCGCAATCTTCGTTGCTGGTGGGCGCTTCAGCAGACTCGAAATAACCGTCAGACTAGGTGTCCAATATGGAACCCACCACTGCAAGAGCAAGAGATCAGGCTGATCGGCGCGTACCCGACGCACTAATCGCCACCAGGTCAACGGATTCATTGGATCGAGCAGATACTCGCAATCGACCCGGAGTGCAGTGCGACTCGGATCAAGATCACTACGACCGGGAAAGAGCCAGGTGGGATACTGACGGGTAAACGAGTAGAAGAACGTCGTATGACCAGCCGCACGAAGGTAATAAACCAGCATGGTGCTGTACTGGGCAATTCCACCTCGAAAAGGATAGGTTGGACCAACAACTGCAAGTCGCACTAGCGAATCCTCCAAATACTCACCCCGTTCTGGCGGTAGATTAACTCGTAAAATGGTGCAGCATCGATTTGGGCTGGATCAAGATACTCGCCACCAGGATTGGCAGCCGGTCCGTTATAGAGAAAATCAAAGCCTGCTGCGCGTAATGCCGCTGCCGCCTCAGCACTGCCTATAGGGAATTGCTGAACTGTCTGATGAAGTACGGCAATCTGTCGCAACGTATCGGGTGGATCAGTCGCTTCAAATCCTACAGCCATTGGTAGTAAATTGGTACGGCGTCCGGTAAGAAAGCTCAACCACCATCCACCATCGCTACCGGCATACACATAACCACCGTAGGCAGAAAATCCGTTCACATAGATCGCCGCATCTGCCGGTAAATTGGTTTTAATCCACTCGGCTGCCGCTATATCAGCCGGAGTTGCCAGTTGATAGGAGGGATCAAGAATGCTGACCTGGATCGAGGTACCCCAGCCCAGTAAGCTCAGGGCCAGTATGATCTGAACTGCGATGATGGAACTATCCTTCCACTGCCAGGCTGATCGCATCAGGGTGGCAAACAGGCGTATCAGTGTCAGCCAACCAGCCCCAGCCGCTGGCGTAATAGCTACATATGCACCAATTAACACTGTAAATGTGGTGATCAAGCCCTGTCCATTCAGGCCGAGTAGTTGCGGATTCGCCGCCAGCCAGGCGAAGATAGCCCAGAGCGTCAGGACAATACCAGCCGCTTGTCGCCGCCACAACAGACTCGCCAGGCCCAGAACTGTCGGCAGGAAAAGACCCGTGCGAAATGCTGCCCCAATGATGTCGAGCGAGATGGGGTTGCTCACTTCAGAACTGGTATTCAAGAGGGCGGAAGCCAGACGCATGATCTGACCTTGTTGTACACGCCATAGCCATGGCCCGACCAGGAGACCTGCGCCGGCAGCACCGAGCAGGCCGACTACACTCATACGAAGCAAATACTGCCACCGGTGCGATGTGTGGAGGGCAAAAGCTGCCATTGCGTAGGCAAGGATAAAGCACATCGTCAGAATTGCTACTCGATAGTGACTGAGTAACAGACCAGCGCTGGCAATACTGGTCAGGAATAATGGTTTAAGCAGGGTATGCCACGAAAGATGAGGCTGTAACGTCCGATCAAGTAAGGTCATCCAGGCCAGAGCCACTGCCGGTAAAACGGTTTGCCCGGCTAGTTGTGTATATCGTCCCCAATTCACGTAATATGCCGGATAGAGGCTGAGGAATCCGACCATCACGGCCGCCCAGAGACCAGTCAGTCGCGAATTGGTTAGTCGTGCCGTCAGTAAATATGTCAACGGTGCGGCCAACCCATTCATCACCTGCCCAACCAGGATCACTCCCTGTACGGCTGATACACCGCTTAACCAGTGCCACCAGGCCGCCATTGTATGGAAGGTGTAGTGATAGGTAAAGGTCACGGCTGGCGCATACGGTTGCCAGGAATGGAAAAGGCCGCCGTGATCTATCAGCAACTGAGTAATAACAGTATGATGGTATGAGTCACCAAAAAAACCAACTGGTACTTCACGTACAATAAAAAAGCGAACAGCTAGAGCAGTAATTGTGAGTAAAGCGATAGCTAATCCAATCAGATTTCGGTGATGATTTTGATGTAATGTACGTAGTTGTGGGGGCCAGAAAGCAAGGATGGAAAGCATCAGCATCATTAGCCATGCTGAGACACTATTCCAGCGCCATCCAATCAGATCACTCACGAGAAGTAAGAGCGGTAGTACGCCACAACTGAGGCTGGCTGCATATATCAACCGTTCAAACCAGATGAGAGGAGCCTGACACAGCCAGCGTAATACAGCAAGGCCAGGGAGCGTGAAGAGGATGATACCGCTAAGCAGCGTTAGCGGTGCATGAAGCAACGTTTGTGGGAGCCACCAGAGCAATCCAGGCGCTGCCATGCTCACGACAGCCGCCAACCAGATCACAGCTAACCAGATTGTCGAGTGGGATGATGTATCTTTACCTGCAACGATCACGCATCGATCCTCATGATGTCAGCCATAGAAAAGCGTGCTTATTGTAGCATGGCTCTTTACACAGCGTGCAAAAGGATTCCAGGTAGCTGCATCATTATCAATTACCACAAAAACCCTGTGATCACAATGACAGACCACAGGGTACAGTTCTTGTCTGATCAGAGAAAGCTACGCATTAAACTGCGTCCAGAACGTTTTTTCATACTCTTTTGCTGCCCGTTCCACTTCATCTTTCGACATCAGGTTCATCCGTACCAGCAATTGGCCTAAACTGTAACGCTTCCCTTGCTGATCGAGACGAATCTGTTCGGTGAGCACTGCTTCGAGTTGGGCCGCAGTAATATAGCCGTGCTCAACCAGATACTCCCCTAGAACCTGTGGTGCAGTACGGGCCCGGCTCCGTTCTTGCTGTTGAATGATCAATGCCTTTGCCAGCTTTGATGGTGTGATTAATCCGCGCCGTAATAATAGTTGTCCGATCCGTCGGTCGGAAACCAACAGACTACCCCGACGTTGCTCGGCCAATACCTCTTGTAGTTCGGCTTCGGTGATGGCGCCAATCGAGACGAGAATATCACCGATTAAGCGAGGTTTTGGTTGTTCATGAAAGTATGGTGTTTTCACGTCCGAGAGCAGACGCATTGTGCGGATCTCATTCAGGCGTTGTTGGGCAAAGCGGTCGGCCGGGTCTACCGTTAACCGTGCCTCAAGGTAGGCAATGAGCAACTCTTCATCATCAGGTGCAAGGATCGATGCCCGTTCGAGACAATCTTTGCGCTGCTGCGGATCATGCACTAATTTGCTCAGGGCAACCCACGCATCTCGACATTGATGCCCTTCGAGCAAGTGCTTGCGGATACTTGCCATATCTTGTTGATGTTGTGCAACAAAGAGACACGGTACCAGACACTGTTTCATGAGGTTTTCCTACGATATAACGTCGTTGTTATGAAGCCTCTACAACAGAATGTGTGGTAATCTACACGTGTTGTAGATGCGTAGTCTTATATTATACATGCCTGGATTAGAATTGTGTGAGAGTATGTATGGACACTTTCAAGACAATCTTGACTGGTTTGGGCAATATTGGCCGTACTTTCCTCGAACTGCTGGTGGCTGATTCGGAGCGTTTTGCACTTCGTTATGGTTTCCAGTTGCGGATTATTGGGGTTGCCGACTCGACAGGTGTTGCGTTTGATCCTGACGGTCTCGATCTCCCTGCCATTATTGATTGTAAGCGTCGTCGGCTTGGTGTACGAGTGTTACCAACGTTCCGACCGGATCTCGATCCGATTAATCTTGCACGAACTGTTGATTATGATCTGCTGTTAGAAGCAACTCCTACCAACCTCCGTGATGGTCAGCCGGCGCTCGACATTGTTCGGGCGGCTTTGCAACGTGGTAAAGCTGCTGTCCTGGCCAGTAAAGGGCCATTGGTGCTGGCGTTTGCCGAATTGGCTGCTCTCAGCGATTGGGTAGATGATCTCTCACCGTACAGTGTGCGTCCACCGTTGCGGTTTTCTGGCGCCGTTGGCGGTGCGTTGCCAACCATCAATGTTGGTCTTCGTGATCTGGCCGGTGCCCGTATTGAACGGGCTGAGCTGGTTGTCAACAGTACGACTCAGGTGATTCTCGAACAGATGGCAACTGGTGCTGATTTTTCTACTGCCCTGGCCGAAGCCCAACGTCAGGGCATAGTTGAGCCTGATCCGTCTCTCGATGTTGATGGTTGGGACGCTGCCAGTAAGCTGGTTATTTTTGCCAACGCGGTGCTACGGCAACCAACCGTACTAACCGATGTGAACATACGCGGCATCCGTGAAGTGACAGCAGACGAGTTGGCGGCGGCGTGGAGTGCCGGTGGCCGAATCTCACTGGTCGCACGCGCGGATTGGCAGGCAAATGGCCGATATGTCTTCTCGGTTGCCCCAACCAGGCTAGCGGCCGATCATCCACTCGCTCGCCTCTCACGTGGCGAGATGGGTCTGGTGATCTATAGCGATACCGCCGGTCGCTCAACGCTCAGTAGTCTCGAAAATGGCCCACTAGGGACGTGTCAGGCGATGTTGCGCGATGTTATCGAACTCAGGCATCGATTGCGACACGCTAAGAGTGTGTCTGAAATTTTATCTGGTCGAGGGTTTTGATGGATACGTGATGGTATGAATGAACAAAACACACGAACTTCCTATCCTACTGACCTTATGGACGCTGAATGGCAACGGATTGCCCCCGCTCTGCCGGAACGGACGTCACCCTGAGGGCGGCATCGCGTCCATGCGTACCGGGAGATGCTGAACGCCATCTTCGCTATCGTGCGCAGCGGGTGCACCTGGCGGATGCGTCCTGATGACGTGCCTCCTTGGCAGACTGTGTCTCATTCCGTTCGGCGCTGGCAACGGGATGGAACCTGGGTACGCATCCATGCGGCCCTCCGCACGGACGTGCGCGTTGCCGCAGGGCGGGAGGCAGCACCGAGCGCTGCGATTCTGGATAGCCAGTCGGTCACAACGACCGAAAACGGGGGCCGCGCGGGGCTGATGCTGGCAACAACCTCTACGGACGCACACGCCATCTGCTGGTGGATCCCGTGGGCGTGGTGGTGACGGTGGTGGTGCATGCCGCCAATATCCAAGACCGGGACGGGGCACGGTTGGTGGTGGACAACCTCCACGGGAAGCAGTCGCACGTGTGGGTGATGTGGGCCGATGGGGGCGATGCTGGCCAGGTGGTGGAATGGGTGCAGCACGTTGGTGGCTGGACCCTGGCCAGCAGCAAGCGTCCCGATGGGGTATCGCGCTTCCACGTGTTGCCGAGACGCTGGGTGGTGGAACGGACGGTTGCCTGGCTGGGGAGGTATCGCCGCTTGAGGAAGGACGACGACGCACGCACCGCTACGAGCGAAGCGTTCATTTATGTCGCCATGATTCACGTTATGGTCAGACGGTTGGCCCGCATCCATATCAACGACTCTTCATAGAATTTTCAGACACTCTCTCAGAGGTAGGAAGCGTTGATCAACAGAATCTAGATTTTGATAATGGATGTCTACTCTTATCTAAATGTTCTTTTTTGAACAATGGTATATGCTTTCAAACACTTGGCATTCTAATCAGGTTTCGACCACACTCTGAAAGTACGGTGACAAACCAGCTCTTGGATTAACTGAGTGAATGGCTGACAGGCTGTTATTCAAATCATGCTCATCAGTATGTTTCTGCTCACTACATAGCAACCTTCCACACCTTCAGCTTCTCTTGTAAGTGTGGAAGGGGGTAAATATGATACATTTTAGGTAAGGAATATGCAAATATGCGCTAAGGAATAAGGCCAAGTCGACGGCCACGAGCCACTGCCTGTGTGCGTGAAGCAACACCTAATTTGCTGAAAATGTTGTTAATATGTGATTTCACGGTACTCACGGCAATAATCAATTTGGCAGCGATTTCGTGGTTGCTGCGCCCTTCTGCCATCAGACGCAGAACCTCGATTTCACGCTGACTCAATGGTTCGGATAAGTCATTCGATGTGGGTGAGGTGGGGATGACCATCGACGATAGGTCATCGTTTTCAAACAGCGAGAAAATATATTCACCAAACGATGATAGCTGTTGACGATTCGCGAGCTGGCTGAGGATGCGGCGAAGTGGTTCACCTGCTTGCGAAAATGGTGCCACGATTCGTTCACCGGCAGCTAGTTCGAGGGCAGACATGATTGGCTCGGTGGCATCTTCACCAGCGGCTGCCAGCGCTAACCCGCGTAGCAGTGCTGCATCAAAGGGTAACAGGGTGTGCCAGAGTGCTCTTCCTGACAGTTCTCTCAGTTCAGTGGCCAGTTCACGGAGGGCCTGCACATCACCATTCGCAGTACCTTGAGCCAGCCGCCATTCATACTGTGCACGAGTGATATGCTCGCGTGCGTAGAAGATGGCCGTCGGCAGGTAGTAAAATTCTTGCGCTACCGATACGCTCTTTGTCAGTAGTTGTCTGGCAGCCGTTATATCTCCCTGTTCGAGCAGGATTTGTCCTTCCAGACCATCCAGTACTGCCAGTACCCAATGAACCTGACGTTGTTGAGCCAGAAAGCGGGTCTGACGGATCACGCGCAGCGCACCGGTCAGATCGCCCCGCGTTCGGGCAACGCGCGCCATGACCATCAAGAGACAGAGATAGCCAGTGATCTGCCCTGATTTGATCGAACTTTCAGCTTCAGCAAGTGCTGGCAGTGCACCGGCAAATTCGTGGCGGATATGGTAGAGTTCGGTAAGCCCTAGCAACGCTAATCCAATCCCTGGTACCGTTTGATGACGATAACGACGCATGATCTGTTCGAGCGTATCGCGACAGGCATGAATGGCCGTACTGAATGCGCCGCGCAGCATAAGGGTATAGGCATAATCACTACTTGCCATTGCAGAGATATAGGGCAGGCCAGCATTCAAACCATTAATCATCGCTTCCTTGAACGCTTGCTCGGCCTGAGATAGTTGGCCCTGAGCAAGGTAGACATAACCTAAGTCGTTAGCTACTCGCATGCGTAACGATTGATAGTCGCTGTGTAACCAGTTTAGGGCTTGCTTGCCCTCGCTGAGCGCCTGTGCGATATTGTCCTGCAAGATTGCCAGTCGCAAGCGCACAGCATTGAGTTCGCCGCGCAAGTTCGCAATCAGGCCAATCGGTGTGGCGGTACCACTCGCGACATCTGCTAGCGCACGTTCGGCCACTGCAATCCAATGGGATGCTTCTTCAGCTTGATAATTGGTGGTGGCCAGCCAGGCTCGCAACAGTGCTATACGGGGATGCTCTTCAAAAGCCTCTTCTGGAATAGTAGGTAACCATTGACGAAGCGTCTCCTCACTAACCTGTGAAACAATTGCCAGACCATTTAGTTCAAGCATAGCCACGATGTCGTCAATGGCATGCGCCTGCAAGGCGTGATGAACTGCCTGAACGAGCATTCCATGGGCAGCGTACCAGACGCCTGCGCGACGATGGAGCGTGGCGACCTGCTCTGGCGAACAACCCACGACTAACCGCTCACGTAAGACATCGGCGAACAGACGATGATACCGGTACCAGATACGCTCGGTATCAAGCGGAAACAAAAAGAGATTGTTTCGTTCCAATTCTGCGAGGATTGACTGACTGTACGATTGCGTCGATTGTCCGCCGACCGCGTAATCATTTACGCCCAGTACAGCATCGCACAGTGCACCACACAATCGGTCGAGGATCGAGGTTTGGAGCAAGAATTGTTGGATATGAGCGGGCAATTGGTTGAAGACATCTTCAAACAGATAATCTGCCACGTAACGATTACTGGGAATAGGATCATCAATCACTTCTCCCCGATTTATACGATCACGTAATGCCAGGGCAGCCAGTTGTAAGCCCGCCGGCCATCCTTCAGTGCTCTCTAACAAGGTGACAATCTGTTCGCGATTGAGAGGCAGTTCCATTATTTCCAGGAGGAACGTTGCAGTCTCTTCTGGATTGAAAGCCAGATCAAAACTACGCAATTCGGCCAGATAACCGCGTGCTCGCCAGCGTGCTAGCGGGAAGGGTGGATCGCTCCGGCTGAGAATGATCAGATGGCACAGGGGTGGAAGATGATCGACCAGAAATGTGATCATGTGGTGGATGTGCGAATCAGTGATCAGATGGTAATTATCCAGCGCAATGATTGTGGGGCTAGCTGTTTCGGCCAGATTATTGAGCAATTCCGCACACCATTGTTCAACATCGATCTCACTATCTTCGTTGATAAACGCTTGTAATCGATCACGCCGCTTGTCAGGCAGATGATGGAGTGCTGCGAGCAGATACGCATGTATACGGCGAATGTCATTATCGGTACTATCGAGACTGACCCAGGCAATATATGGCCATTCTTTACGAGCCTCAACAAGCCATTCGGCCAGGAGTGATGTCTTACCATACCCTGCTGGGGCTGCAATCAAGACGAGTCGTCGATGCAGGGCCAGTCGTAGACGTTCGTGTAAGCGCGGGCGGGCGAGCAAGAAAGGGAGAGCTTCTGGTGGCTGTAATTTGGTGCGCACAAGCGGCATCATTATGCCACCTCCGTGCAATGATCATTGGTGAGACGATCACAGGTTGAAATATCGTTGCATCTTCTAGTCTACCATAGCTGATGGTAGAACGGTAGGTCATTGCCAGCAGGCCAGCCGAAGCCCTCCGTGCTTCTCGACGCTCTCTTTTCTCACGCCTCACAACTTAAGGGTTTTCCCCTAATTTCCTCTTAGGGGTAACTCCCCAACGGATTTCAGGGGTAGGCTGCTAGGCAAGTCGTATGGATCGTGCTTCAATAGCACCATCTGAATGCTGTCCTGCAATCGACACAAGGAGGTGTATCTACCGGCAAAGAAACGCTGTTTGTGGTTTAGTGCATTGCTCTGTTGTGTTGCCTTTTTACCTCAAGGAGGAATGTGATGTCAAAGAAGACTCTGTGGCTCATGCTGTCTTTGTTGACAGCCTTTGTGTTCCTACTGACTGCCTGTGGCGGCAGCAATACCGGTAATACCGGTGGAAGCAGTGGTGGTAGTACCGGTGGATCGAGCCAAAAACTTGCGGTTGGTATTGTCCTCCCGACTAAAGATGAACCCCGCTGGATTCAAGACGAAACCCGTTTCCGAGAGGCGCTCCAGCAGGCTGGTTACCAGGTTGAAATTCTCTTCAGCCAGGGTTCATCGGCGAAGGAAAAGGAGAATGTTG
>Ga0308418_1001890_pt1 | contig 10557 bp, 2 predicted proteins | sample HotsprSampleR4cd_FD_203517 | JGI IMG/M metagenome (GOLD analysis project Ga0308418, IMG submission 203517) | Hot spring phototrophic mat microbial communities from Mushroom Spring, Yellowstone National Park, Wyoming, United States - 20090729_R4cd ... | reverse complement strand
CATATCCACGCTGGGCGCGTTTGAATGATTGCTATCCCGCGTGAGGGATTGAAACTACACCTTTGACACTTTTACGCTCTCTCTGCTGGGGTTTGAATGATTGCTATCCCGCGTGAGGGATTGAAACACGCGGGTTTCGCACGCCGGCCGCTAGGGGGAGCGGGTTTGAATGATTGCTATCCCGCGTGAGGGATTGAAACCTCAACGAGAGGCGATGGCCTTACATCTTGCAGAGTTTGAATGATTGCTATCCCGCGTGAGGGATTGAAACCGCCAATACTCGCCGCTGTCCTCCAACTCTCCCCCTGTTTGAATGATTGCTATCCCGCGTGAGGGATTGAAACCATCGAGAGAGTGAACAACGCGCTTCTCAGCGTGCGCGTTTGAATGATTGCTATCCCGCGTGAGGGATTGAAACAGCACAATCCCGAACACCGGCGCGACGGCGGAGATCGTTTGAATGATTGCTATCCCGCGTGAGGGATTGAAACCGCTCGCCGAAGGTGCAGGCGGGCGACTCGTCGAGTTTGAATGATTGCTATCCCGCGTGAGGGATTGAAACCAAACGACTGTCGCGGCTGCGCGCGCCTACATTCGCGTTTGAATGATTGCTATCCCGCGTGAGGGATTGAAACGTCCCCGTTTGGGTGCAACCAAATGGAACATCCGGTTTGAATGATTGCTATCCCGCGTGAGGGATTGAAACTCTATCCGATCGGTTGGTCGAGGCGTTGCGGGCGTGTTTGAATGATTGCTATCCCGCGTGAGGGATTGAAACGTGTATCAAGTTGCTTCCGCCGGCGCAGAGGATGGCGGTTTGAATGATTGCTATCCCGCGTGAGGGATTGAAACTGGCGTCTACGGTTTCCGCCTGGCCGAGATCGATCAGTTTGAATGATTGCTATCCCGCGTGAGGGATTGAAACCGCCTCATGTTCGATCTCGATCTCTAATTCCTCTGTTTGAATGATTGCTATCCCGCGTGAGGGATTGAAACACCGCAATCGAGCGTCGCAACACCTACTACGTGGCGTTTGAATGATTGCTATCCCGCGTGAGGGATTGAAACCAGGGCGAGGACGAATCCTCGAACGGCCAAAGCCGGGTTTGAATGATTGCTATCCCGCGTGAGGGATTGAAACCCAATCTACCAAAGCTATAGCCCAGGTCAGCAGAGTTTGAATGATTGCTATCCCGCGTGAGGGATTGAAACACCTGATGGCCATCGCGCGCGCACTGGAAGCTTAGTTTGAATGATTGCTATCCCGCGTGAGGGATTGAAACTAGTGAGCGTGCCAACGCGCGGGGTGCTGGTATGGTTTGAATGATTGCTATCCCGCGTGAGGGATTGAAACCCGAGAGCAGATCATCGCCGCTTTCGGCGACACTCCTGTTTGAATGATTGCTATCCCGCGTGAGGGATTGAAACCATCCATCCATGACAAGCATTCTTTGCGTTCATCTTGTTTGAATGATTGCTATCCCGCGTGAGGGATTGAAACGTTGAGCCGCAGGAGTACGAGCAGTACGCTGCCGTGTTTGAATGATTGCTATCCCGCGTGAGGGATTGAAACGCCTCAGCCCAGAACAGCGAGAGTTCTCGCTCCAGGTTTGAATGATTGCTATCCCGCGTGAGGGATTGAAACCGTACAGCCTCAGCGACTTCGCGGCGCAGGGCGAGTTTGAATGATTGCTATCCCGCGTGAGGGATTGAAACTAGCTGACAATTCGCCTTGACGTATCAGGAGATTACAGTTTGAATGATTGCTATCCCGCGTGAGGGATTGAAACCGCCGCTGCCCATCGCTGTAAGGGCAGCTACAAAGTTTGAATGATTGCTATCCCGCGTGAGGGATTGAAACCCTCAAGAGTCCTCAAGACCGCAGCACGAATGAAGTCAGTTTGAATGATTGCTATCCCGCGTGAGGGATTGAAACACACTGCTGCTTGCTGGAACGTTGACCGAACCTAGTTTGAATGATTGCTATCCCGCGTGAGGGATTGAAACTCCCCGTGTTTGATATGGGCGAACGAATGAGAATAGTTTGAATGATTGCTATCCCGCGTGAGGGATTGAAACCGCGCCGCGCGTTTCGGCGCATGCTCCTGGGCGGGTTTGAATGATTGCTATCCCGCGTGAGGGATTGAAACCGCTAATAGCGCCGGAATGGATTCGAGGGGGACTGTTTGAATGATTGCTATCCCGCGTGAGGGATTGAAACCCCGCGCACCGCGTGCACGCTGGCCGCCCGTCGCCGTTTGAATGATTGCTATCCCGCGTGAGGGATTGAAACGCGCCATTGGCGGGGGCGCCAGGGATTGCCGGCATGTTTGAATGATTGCTATCCCGCGTGAGGGATTGAAACGGGCGTGGCCTGCGGCGAGCTCGAGCACGCGCTCGAGTTTGAATGATTGCTATCCCGCGTGAGGGATTGAAACCCGGCGCATGCTCCTGGGCGGCGAGACGAAGCCAGGTTTGAATGATTGCTATCCCGCGTGAGGGATTGAAACGCCATTGAGCCGCAGGTACTCGAACGGGCGCGTCAGGGTTTGAATGATTGCTATCCCGCGTGAGGGATTGAAACCGCCGGACGCCGACGACATCGCGCAAGTAGTTGCGGTTTGAATGATTGCTATCCCGCGTGAGGGATTGAAACAGAAAGCGACATTTCCACGCGGTAACCAGCGCGATTAAGTTTGAATGATTGCTATCCCGCGTGAGGGATTGAAACTTCTGTGTCGTCCTCGTCCATGACGTAGCCATCTTGTTTGAATGATTGCTATCCCGCGTGAGGGATTGAAACAAGGGGTTAGGGCATTCTTATCAAACTCTAAGGTTCGGTTTGAATGATTGCTATCCCGCGTGAGGGATTGAAACGACAAGTCACCACGCGAGGCACTGCTTCTTGTGGCGGTTTGAATGATTGCTATCCCGCGTGAGGGATTGAAACCGTCCAGGTCGCCGGCACGCCAGGCTGCTACTGCGGTTTGAATGATTGCTATCCCGCGTGAGGGATTGAAACGATTGCTGCCCGCCGGCGCATCCCCACCCCACCCCGTTTGAATGATTGCTATCCCGCGTGAGGGATTGAAACATCGCAGCAGATCACGACGGCGAGGACACGTTCTGTTTGAATGATTGCTATCCCGCGTGAGGGATTGAAACACGCCACTACCAGGCACGCGCTACGAGCGCATGGTTTGAATGATTGCTATCCCGCGTGAGGGATTGAAACTTCAAGACCAAAACGCGGATGTAGTCCGAGATTCGGTTTGAATGATTGCTATCCCGCGTGAGGGATTGAAACGGGCGATGTTGCAATCTCGCTCTGGGGAGAGTGGAGTTTGAATGATTGCTATCCCGCGTGAGGGATTGAAACTTCTGCTGAATAAGTGGCGAATGCCGGCCCTTCTCGTTTGAATGATTGCTATCCCGCGTGAGGGATTGAAACACGAAGTAGTACTCTCTGCGGTCAGGCAGCATGTTTGAATGATTGCTATCCCGCGTGAGGGATTGAAACGTACATGTCATCCTCCATACTTAGTGATACCATGTTTGAATGATTGCTATCCCGCGTGAGGGATTGAAACCCCGTTTTTGACGAGGGGCAGGGACGGTTGCGAGGTTTGAATGATTGCTATCCCGCGTGAGGGATTGAAACGTATCCTGCCCAGAAAGACTCGGATGCGAACATCGAGGTTTGAATGATTGCTATCCCGCGTGAGGGATTGAAACCCTCTGGGTTTGGGTGCTCGCCGCAGCGAATTTGGGCGTTTGAATGATTGCTATCCCGCGTGAGGGATTGAAACCCTCTCTGAACGCCAGCTCAAGGGCTTGGGCTGAGGTTTGAATGATTGCTATCCCGCGTGAGGGATTGAAACCAGCAAATCATTCTCGCCCAACTGCTCATCAAGCGGTTTGAATGATTGCTATCCCGCGTGAGGGATTGAAACCGTGCTATCGCGCTACGCCACACGCTCAGAAGTTGATGTTTGAATGATTGCTATCCCGCGTGAGGGATTGAAACATGAAATTGAAACGCCTCAAAAATTATCTTCGCGGGTTTGAATGATTGCTATCCCGCGTGAGGGATTGAAACCTTCGTAGCTCGCCATCTTCGCTGATCTCCTGCGCGTTTGAATGATTGCTATCCCGCGTGAGGGATTGAAACGCGCCGTACTACGTCGCAGACGGCGCATCGACTTGGTTTGAATGATTGCTATCCCGCGTGAGGGATTGAAACGCTTCCTCTGCCGCGTGCGACGCCGCGGCAGAGGCATGTTTGAATGATTGCTATCCCGCGTGAGGGATTGAAACTGCCGATTTACCCTCTCGGAGCTCCTTCAAGCAGGTTTGAATGATTGCTATCCCGCGTGAGGGATTGAAACGCTTCCTCTGCCGCGTGCGACGCCGCGGCAGAGGCATGTTTGAATGATTGCTATCCCGCGTGAGGGATTGAAACCGCTTGCTGAGGCGCTCCAGCGCGCGCCGAATCGTCGTTTGAATGATTGCTATCCCGCGTGAGGGATTGAAACTGCCGATTTACCCTCTCGGAGCTCCTTCAAGCAAGTTTGAATGATTGCTATCCCGCGTGAGGGATTGAAACGCTCCCCAACCCAGAGGCGATTAGCACATTCGCCGAGTTTGAATGATTGCTATCCCGCGTGAGGGATTGAAACTGCCTGCCACCGCTCGCCGTGGCGACCGTGGACCGTGTTTGAATGATTGCTATCCCGCGTGAGGGATTGAAACTGGAACTGGGCGAAACGCGGCATCGTCCCACATCGGTTTGAATGATTGCTATCCCGCGTGAGGGATTGAAACTCAGCCGCTTCTGGCTGGGCTGGCTGTACTTGGCGGTTTGAATGATTGCTATCCCGCGTGAGGGATTGAAACCTCATCACGAGCACCGGGACAAAAGGAGGATGAGATGGTTTGAATGATTGCTATCCCGCGTGAGGGATTGAAACCGAGGCTGAGTCCATTCCCGGCGCTCAGCGCGTGAGGTTTGAATGATTGCTATCCCGCGTGAGGGATTGAAACCCGTAGCACGCGAGCGCAAAGGCGATGACGCTGCGGTTTGAATGATTGCTATCCCGCGTGAGGGATTGAAACCATTGTACATCTTCCAGCGATTCACAACGAAGGGATGTTTGAATGATTGCTATCCCGCGTGAGGGATTGAAACCCGCGTTGCAATTCCACGCAATGATGAGCGGCGAAGTTTGAATGATTGCTATCCCGCGTGAGGGATTGAAACAAGGCTTCTGGGCTAGCATCACCATACGCTGCCGCTCGGGGTTTGAATGATTGCTATCCCGCGTGAGGGATTGAAACCCACAGCACAAAGCGCTTAGAGTTTGATTAGAGTGTTTGAATGATTGCTATCCCGCGTGAGGGATTGAAACCCACGCGCCAGTTTCCAGCATCATCTTTGCTGACGCTGGTTTGAATGATTGCTATCCCGCGTGAGGGATTGAAACGACATAACTTGCGAAGATTGCGCAATTCGCGCGCTTGGTTTGAATGATTGCTATCCCGCGTGAGGGATTGAAACTATTGTCCCCGTCCCGGTGCGTGGACGGTCATAGAGTTTGAATGATTGCTATCCCGCGTGAGGGATTGAAACGGCAAAGATTATCCTCTTTGCCTTATCATCATCCTGGTTTGAATGATTGCTATCCCGCGTGAGGGATTGAAACAACTTCCGTGACTACTGGATCGTCACGCCAAACAACGTTTGAATGATTGCTATCCCGCGTGAGGGATTGAAACCCTATGCTCACTGTGCGCGCGCCTTCCTGCGGAAGTTTGAATGATTGCTATCCCGCGTGAGGGATTGAAACGCGCGAAGCCTTGCGCGGGCAGGCTGGCCAGGCTGGTTTGAATGATTGCTATCCCGCGTGAGGGATTGAAACTTCCGTCCGCTGGCGACGGTGCGCCGGCGTCGGAAGTTTGAATGATTGCTATCCCGCGTGAGGGATTGAAACCTCATTCAGACAAACACCCTGCGATGGGCGCTAAGTTTGAATGATTGCTATCCCGCGTGAGGGATTGAAACAAGCTCAACGTCGGCAAACCGCGCAAACACGCCGCGTTTGAATGATTGCTATCCCGCGTGAGGGATTGAAACACCGATACCGCCCGAGCTTGAGCGATTGAGCCGGGTTTGAATGATTGCTATCCCGCGTGAGGGATTGAAACTGTATCGTCATGGACTTAGTAAAGATGAATCGGTTAGTTTGAATGATTGCTATCCCGCGTGAGGGATTGAAACTGATGTGTTGCGCAAGACCACTGGCGCGCCCGTCGGCGGTTTGAATGATTGCTATCCCGCGTGAGGGATTGAAACGATCCTCAGGTCCAGGTGGCCAATTACGAGCCGAGTTTGAATGATTGCTATCCCGCGTGAGGGATTGAAACGTGCAGATATGACGAGCGAGCGAATAGACATTCTGGGTTTGAATGATTGCTATCCCGCGTGAGGGATTGAAACACGCCGCGCTCATGCAGCGCGTGCGCTAGGTCGCAGTTTGAATGATTGCTATCCCGCGTGAGGGATTGAAACAGCGTGATGCGCAGCACGCCGTTTAGCCTGATGTGGTTTGAATGATTGCTATCCCGCGTGAGGGATTGAAACATCACCACAGCCAGCTGGCGCGTGTCGGCGCGCCAGTTTGAATGATTGCTATCCCGCGTGAGGGATTGAAACCTCTGGCGACTTGTCCCACTCGTCGAGGAGCAGGACGTTTGAATGATTGCTATCCCGCGTGAGGGATTGAAACAGCTCAAGGGCTTTATTGCCCCTGGCTTAGCGCTGTTTGAATGATTGCTATCCCGCGTGAGGGATTGAAACGCAACATCATGCCTTCCTGCAAAGACGGGGACGGTTTGAATGATTGCTATCCCGCGTGAGGGATTGAAACCGACGGCCTACCAGGCGTGCCCTGGGCATACGTAGTTTGAATGATTGCTATCCCGCGTGAGGGATTGAAACCGGGATAATCGGGTTCGTCGCCAAGACCTGCTGAGTTTGAATGATTGCTATCCCGCGTGAGGGATTGAAACATTCTCATCATCTTCTAAGCTGACCAGAACAAACGGTTTGAATGATTGCTATCCCGCGTGAGGGATTGAAACGGATGCGAGCAAGTACAGCCGGCTTCGCTCAGTCCGTTTGAATGATTGCTATCCCGCGTGAGGGATTGAAACCGTTAGCTCGGCAGGGATGACGACATTCCCCAGCTCTCCGTTTGAATGATTGCTATCCCGCGTGAGGGATTGAAACCGCTTAGTGTTGATCCAACACTAAGCCGGCCTAGGTTTGAATGATTGCTATCCCGCGTGAGGGATTGAAACTAGAAGATACACTAATCCAGTAGAACAAGCGTTCTAGTTTGAATGATTGCTATCCCGCGTGAGGGATTGAAACAGTTCTACACGAATGCTTGACGTGTCGCTGAGGATGTTTGAATGATTGCTATCCCGCGTGAGGGATTGAAACTTGCTCTTTTTGGCTAGCGCTTTTAGCGATAGTGAGTTTGAATGATTGCTATCCCGCGTGAGGGATTGAAACCACTCAGCAATATCTGTTGCCCGAAGGCGCAACTCTGTTTGAATGATTGCTATCCCGCGTGAGGGATTGAAACGAGCTAATCGGTGACGTGGATCAGCGCATACGGCCGTTTGAATGATTGCTATCCCGCGTGAGGGATTGAAACGGGAGAAAGAGTTAGCTCGCTCATGCCTATATCCGTTTGAATGATTGCTATCCCGCGTGAGGGATTGAAACCCCTTAGCTTTGCGCGCCTTAAAGGCGTCAAAATGTTTGAATGATTGCTATCCCGCGTGAGGGATTGAAACCATCCGACACGCGGTGTTGGTTGCTGCGCGCCGGGGCTGAGCCGATGGGTGCGAGCGGCGGTTTGAATGATTGCTATCCCGCGTGAGGGATTGAAACTCCATCGCAATCTGTCTCCTTTCGCAGCCGGCCTGGTTTGAATGATTGCTATCCCGCGTGAGGGATTGAAACTGCACCGTGACCGGCTCGCCGGTCTGCGGCTCTAGTTTGAATGATTGCTATCCCGCGTGAGGGATTGAAACTAGACTTTTGATACTTTTTACGCCCCGCTTTCGTTGTTTGAATGATTGCTATCCCGCGTGAGGGATTGAAACTGGTTAGCGGCAAGCTGAACGACAAGCCCATCAGCGTTTGAATGATTGCTATCCCGCGTGAGGGATTGAAACCCGTAGCACGCGAGCGCAAAGGCGATGACGCTGCGTTTGAATGATTGCTATCCCGCGTGAGGGATTGAAACACAACCTCTGAATATGCCCAAACATCGCCAGCAACGTTTGAATGATTGCTATCCCGCGTGAGGGATTGAAACCGCTGAAAACCGCCCGCCTCAAAGCCGTTAACCCGGTTTGAATGATTGCTATCCCGCGTGAGGGATTGAAACGCCGCCTTCCGGGGCGGAGAAGGTGACGACCAGCCCTGTTTGAATGATTGCTATCCCGCGTGAGGGATTGAAACAACTGCTCGGCAGCCATCGCGGTAGCTGCGCTGGTCGTTTGAATGATTGCTATCCCGCGTGAGGGATTGAAACAAAGCTGCGCGGGCGACCTTTGCGGTTGATTCGCGGTTTGAATGATTGCTATCCCGCGTGAGGGATTGAAACCTATACCGCGCCATCGCCGACGCCATCGCCCTCGGTTTGAATGATTGCTATCCCGCGTGAGGGATTGAAACTTCCGCCATCAGCCCTGGCTAAACACCACCGCCAAGTTTGAATGATTGCTATCCCGCGTGAGGGATTGAAACCACAGATCCAGCTACTGGGCGAATCCCACCCCATCGTTTGAATGATTGCTATCCCGCGTGAGGGATTGAAACCGGTCGTGTCCGATTCTTAATCGGGCGCGCGCTGGGGTTTGAATGATTGCTATCCCGCGTGAGGGATTGAAACCGGCTAAGCGACGCTCAAGCTTCATCGCGATCACGCGTTTGAATGATTGCTATCCCGCGTGAGGGATTGAAACCATTCAGCAAAGGGATGATAACGCTCGGCCACTTGTTTGAATGATTGCTATCCCGCGTGAGGGATTGAAACTATCTGACCGACCAGGAGCGCGAGCTAATCCGCGCGGTTTGAATGATTGCTATCCCGCGTGAGGGATTGAAACTGTCCAACCGTTGAACAAACCGCGCGCAGCTCGCGGTTTGAATGATTGCTATCCCGCGTGAGGGATTGAAACTTCCTCGCGGCTGCTGAGGAAGGCGTGCTCCCCAGGTTTGAATGATTGCTATCCCGCGTGAGGGATTGAAACACCTGCAAAGTTATATCGGCTACGCGGAGACTGCTCGGGTTTGAATGATTGCTATCCCGCGTGAGGGATTGAAACAAGAACCGGCCGGACGCTGGGCGCATTGGGCCACGGTTTGAATGATTGCTATCCCGCGTGAGGGATTGAAACTGTTCAACGGTTGGACATACTGGGAGGGCAGGATGTTTGAATGATTGCTATCCCGCGTGAGGGATTGAAACGCCCGACACTTCGCTCAGCCCTGGAATCGCCAGCGGTTTGAATGATTGCTATCCCGCGTGAGGGATTGAAACAGTCACCTGACATTCAGGGCGAGAACGAATCCTCGGTTTGAATGATTGCTATCCCGCGTGAGGGATTGAAACGTTGCACAAGGCTTGCCAGTGGCTGTGAGAACGCCAGTTTGAATGATTGCTATCCCGCGTGAGGGATTGAAACTGCACCCAACTGCGATAGATCACGGGCGTAGCATGGTTTGAATGATTGCTATCCCGCGTGAGGGATTGAAACACCAGTCTTAACGGCGACCGTGCTTCCCATGCCTTGTTTGAATGATTGCTATCCCGCGTGAGGGATTGAAACCGGCCTATTCCGCGCGCGCTGGTCGCCTGTGGCCAGTTTGAATGATTGCTATCCCGCGTGAGGGATTGAAACACCTCATACTCAATGCGTTTCTGCTTTTTGACCGCGCGTTTGAATGATTGCTATCCCGCGTGAGGGATTGAAACGTCAATCAGCATGCACGAGTAGATGCGAGTGTTCAAGTTTGAATGATTGCTATCCCGCGTGAGGGATTGAAACTGCCCTTTCTGTATCAGCACGCTTCTTGGCGCACGTTGTTTGAATGATTGCTATCCCGCGTGAGGGATTGAAACCAGCTAGAACGCATCGCCACCCACCGCACCCGCCTGTTTGAATGATTGCTATCCCGCGTGAGGGATTGAAACGCTATCGGCGCGCGGTGGCCACATCTGGCTTCGCAGTTTGAATGATTGCTATCCCGCGTGAGGGATTGAAACGCGGAGGAGTTCGAGTCTCTTCGTCGTATTGCGATAATCGTTTGAATGATTGCTATCCCGCGTGAGGGATTGAAACTCCACTCGGGGGGGGCCTTATCCAGCTCGTCCAGGTTTGAATGATTGCTATCCCGCGTGAGGGATTGAAACGCGCCGAAGCAGCTTGCTGGGCGGCAGCACCACCGCGTTTGAATGATTGCTATCCCGCGTGAGG
>Ga0308418_1001887_pt1 | contig 10565 bp, 7 predicted proteins | sample HotsprSampleR4cd_FD_203517 | JGI IMG/M metagenome (GOLD analysis project Ga0308418, IMG submission 203517) | Hot spring phototrophic mat microbial communities from Mushroom Spring, Yellowstone National Park, Wyoming, United States - 20090729_R4cd ... | reverse complement strand
CAGCCTGAGCATCGTAAGAATGCTTGCCGACGGATATGTCCGTCCCCGCCGACGACGAGGGTCTCGTATGTCTTATGCTTAGCACCTTCCGCTTCTCCTGGCTGCCTTCTACACATCCACTCATATCAAAAGTTGGAGTGTTGATAAGCCCTGGTGGAAGGCGAGGTTAATCCGAACTCACGTTACAATAACTCCAAATGGGCATGTGCGTGACAAGTGAAAAACTAGGATTTGATACTGCTCACAGGCCGGGGGCACTGACGCGGTATTTTGCAGAGCGCTGGCTTAAAAAGCCAAGGGTCTGGTTTAAGAGGGCAAGTGCCAAGGACGAACAGCTCATCGCGTGGCTATTGGAGGCTGCGCTAGGGCGAAATTCGATGTATTTCATCGAGAAAACCAAGGAGTACGTAGATGCGTGGGGAGGGAACGGGGAGATCGTTCCTGAGAACGCCTTCGATGGTTTCACCATCACCGGTGATCCGGTCGAGGACACCCTGATTCCGCATGCCATCTTGGTCTGGACGTGCATGAATGATCGCCCATGGCCAGAGGAGGTTTATCATGATTGGTTAGACAAGTTATTGGCAGCTGGCAGCAAGGAGGCGGCGTATCTGGCGGCGAGTTTGTGGCCGGCGCATGACTTGATGGCGAAGGTGACATACCGTCCGGCACGATGGCTGATTTACCGGGGTCAGCTTGATGCAGAGGCAGAGCGTCTGATTTTGATGGAGATGTTGATGAAGGGGGAATGTGGGATAAGGTCGTCTTTTTTATATGGCTCATTTGAATATGATAATGTTCTATTTACAAATATATTTCAAGCGCAGTATATCGAGAGTTATGGTTTTACACACCCAATTTGTGGGTTAGTTGGGCCGATAGCATCAGATTTCAACTTGAAGAAGCACATTCAGGAAGCACTTGATGCGTCGAATTGGTCAGAGGGGGTAAAGGGCGCGGCGATGCTGTTGTACTTATCGTTGAAGCCATTTAACAATTTAACGGGGCCTGCACTAGCATTGCTTCATACATTAGAGCAAAATTTATTTAAATTGGATGAAAGGCATATTGATATAATAAATTTTCATATGGATAAAATAGAAAAAATTGATTATAATTTAATAAAAGATTATATAAACTATCTGATAATTTTATATAGTAAAATAGTAAATAAAAGTGATTTGTCAATGAAAATGCTTAGTAAGTATATGTCAATTGGCCTAAAATCAAAAGATATAATTTATATTGGCGAAGACTTTAAGAATATAATTTTCAATTTAATGCTAAAAGAAAAAGACAAAGTGGAGTCATGGCTAGAAAATCAGGCCGATGATTTAAGGATTAAGGATATATTATTGGCAATATATATAACTAAAAGAATTGATTATATAGATTCGCAAAATACAAATATAGACAAAGAATTAAAAAATGAGCATTTAGAGAAAAAAATAGAATATATATATGGTAAAATAAAATGTGCTGATAAAATAAGTTTATTTGTAGATCAAGCTAGAAAATACTTTAACCCATGCAGCGATTCATATAAAATATATAATTTTATAGAGAATATATTAAAAAGAGAAGCAAAAATAAATTTTAATTGTATTTTTAGAGAAGATTACGCAAAAATTATAAATAGCTATCATCCGAACAGGCACGTTTTTTCAAAAAAAGATATGTTTTTAAAATTAAATCATATTGGATTATATTTATATTATAGCATTTTACAGGAGTGGAAATGGATGTCATTAGATTTTACACATTATATTAAATTAAAAGAACTTGAGGTGTACTCACGCACAAGAAAGAAAATTATTAATAATTTATTTAGGCACACAATAGACGATATAGAAATGAAACTAGATTTATATTTAAATAAAATAGAAAACAACAACTTCCCATGCGAAGAAATAAAATTTAAATTAATAACAGAATTAATAGATATAACAGAAAATAATAATGAAATACATTATAAAATATCAGAATATTTGAAAGATGAAAGAAAAATTATAAAGTTTAGAGAGTTAATATTGCCTGTTGTTGAATTATCCTGGAGTAAATTTAGAAATTCAAGTTTAATTGGGCTATTAGGAATAAACAATAAATCACAAAATATAATGATGTACTAAATAAAAATTTTACGATAAAACAACCAAATTCTTAAAAATTTACATAACCTGGCAATATGTTATATTAATTTATTAAATCATTAAAAAATGATTAACCCGAATATCCAGATTGTTTGCTTAAATGTTTAATAGATTATATACGTAAAATTGATAAATTAAGGAAAGCTCAAATAGAGGTAATAGAAGTTTAATTATTTATTAAGTCTATAAGAGAAAAACAATCACTTCAAAATCTTTTTAAGCAAGGCTCCTTCTTTAAAGCTCATCCGCCTGATTTTGACAAGCTGCTTGTTAGCCAAGAGGCTCGAAATTTACTGAGTAGAGATACTGACACTGCATCACTTTTTCAGTTTGCGCGCCTACCTAATGAGAACGGCGAAAGTACTTTGTTACAATTGAAAAGAGTTATTGCCCAACATCCATATACTATAAACTACACTGAATAAGCCTGTGACTTCCCGTCGTGGTGGCTGCGACGATAGTTCACCTTTCGGTAACCAGCATACCCATCCAAGCAAAACTGGAATGCCTTGGCATTAGCCGTGCACTCGGCAACTAATGACTATACCATCCTGTCTTAATCAGACAACGTTTGTTTGTACAAAAGTGTGCAACTCGTCCAGCTCAGCCACCTCCGACGTGACAGGTTTAGGTGGCTGCTTAATCAACATGCTTCTTTACCCAGCGCCCAACTGACTGCGAGGAGTCGCTGGCTACTCGTAGTTCGCTCTGGCGCGTTCTGCCCTTGGATTTGGTGTGGTCTTGCGAGCTGCACTCTACTTCTGCGTAGCAACTGCCGCAGAACTGGCAGGAGGCATGTCCATATGTTAGATCACTTTTACTGGACCACTCCCAGTACCCTGCTCTGCCTCCGCTTGTGATACACTTAGAACATGTGTTCTATCGCTACTCAAACCATCTCTGTGCGCGTGTTGCGCACGAACACGCGCACCTTCACCTTCGACGCGCGCATGCCGCGGAGCAACATCCCGGAAGTCGGCCAGTTCGTCAAGACCGAGCCGCTCACGCTCAAGACTGGCTCGCAGCCGGTCACCGTCGTCGGCGTGCTCTACAAGTTTGAAACGGAGGAAGATAGCATCACGCGACAGCTCTCGGTGGCCGAGCCGGCGATATCCAGCGATGAAATCGCGTGGCAACGCAGCCGGCTGATTCCGATTGATGTCTCTGTGCTCAAGCGCGCCTCACGGACGTCCGCTATGGGGCTGTGCCGCAGCCACCGTTATGCAGCGATGATGTGTAGCGATCACGAGGCGCGCGTGCTCACCCAATCGCCACGCTTCCTGCGGGTCATGCTCGAAGCGCGTGACCTGATCGATCTGGACTCACTGATAGTGGCGACGATTGAAAGCGTGTCGCGCGTCTATCCCAATTAAGAAGCAGTGCTGTTTTGAACTAGACCGAGTCCTCAGTGATAACCCGACTAAGCTAGAAGATTTGCTGTTGAAGATCATCGATTAAGGAGGCGCAAGAATGGTCGAACAGCCTTTCCCGGAGAAGTTCTTTGACTCCTTTGACAAGCGTCCCCAGCGACTTGGCGTGGTGGTGGGTGGGTCGCTTGAAGATGGTTTAGTGATCAAGCTGGATGGGCAAGCGGTCATCGAAGGCGTGACGGTGGGCAGCTACGTCACGATCACTGGCCAGGCCGGCCGCAAGTTCTTCGGCATGATCACCGACATCAAACTGGCATCCGTCAACAAGGCGGGGATGGTCTCCCTAAGCATCGACAGCGAGAAGCTCGCCGAGATCTACCGCAACACGCTTGGCCATTGCATGCTGCACGTTAAGCCGCTGTTGGTTGTGGACGCTGATGATCAGAAACCGAAGCCGGTGCGGAGCGTACCGACCCACTTCGCCGTTGCCTACCTCTCGACTGCGGACGAGATGGCGCTGATCTTCCCGCAGGAGCAGGATAGCTACACGATTGGTGAATCGCTAGATAATCCCGGCATCCAGATCAAGATCTCGCTGAAGAAGCTGGTCGAGCGCAGCACGGCGGTCTTCGGTCGCAGCGGCACGGGTAAGACTTTCCTCACCTTGCCCCTCCTGGCCCACATCATCAAGAAAGACCTGGCCAGCGCCCTGATCTTCGACATGCATAACGACTACGGCCACACCCTCAAGGGCGATGGCAACAAGCCGTTCAAGGGGCTAAAGCAGCTCAGCGCGATCAGCCACAAAGTGGTGATTGCTACTTTGGATCCGGAGTCATCGCGGCGGCGCAAGTCCGGCGCGTCATTCGAGCTGCAGATCGGCTACGACCAAATCGTGCCAGAGGATATCGAGACGCTGCAAAGCGTCTTTGCCCTCACCGATGTGCAGATCAACGCGTTACACTGGTTTCACCGACGCTTCGGTAGGGGATGGCTCAAGAAACTGCTGAGCGACGAGGAAGATTCGAGGCTTGCGGAGTTGATAGAGCAAGATAGGCTCCACTCCGGCACGCTCAATGCCATGCAGCGCAAGCTGCAGATCTTCTCCAAGTTTGAGTTCGTGCGCGACGCAGTGGCGCAGGACGCCGTTGAACAGATCCTCGGCCATCTACAGCGGGGCAACAGCGTAGTGGTGGAGTTTGGCCGCTACGGTAACAGCCAAGAAGCCTATCTCTTCGTCTCCAACTTGCTCACCCGCCGCATCCATGACCGCTATGTAGCGATGAAGGAGATAGCAGAGGGCGGCGGCGGTGAAGAACCTCGCCAGCTTGTGATTGTCATCGAGGAAGCGCACAAGTTCCTCCAGCCCGGCATTGCCAACCTCACCACCTTCGGTACGATCGCCCGCGAGCTGCGCAAATACAACGTCACGCTGCTGATCGTAGATCAGCGCCCAAGCCAGATCGACAGCGAGGTGATGAGCCAGATCGGCACGCGCATCACCTGCGCGCTGAGCGACGAGCGCGACATCGCCGCCGTCCTGGCCGGCGTGAGCGGGGCCAGCCAACTGCGCAGCGTTCTGGCCGCGCTGGATAGCAAACAGCAGGCGCTGATCATGGGACACGCAGTGCCGAAGCCGGTGGCAGTGCGCACGGCAGAGTATGGCGAGGTGATTTACAAGCAGTTCGCGCACCCAGAGGACGACCTTTCGACAGAGGAACGGGCCAAGCTAAACCGGATCAGGCTTGGCCGGCCCAGCCCAGAAGAGGAATCAAACGCGCTGGTATGAGGCGCGATCAATAGCGCGGGATAATGCGCATAGACGGGGTGCATTCACAGCAAATCCTGGATAGGCGACGGCAGTGCCGTCGCCTATCCTCTCACTTCGCTGACAGGGTCGCTTGTGGAAGATGCCCCTATTGATGAAAGACGGCGCGAGCCATTTTACATTTCTAATTGCAGGTTGTCCAAGCGTTGATGTATCGGGCGTTGTAACGCTCAACGGGGAGGATGTAGTGATATTCAACCGGTGTGCGCTGGGACAGGAAAGTGGCAAGTCCGGAACCGACCGGGATGAGGTAGCGAATGCGGATCAAGATCTTGCCATCGCGCGCGGCATCCGCGCTACCCTCGATGTAACGGATGGTGATGTCCTCCGGGCTCGGCGGCGCAACGCCATAGGCATTGAAGACGTCCTCGATGACTTGACGGGCTTGGTTGCATCCATACTCTGCGCTGAGCGGGATGCTGATCTGACGAATCGCTGCGCCGAGCGCGTGTTGGACGACGGTGGCGTGGTATAAGCTGACGCATACGCTGGTCACCAACACAGCCAAGATGAAAAGGACAGGGATGGTTATGACCAATCCAACCAGGGTTGCGATTCCTCGTCTCTTGCTGATGCGCATGACCAGATTATATGCGACTGTCTCAAGTCAACGATGGATGAATATCAATTCGCCCTGCGCGTCAAGCGTGTCGGTGGGATGCGCGAATTAGGCAAACTGATTGGGCTGGGCTTGGCGCAGATTGCTGATGAGTGGCCCGGCATCCGCGCGGCCCGCTTGGTCCAGCCCACTGGTGAGCCAATGGCTTACTGTGCCTTGATGGTGGGGTTGGTTGATCTGCCCTTGCGCCTGGCAGTCCCAGGCCCGCATCGTGCGCTGATCGACCTTGCCGAGCAGACGTTTCGCCCATTGCGGGGTGAGGATATTTACTTTCCGCCTGAAGTGGCATGGGTCGAGGCAGGGCGGGTGGTGCTCCCAGACACGGCGGGACTAGGTGGCCGGATCGAGTTAGTTTGCGCAGAACGCAGGCTGGGCGAGGTCGAGCGTGGATGGGTGTCATTGGAGCACCTTCGCCCAGAATGGCTGCGCTGGGCAATCCGCTACCCAGAGCCTGGCGTGATCGCAATACGAATCTACACTGACGGTCGCCTGCATGCCTTTGAGGTTGCGCAGCGCTTGTGCGCTCGCCTGCCTAGCTTGTTTGACCCCCCTGCGTTTGCTGCCTGATAGCCGCGCATGCAGAGGGTTTTAGATGTTTATCTTTGACTTAATACTTTTTGGCTGTGAATATAATTTTAATATTTTGATAGAGCAGGACTGGCGTGTGGCGGGGCACTCCTTGATACGGTATAATAAATGACATGGCAAAGGGCAAGTCATCGCTGACAATAGTTCGGGATGTATTGAAAAACATCAAAACACCGAAACGGCTCGCCTTCCAGGTGCGCTTGCTGTCCGCCTTGGCATCAAGCCTGTCGGGTGACTGGAAGGGGGCAGAAATGGTGCTGCGCGAGCGCGTTGCGCCTTTGGTGGAGCTGCCGGACCAGCGCATGGACTACAACCTGCTTTGCGCAGTGATCCACATGAAGCGCAACCGTCCCGAGGAAGCAAAACCCCTCCTTGAGGGTTTGCCGGCGAAGGTCGCTCAGTATATTCATCCTGAGCTGTCACGAGCGGATTTGTTGAAGCTGTCCAAGTGTTTGGATGTGAGAGATGCCTTGCTCTGGCTGCTAGAGGAGTTCCTAGGGCAAGCACCACAGGTTGCATATGCGGTTTATCGTTTCCTGCGTGCTTTGCCCGGGCTTGACCCTGAGGAGCAGATACGCGTAGATACTGCCTTTGCGCGCACTGCCTGTATGTGCCGACGATACGAGGTTGCTCGGCGTATTAGTATTGAAAATTTATCTAAGCATAAAGACAATAAATTGAACTCAATTTTTTATATTATTCTATCTATATGTGAGAGCGAAAATGGAGAGGTTAAGAAAGGAATTAAATACCTTATGCGCGCATTTAAAACTATTGAATCAGACGAAGAAGCCGCTGTTCTATGTAGATTAGCAAATTCAATTTTCAGGTATGGGGAGAGTAATAATGAGTTAATTTTAGCAAATACAGCGATTAAGTTGTGTAAGAAGAATAATTATTGTAGTGCAACTGTGCAAGCGCAGGCGTGGCGCGGATTTGCCCTTCTTGTGCAAGATAACCATATGCTCGCAGAGCGCGACTTTCGAGAGGCTCATCAAGCCCTCGTGGACTTGCAGGATACCAGTGAGTTAAGAGTAGAGTTGGGATATACATTGGGATATTTATATATTGGCGATAATAAAAATGAATTAGCTGAAAATTATCTTAGAGACTCACTAATATATGCAACTGAATTTTGTTACAATCAATATATTCCCATGATAAAAGAATTGATTGCTGCGTCTATGTTTATTAACAAAAAATTTGAAAAAGAATATAGTATCTTTATTAGTTATATAAAAGATTGTATAAAATCATACAAGAAAGATAGAAAATACGACAAGGTCGGTAGGATGTACTATATGGCAGCCCGTGCGTGTCTAGAAAAATGCTCTCACCCTAAAGATATATATCGAGTTATTAAGTTATACCTCAATGCCTATCATTATAGCTTAAATTCAGATGATTATGAAAATATGGAAGCAGTATTTGAAGACATGCTTTTTATATTTGAAAGGGTAGATTTTATAAAGTATTTTATAGCAAAATACAAGGCAAAAGGTGAATTAGATAAGCTTGGCGTTTTATGTCAAATACTTTCAGAAATATATTTTAAAAATGATCTGTATAATAATGCAATAAAATATGGAAAATTAGCATTACAATGCTTTAATATAAAAAACGATAATTATGGGAGAGAGCGAGCTATAGAAAATATAACAAAAATAAGAAAAAATCTTGGAAAAAACTTGAGAATATAAAATTATATATGTACTTTTAATTGCATTTTCATAAAAAAAAATAATCTCTATACATAATCTGAGCATATGCAAACTATTGGACAGAAAGCGGTGATGACGATGCTGAAGCGGCGCGGCATCGTCGGGCAAGTTGGGCGGATCCATCACTACCCGATCGCATATCTACCGCTGTACGTGCTACAGGATAACTTTTCGAACAAGGGCGAGTTCATTGCCCTCAGCCCACTCGGCGGGTTGCGACGGGAGGGGAGCGTTTGGCGCACCTGTGGCCAAGCTTGGCCAACCCTCTATGTCGCCAAAGGCAAAGTGAGCAGCTACCAGAAAACAGAAGCGCGCACAACCGTCGAGCTCATCACCGCTTTGCCGAGCGGTATTGCCCACAAGTTGCAAGCGATCTGCTACGACAGCGCCCTCAGCAGCGCGGTGATCGGCGAGGAAGCGATCATCGCGACCCTCAAACCGCCGCTACACAGCAAGGTCATGCTGAACGCGATGATCTTCCCGCTGCGCCAAACTTGGCCGTCCATTGTCCCGATTTACGCGGTGCGCGGGCTCGTGCAGCGTCCAGCGACGCTGTACGCTTGGCGAAAGCTTCTCGAGGAGGATATCGCCAGCCTCAGGCCATGGATGGACGTGCTTCACACCCATGCGATAGGCACATATCACAGGAGCGCGAGCGAGCTGCTTTACTGGGCGCACTTCCCACCGGATGCTCAGACCCACGACCTCGCCCAGCGCTTCATCGCCTGCATGTACCACGCTTATGTGAGGGTGATGTTCAACGATGCATTGGAGGCGCTCGGTTATGCGGATAATCCATTGCTTGAGGCGGACATCAATCCGGTCATCGACGCTTTCAAGTCCAACGGCTATGAGCTGACGCCATCGCAGCACGAGTGCGTGGAGACTTTATCGCGGATGCTCAAGCGACCGTATCAGTTGCGCGCGTTGCTCTTTGGTGAGACCGGCACGGGCAAGACGCTGGTCAGCTTTTGCCTAGCGACGATGGCGCTGGAGGCCGGCGTCAACGTGCTGTATTTGGCGCCGACCCGCGTCCTAGCTCAGCAGCAGATGGAGAGTTTCCGGCGGATCGCCGGCGGTGTTGTTAAGGATGAGGCGATCAGGATGTGGACGGGCCCGCGCAAGGAAATCGGAAAAGGCAAGGCTATTTACTTTGCCACCCATGCAGCTTTCAATCTAAAAGAAAAATTCGGCATGATCATCATAGATGAGGAGCAGAAATTTTCAGCCAAGCAGCGGGCGATGCTGCTTGACGCCGACGACGGCGCGCGCGCACACGTTATCCGCGTCTCTGCCACGCCATCACCCCTGACGTGGGAGCTTGCCGACTGCGGGTTGATCGAAAGCGTCCAACTGACCCGCCAACAGCCGCGCATCGTGACGCAGATCTACACGTACGAGGAGCGCATGATCGCGTATCGCAAGGCTTGCGAGCTGGCTGGCAACCGCCCGATCGCGGTGATTTGCCCGTACATCGGGGGGCGCGACAACGTGATTGAGAAGTCAGGAGACGCGCACGCGCAATACGGCACGCTCAGCGAGGCGCTGGCGTTCTGGCATGCCTTCGGCGACCACAGCCGAAGGCTCTACGTGGCCTTCGGAGGCATGGAGGGAGAACTAGAGGCGCTGATGGCAGATGGCGGCGCGGGGGCGGTGCTTCACAGCACGAACATCATGGAGACCGGCCTGAACTTGCCGGTGAAGGTCTTAATCATCAACAAAGGGGAGAGCTTTGGGTTGGGTCAACTGCACCAGATGCGGGGCCGGCTGACGCGCCTGATGCCTGATGAGGTCGGCTACTGCATCGTGATCAGCGGCGCGCCGCAGAACTCGCCGAGCACTAAGCGCTTGTCGCTCCTCGTTCACTATGACACGGCGCTGAAGATTAACGAGGCACAACACGCCGGACAAGCGCGAACTGTGCCAAGCGAGACACCGGGCGCGTTGCGCACGCGCCCGAGCCTGGCGGACTATGTGACGGAGGACGAGATCGCGGCGATGGCAGATCACATGCTGAGGCGACGCCCGTCTCAGAGCGAGACAGTGCTGGGCGAACTCTTCGGCGTCTCGCCGATGCATATGTTGATGTGATGCGCGAACATCTTCGCCGCTTGCTTGGGTTGCTGTCCCGTGGGTGCATGCACACTAGCGTCAGCCAGCGCGACATCTAGATGTTGGGGTCGAGCCGACGATAAATGCTTGATTTGCGCAACCTTGTGCGAGCATTGCGCGACCGTGGTCAGTGATTATCCCTCTTTTCTGCTGGCTCGTTAGCATGCAAAAGGCTAG
>Ga0308418_1001886_pt1 | contig 10574 bp, 9 predicted proteins | sample HotsprSampleR4cd_FD_203517 | JGI IMG/M metagenome (GOLD analysis project Ga0308418, IMG submission 203517) | Hot spring phototrophic mat microbial communities from Mushroom Spring, Yellowstone National Park, Wyoming, United States - 20090729_R4cd ... | reverse complement strand
GCTACATCCTCGACCCGGCAGACCTCACCGAACGCGAACTGGAAGACATACTCGACCCGCGGGAAGAGGTGGCAGACCCGCTCGACCCGGCTGGCTACGCTACCCGCGCTGCTGCTAGCACCTTCCCTGGCGAAACCTTTCGCGTGCTGAAGGAGAAGGAGATACGTCAATACGGCGAATACCGCACCCGGCGGTTGGTGCTCGAGGCATGGGAGCGGTTATCATAAGTGCGGTGAAAGGTATCATACCCACACGGTGGGGGCGCGGCGCTGCCGCGCCCATTCACGAATGCTGATAGAACCGCATATCGTTGAATGCCGTTCCTGTAAGATGCCCACCTTCATCAACCTGAGCCGATTTCCCACTGACTTTCCAATCACGACCGAAATTACCCAGCCCACCGATCATCTGGGGTGATCCCGATTGATCGAATGTGGCATAAACCATAAACCGGGCATGCGCATCGATCCGCTCAAATGTGTGCGGTGACCACGGGGCATAGACATCGACCGGATAGGTCGCATTCACGTAGCGCTGGATAATCCATGGTTCTCTCTGTGCGATTCGTGATTGCACAAACGCCAGTGTCTTCTGGGCTGCACTCCGCGAACCATTGATACGAAAGACACCACGCCCCTGGCTGTAATACAAACCGCTCCCTGCACCGCATTTCAATACCAGCATGCGCCGTGCCGCTGTTGATAGATAAGCGATCTGATCGATAGTACGAATGCGCTGGAGTTGACAGGCAATCTCTGCGGGCAAACCAATCGCCAGCGGTGAGAGATCGACGACATCGGAACGCAATAGCCCAACGCTCAGGATCGTCGCCATCAAGCTCCCAAACAGACTGGCATCGTGAATAGGTAAAATCGGCAGACGTGGCCGACTATGTAACAGGTTAATAACATCCCTGTCGAAATCGGTAAGCTGACACGGGGTAAGTAACGCCAACCCAAGCTGCTCTACTAAGCCATTAACTCGCAAGTAGACATACCAATCTCCATGGGCATAACGGCAGAAGATAACGACAACTCACTATCAAGGTCTATTCTTCGGGTGGGAAGATGAGTTCAGTTGTGATCATGCGTGGAATGATCGCGCTCACGGGGTTTCCGTATCATCACGAGTAGCCCAATCCCCACAATAAGGTTGATCGTTCCGGTAAGAATAATCAGGCCTCCCATTCGTAGCGCCTGTTCGGTTGTCAGTTCGGAACGCGGTAAATACCAAAGCCAGTGGTCTATCAGATGCTGGTTTGCCGGCTCATAGTACCATGCCCAACGAGGATTGGGACGTGCCGGTAGTGGCGCCACAGCAGTATCTACAATTGCAAGATGAGTATCATCATCGGTCTGACCATACAAGGCAACGATGATTGGCCCTAATGGCTCATCACGATCACTGAAACCTATGGCAAGTGGATTCCACGGCTGTACAACAACCTCCAAACGACTCCAACCAGATGGTAGGCGCAGGTGATAAAGACGTCGCTGCCCGCTCGGTAATCTGCCTTGATCATAACCGTTCAAGCGGAGACGCAATTGACTATCAGGTGCTCCGACCGGACGTTGATCATCAAGGATCAGCGTGATGCGCGCGGCGCTGTTCACAAGACAAGCGAATTCCCCCTTTGGTCCGGTGCGTCGCGGGAATATTGCGCCATCTGTAGACTCACCGGCATAGATACCATCACCCAGTTGGCAGAAAGGTGGCGGAACACGATAACGCGCCCACCGGTCGAACAACAGCCGCCAGTGCCCGACCAGTGGCGATTCAGCGATAGTGTAGGTGCTATTATGGAAAGGGGTCGAAACAACATACGTATCAAAATTAAGAAGAACGCCACCAAGATTACCGATGAATCCTGTAGTACCTAGAATGAGAGTAAGCATCAATCGGCCCATCTTCAACTGTTGCGCCGAGGTTGGTCTGAAAAGACTGGCCGCCAGAATAATAACCGGCGCCACGACCGGCAATAAGAAGCGTGGTCCCCAAACGCCACCACCTGGCCAATGTGCCCAGCAGGCATAGAGGAACAGGTGCGAGAGGAACAATCCTACAACTATCAGAACCAATGCTCGCTTGCCGCGCCGCCAGAAGACAATCCCGCCAGGAAGTGCCAGCAAGAGAGCTGGTGCATACAAGAACACACTTTTTCCCGGACTAAGCAGCAAGCCGAAAAGCCCTTCACCAAGCGGGGTGGTGAACGAAAATGCTTCACTTTCGTATCCAGAGGCTATTGGTGTTGCAAAGCGGGCCAGGTTGTACCATCCGAACAGGGCCAGACCGGGAAGCAATCCAACCATCCAGCTTAATACTCCAATGAATACGCTACGCGGAATGTGCCATCGTCGTACCGCAACCCCGTACATTTGCAACAGTAAACGGTATTGCAGCCAAACGTTCGATAATTCCCAGAGAATGTACAGAGCGATGATCGGCAGTGCAACCGCAGCAGCAATTCGCGTCACAAGTAGCAACCCGGACAGCAATCCTGACACAAACAGTTGCCAATAATTGGTTCTGGAGGATTGAAATGCACTCCAGGCATAGTAGGTCGCGCTAAGGAGCAAGAGAGCGGCGAGCGGCTCGGAAAAGAATGTCCGGGCATAAACCCAGGCAAAAGTGGACAGACCGTAAATGAGCGCCAAGACTAGTGACCATCCGATAGTCGCACCAAGTTGTTGTGCCCAGCGCGCTATGACGGCACATGTTGCCGCAGTGAGCAATCCATTTAGCATCGTTACTGTAAACCGAGACGCATAGTCGGCAGACGAGCCGGTGTGTGCGATGATCGTGCCCAACAGATGCAGTGGTATGGCAAGTAGCGAAGGAAGGATGCCGTAAGGTGAATAGACGTTGCCATCACGACCAGGACGCAACGCCACGACCGGTGCACCATCTTCAACGACAACTGCCACATCGCCGCGTTCGAGCAGGCTACGAGTGACGGCAAGCATCGTTTCTTCATCAGCCGAATATGTATGTCCGCTCATCGTAAGCAGGTAGAAACCACTAAGCATAAAAAAGACAGCAAGCGCTAGTCGCATCGCTATAAGCCTTTTTCCTTATCAGTGTTCTTGTGCGTCAGATGGTATTTATTTCTCTAGTGCAGCATAGCCGACCATGTCGCCAGGAGATCATGCTACATTCGACTCCTGTCTTAGGCATCAAGCCTGGCAGCGCGACACCACCTCCTGACACGTCCCGACATAGCTCTATGTCGCGATAATACATCATTGCCCGCTCGAACCTGCCGATTCTTCCCCGTGCTCGGTCAGTTTTTGCCTGTAATAGGAGTAGTGTTACCTTTTTTATCATACACCCCACACTGTTAGGACTCGCACGGTGTTTCTAGACGAACAAAATGCTTGACGCTCACGAACCGCGCCCATTATAATGAAGCGAAATGAAACAGCGTACCGATGCCCTGAAACTGATGGCTGGAACAACGTTTGCCGATCTGGTGGCTGAAGTCCTTGACAACCTCCCACCCGTCTTCGCCCGTTACCTGGAGACGGTTGAGATCGTTGTAGCACCACGGCCAAGCCGTGAGCAACGGCGTGCCCTTGGGCTGCGTCCCTGGCAGACCATCTACGGTCTCTACGAGGGTGTGCCAATCACCGAACAGCAATCTGGGGAAATTGTGCCACCGGCTATCATCACCATTTTCCAGGAACCACTGGAGCGCGATTTTCGTACCAGATCAGCACTGCGCGAACAGATACGACGCACAGTGCTCCACGAGATTGCCCACCATTTTGGAATCAGCGACGAACGGCTCCGCGAACTGGATGCCTACTGATGGGGTAGACATCTGTCGCTTTGCTAGTATGAGGTTGCGCGTGCGCATTGGCACCATCATCACCGGAATAATCTATCTGAGTGCACTGGCAATTGCCGGATTCCTCCTCTGGCAAACATTGCAGATGTCGAGCACGCTCATCACCTTCTCAACCGGCGCCATCATCCCCACCACAGCCCCAGAACCGACAGCCACATCTGCACCGGTGCTGATCTTACCTACCCCCATCCCACCGACACCGCTACCCACTGCGGCGCCGCCCGAGCCAGAAACGATTGGCTACCATCCGAAGAGTGGTCGTTATATTGCGGTCTGGCTCCCGCCGAACTTCGTCGGCGACGCACGAGATTCGTTCTTTGCTAACGTTGATATTATCGACGACATCAGTCCCTTCTGGTACACCACCGATGCCAGTGGTCGACTGTACGGTCAGCGCGACGATGAGCTGGTAGAGATCGCCCATAAAAACAATGTGCGGATCATCCCATCCATCCACAACGTCAATAATCCTGGCGCCGTCGTGCCTGTGTTGAGCAATCCGCAACTGCGCGCACGGCATATTCAGAATATCGTCGATGAGGTATTGGCCCGCAACTACGATGGCATCGACATTGATTACGAATCGCTGGCGCCGTCGCTCCGTGATGACTTTACCACATTCATTGTTGATCTAGCCGCTGCCTTGCACGCTCACAACAAACTGCTTACCGTGGCTGTGCACGCCAAAGATCGCGACGACGGTGGCCTAGGTGCCTTTCAAGACTGGGCAGCGATTGGGCCGCATGTTGATCAACTACGGATCATGACCTACGATTACCACTGGCGTGGCTCCGGGCCTGGCCCGGTCGCACCGGCCTACTGGATCGAAGCTGTGGCAAACTACGCCCGCGAGGTGGTCGATCCGGCGAAAGTCTTGCTGGGAGTACATTTCTACGGCTACGACTGGCCACCCAACGGGAACGCAACTGCCCGACCGTGGCGTATCATTGAAGAAATTATCAACGAATATCAGCCAACGGTCAGTTTTATCGAGCGCAACGCTCGCGGTCGGGTCGGCGAGAGCACCTTTACCTATCGCACCAGCGCCGGCACCCGCACAGTCTGGTTTATGACCGATACCGGCCTGGCCGATAAAATTGCAACTGTACAGCGGCTCGATCTGGCCGGGATCGCTATCTGGCAGTTGGGGTACGAACGGCCCGAATACTGGCAGACGGTGCGGGCCAATCTGGTACAAGATTCGACGTTGATTCAGCGGGCCTTAAATGCGTTGTTGCCCGATCACTGACGCGCAAGACCACCTTATCCATCGTTCAAGAATGGAACGAACACCTGAGCAAACATACGTTTTGGCGCATCGCAATAATGTCATATACGCTACCTGCATCCAGGTCAAGGCGACTTCTCAACTCGCCTCACGCATGTGGTGCACAGAGAAAGCTGAGCGGGCCAGGTACTGTAGCCCAAACACCGAAAACGTGATACCACTCTCACGAAGCCGGTGGTGTATGATACCGTGCAATGTCAGACCGCGACAGAAGAAGAATGACATCACCATCCATTCAGTGGTAAACTAGAGTTGCTATCTATCGCAGCACGTTGAACGAGACAACAATGACAACCACCACAAGTGAGACTGGAGTACAGGCACATCCAGCCGAAGCCCGGGAATTAGTCGAGCGTGGTATTGCCGCCGCTCGTGGTGGTCAGCGGCGCGTTGCAGCCGGCCTGCTGGCCCGTGCGCTCAGGCTTGATCCACGTGACGAACGGGCCTGGTTGTGGCTCAGCGATGTCGTTGATGATCCTGCGCAACGCATGTTTTGCTTACAAGCCGTTTTACAGATCAATCCAGCCAATCCGTATGCCCGGCGCGGCCTGGCCTACCTCCAGCGTCAGGGCACAGACACGTCACGCCCAGTAGCCGATCTCAGCCCACCAACCGTCTCACCCGAATCAACCACCAACCCACCACCGCCACCATCGTCCACGGTAGTCACCCAATCGAGTCATGATTGGTGGTTTCATTGGCGCTGGCAACGCCGTGAAACCTCACGGGTTCGGCTTGTACTCTGGCTGATACCCATCGTGTTACTGACCGTCGCACTCCTCCTGCATCAAAGCGTCAGTCGTGCCCGCGAAGAGGCTCTCGCGGCCCTCGCTGCCGCACAGACGCAGACGTTCAGTGTCGAAACAACATCTGCGACTGCCCTTCCCACCCCTACACCACTACCCGTCCTCGAGGCCGAACCACTGGCAGTCGTTGAAAGTCTGACCGTTTCTTACCTCAGCGCAGTAGATGACATCCGTGCCGCTTTGCGTACCGCGACCGACACCTACCGCCAGGAGACCAGTCAGCCCGGCGGTGCATCGGTGAACCACGTCGCGGCGACTCAGCGCTTGCGAGCAACTGTCGCCGAGGCACTGGCAACGCTGGGCGAGTTACGACCGCCGGGGGTACTGGTACCGGCGCACGAAGATTACCGGCGTGGCCTTGAACTAGAGCTGGCTGGTCTTGATGCAATTCTTGAGTTCTACAGCACATACGACGTATCCCACGCCAACCGTGCTGCACTGCGCTTTCAAGAGGCACGGGCATTTGTCGAACGCGCCCAACTCAGTTTTCAAACGCAGCGCCAGTTGCTCGGCGAACAGAGCTTGCTAAGTGCCTACACGATTCGGTGATCGTCAGGGATTTTCAACGGGTTCCGCTTCGGATTGCCTTCACCGCACTGCGGGCCAGAGGCCCGCGCACCCGAGTGATGTCCTACGCACCAGGCGGGCCAGAGGCCCGCGCACCCGGGTGATGTCCTGCGCACCAGGCGGGCCAGAGGCCCGCGCACCCGGGTGATGTCCTGCGCACCAGGCGGGCCAGAGGCCCGCGCACCCGGGTGATGTCCTACGCACCAGGCGGGCCAGAGGCCCGCGCACCCAGGTGATGTCCTATACGGATGTACGGACACAGTGCTGCTGCGCCCCTTACTCCTATTCAGAAACATTATCGCCAAAATAAGAAAACCGTTATCCCATTACCACTGGCACCATGGTATAATGCGGGTGGGCCACGTCCGCCCCATATCCTTTCCCCTGATGTTATGAGGTGACGCCATGCCGATGTACGAGTATAGCTGCTTGGACTGCACCCACCAGTTCGAACAGCTACGACCGATGAACGCTGCCGATCAAAACATCGTTTGCCCCTTCTGCCAAAGCACCCACGTGCAACGTCGTTTGTCCTTATTTGCAACGCATAGCTGTGGCGAAGCAGCAACCACCAACACCACCAGCAGCTCCGCTAGTGGATGTAGTTGCAGCGCTTGCAGTTGTGGCCCAAGGAGCTAACGTATGCGCGTTATGATCCTGACCGCCGGCCTCGGTACTCGCCTCCGTCCGCATACGTTCGTGCGACCTAAGCCACTCGTGAGCGTCGCCGGCAAAGCAGTGTTAGCCCACATCATTGATTATCTGGCTCCCCTCCAAATTGACGAACTGATCTGCGTGGTCGGTTATTTAGGGAACCAGATTGAGGAATTTATGCGGGCAAATTACACCTACCCGATGCGATTCCTCGAACAGAAGGTGATGCGGGGACAGGCCGATGCGATTGCGCTGGCCCATGATCTAACCGGGCCGCTTCTGGTCGTGTTTGGTGATGGGTTGCTCGAATTTGATATTGAACAACTCAATCAACACCCCAACTATGGCATCGTCTATTGCAAAGAGGTTGACGATCCGCGTCGTTTTGGAGTGGTAGTCGTTGAAAAAGGGCGCATCGTGCGTCTGGTCGAAAAGCCGAGCGAGCCGATCTCTAATCTGGCAGTGGCCGGTATCTACTACGTACCAGAGGCCTCCCGCCTTATGTCGGCTATCGACTACATTATGCAAAACAACATCCAAACCAAAGGCGAGTTCTATCTGGCCGATGCTCTGCAAGTGATGATTGACCGCGGTGAAGAATTGCGCGCCGAAACGGTCAGGGTGTGGTACGACTGTGGCACCATCGAGGCTCTGCTCGATACCAATCGTTATCTCCTCGACCACGGTCACCACTATGCTACCGAGTATCCAAACGCTGTCATCATTCCTCCGGTTAACATTGCCGCCACCGCCGTGATCGACCAGGCCGTTATCGGCCCCTACGTCTCGATTGCCGATGGTGCAGTTGTGCGCCAGGCTATTGTGCGCGATTCGATTATCAATGCTGGTGCTCAAATTCAGTCGGTGATTCTCAACCGTAGCCTGATCGGCGATCGCGCTACGGTTAATGGCGTCAGTCAAGAGTTGAATGTCAGCGATTTGTCTGATATTCGTTTCAGGTGAACCACTATGATAGCTTACAACTTCCATGCCGTAAGCAATGGCGCTCGCGGCGAGGCCGAGGATGGCCGCTGGGAGTTGGCCTCGTCTGGTAGCAGGCAGAAGCCAGGTATGGTCGCCGCTGACCATGCCCTCTCGCGTAGTGCCGAACAAGAAACTATTCGGCGTCTCACATCTGCCGCCGATTCCGCAACGGCCCGCCTCTTGACAGCAGTATACGTTGCGCTCAAAACCTATCCCTGTCTCGTCCTGAGCGGTCGCGCCGGCGCGGGCAAAGCGGCGCTGGTGCAGCATCTGGCCCATGCAATTGTCGGCGACGCGCCCGGTCAATTGATAAGGATTGGTTCGGCAAACTGGGCAACACGCAGTGGTCAACATGATTATTTCCGTGATCTGCATACTCGGTTCGGTGACAGCCAGTTGAGTGAGGTGCTCAGCGAGGCGCAGTCGCCACAAGGTACCGGAAAGCTGTACATTGTCTATTTCGACGGCCTGGCCCCCGATGAACTCTTTCATTATGTACACAAGCGGCTCAACCTCTTACCCTTTGCCGTTGAAAGGCTATCTGCTCTGCCGGTACCGCCAAACGTTTGGTTTGTTGCGACCGTTCACCATCCCCAGCAGTTATCAGCGCGTGATGCCCAGATACTGACCCATGCGCAGCAGATCAATATCAATGCGTATCGCCGATCACTGCCCCAATTGCCACCACCACCGGTTGGCTTGCAACGCGCCGCTCTGCAAGATACCGTCCGTGACGCGGTTGCTGCCTGTGATCGGCTGCGGATGGTATTTGGGCAACCGCAATTACCCCCGCTCAATCCTTCACCCCATATCACGAATTTTTTGCGCTGGTACAGTCTTCTGCCGGAAAACACACTTGATAACGATATGTGGCTATACCTGGCTAACAGCTTCGACCGTTATGGTCACGGCTTGTTTGCACCCGATGCCCAGCAAAATCTCCAAATCGCTTACGATCTGCGAATCGTGCAACGAGTGCTGGCTCGTCTTGATCCGGCCAGGACGGTGTTACGACCAGAACTGACCCGCGCAGTTGGATGTTGACTCGTAGGGGCGAAGCGGTGCTTCGCCCCAGCCTTGCTCCACCATCTCATCACCGTACCAGTGCGGCTAGCGTCGCGTCATAACGTGGGGCCAGATTCTGCCAGCGGTAAGGCAGCGCCAGCGCCGACCAATTGTACTGCATTAATCGCGGCAAATCCGCGATCAACCGCTCTAACGCCGCTGGCAGATCATCATCTGTAGGGTAAAGACAATCAGCGTGCCATTCCGGCGGTATCAAATCGGGATAGTTGAGTCGGGCCGGTAACAGCGGCACACATCCACAGGCAATCGCTTCGAGAATCGCAATCCCAAAGTACTCCTGGATGGCTGCCGACACCACAATATCGGCCTGCTGCAACAGATTCAGATACGCTGCCCGACTCTCGGCAAAACCCCAATGAATCGTCCAATCGGCCCAACGCTGGCGAGCGGCCACTAGATCAGGGGCCGTCGGATCAATATGCTCGCCGGTTACAATCAGGCGAAACGTCACCCCACGCGCAGCCAGATATTCCAACGCTGCCATCACAACATGTGGTTGCTTATCATATTCCCAACGCGCATTCCACAGAATGACCGGCGGTGCAGATGGGTCACGCGGACGACGCGATGGCAAGGGTGGCAGATCAAGACCAGGTGGAAGCACCAGTGACTTGGCAGCAATCTGATCTACCGTCTGTAGCTCGTGGTAATCGTGATAGCGTCGGAGCATGGCCGGCAGGGCGGTTAGCCAATCGCGCCGATGAAAATCAGAATTGAAAATAACCGCATCGGCTACTAATGCGCTGGTAAAATTGATCCAGGCAAAGGTATAATCGCGCTTGCGGCCCGGCGGTAGTGGATACGTCAGTTGATTTTCGTGAAAATAGATCGCGGCTGGAACCAATCCCAACGTGCGATCGGTCAACGCCCGAAAGACGGCCAGGTCGAGCATATCGGTCGTAACGATCACATCAGGGATTTCAGCTAACGCTGCCACCTGCCGAGCCAGCGTGATCGCCCCACCTCGCATCCGCCACCGCCATCCCCCAGCCTGATTCATTGTAATGAGTCTGACCTGATGAGCACTATGTGCGGCATAACCGCTCGCCACTGCCGCGTGTGATCCTCCATGAAACGGATCAAGCCACCATATTTTCATCGTTTTAGTACTACTATGCTCGCCGACAGGATGTGATGGTCAATGGCAACGGCCTAGTGAGGCGCATTGTGATCAACCCCCGCCCTACCACGTCAGTCATCAATCCGCATCATATACGCATTGACGCCTTCAACTCCTAATTGCGCCTCGAGGTTCAACAGATAGCGCAGTGGCTTCTGATAGGGATGATTTTCGTCAAGCATCCGTGCCGCCGCTTTATGACTCCCAAGCTGCAAGAGATGG
>Ga0308418_1001876_pt1 | contig 10608 bp, 9 predicted proteins | sample HotsprSampleR4cd_FD_203517 | JGI IMG/M metagenome (GOLD analysis project Ga0308418, IMG submission 203517) | Hot spring phototrophic mat microbial communities from Mushroom Spring, Yellowstone National Park, Wyoming, United States - 20090729_R4cd ... | reverse complement strand
GCTCCATCCATGTGATCAAAAGTGGAATATCGTCCACGCATTCCGTGGTTACAGTCAGTTCTTCGGCCATACCGATAGGTTATCGTATTTCAAATTCAGTCAAAAAATGAGCGAACCGTGAGAATCTACTCTGCCAATCTAGACAATACCGTATAACGCACTGAGCTACAGAGAAGGCGGAGAGAGTTGTACGAAACCCAGGATGCGAGCAGGTCACATTCATCCCTTGGCCTACCGAAATGGCGATTCAGGAGTTCATATCACCTACACCCCGCGCAGGCATGCCATCGTTCCGACGCTGCGTTATTGCCACAGGCAGTCCATGCGCAGGAAAAGTCTGCGCCTGTACCGCGATTATCAGGCAATCGTCCGCGCCATACGCCGACGCACGGCGTAGAAAACGGCCAGGAAGTTATAGACCATGTGGAACAGGTAAGTGAACGGCAAAAGCACAAACAGCGTCAGCCCAAGGAGGGCATGCAGATAGACAATACCGGGCACGAGGTATAAACGGGCAAACAGCTCTGTCCAGATAATGCAGAAAATAATGGTGCGCACAACGATCCGATCCCAGGCGTAACGACCAGGAGTACGAATACCCTGCGCCGCCCGATCAATATCACTAACTACCGCGCCACTCCACTTCCGCACCAGAGCTACCATTAAGTGCAGATTACCGACCACAGCAAAACCCACTGCGATCCATGTAATCCCGATGAAGAGAGAGCCAAACTCACCGAAGAGAAAGTGAGCCTGTAAGTGCTCACCATTACCGAAGATGATCGCGAGCAGATTCGCCGGTGAATAGTTAAAGCTTTCAGCAAGATGTAGTGAAACATCAGGCACCGGGCGACCAACAACGATATTAGCAAAAACGATCAATGCCGAAATAGTATAGCCGATCACTTCAGTGATGATCGCGACGTGGTAGAGGAGATAGCCTCTACCCCACACCGGATTGGCACGTTTGTAGAAATGGTTAAACGGCCCAAACAGCACAGCGTAGAGAGCGGGAATAACCCCCATACGCGGTGGTGGTGATTCAAATGTTGGCGATACCCCGCGGAAGTGGCGTTTCGTCACCAAAGCCCACGCAAACCGTCCTAAACGCAGTCCGACACCGACGACAAAAATCGCTATTGCCAACGGTGCAACGACATTCAGCAGCTCTATCATAGCTCTCTCCTTCCTCAGCCGGTCATTACTCACATGTCCAGGGAAGTACCACTTCAGTCGCAATTCTCACAATTCATCACCATCTCGCGCAGTGCCCGAATATCGTCGTAGACTTGCGGATGGTCTTTGCTAAAGCGCTTGACTATGTCGTCCTGTTCCAACCAATCGAGCAGCTCTGGAAAATCTGGCTGCTGCATGAGCCGCATCATCTGCCCCTCGACACTGTGCGCGATGAAGAATTCGTGATCACGGTTACGCAGTACAGCCGGAACCCGCATCCGATCCAGCGCACCGAGTTTAGCCAGTGCCGGTTCCATCGCGGCGTACACCACTTCAAAGAGCACCAATGCCATACGATCGCCTGATGGTGACAACTGGTAGGTCTGGCAGGTGTCTTCCAGCGACAACGTACATACCACACAGGGGGAGGTAACAAAATCGGCGCCGGTAGCACGAATCTGATTGGCCTTCAACACCGAGATTTTACGCCGGGTATCAGTATTGTCAGGTAAACGCATACCACCGGCCCCACCGTTACAACAATAGTTGTATTCACGGTTGGGAGTCATCTCAATGAAATTATCGGTCACTAAATTCAACAATTCACGGAACAGGTCACCGAGACCAGAAAGACGAGTCGCATAACAAGGATCATGGAGCGTTACTTTCAGATGGGTTTTCTCAACCGGCAAACGGCCCTGCTTAATCAGATCAAGCATGAGTGCATCAACACTCACAATCGGATAGCGGAATGGACGACCAAGTGTCTCAGACGCCTCGGCATAGAGAGTACGAGTATCACAACCACATTCGACAAGGAGAATCTTCTGAACACCCAGGCGATCCGCTTCTTGCTCCCAGTCTTCTAACATCTGCTTAGAAAGTTTATGATGAACAGCGATATGATCGATTTCAGTGCCGGTATCAATCACGTAGGGGGAAATCGTATAACTCACACCAGCAGCGTTAAGGATTTTGATAAGTTTAATACCGTAATCGGGAATTTTCGTATTACCCGCTGCCGGACACACAAAGAGAAACTCGGCGTTTTGAACATTTACCGGCGCTTCCAGTCCCTCATTACGCAGAAAAAGACCGACCCGACCCAGGACCTGAGCAGCAGTTAAGCCAAAACTGTGGCGATGGCGATCGGTATTTTCGATGATTGAACGGATCGTTGGATTAGCATAACTCAACCCGGAATCAGCATAGGCAGCCCGGGCGAGACGCACTATTCGACGAATACTGATCCCGGAGGGACAGGCCAGGGTGCAGCGACCACACGCAGTACAGGCCCAAAAGTACTGCATATGCTCTTTCAGATCGGCAAGCGTAGGGGTAGGCACCAATCCAAGAGCACCGCCAATCTGCCCTTCCAGCGTCATATACCGGCGGTAAATCTGGCGAATGAAGCCGGTCTTATACGTTGGATGGAGCTTTTCATCGCCGGTAACCAGATACCACGCACAGGCCTCACCGCACATCTTACAATCCATGCATGCTTCGAGATTAACCACATCTTCGGCGGTGAGGTTATGACGCAACGAATCGACAAACGCCTGCATCTCTGCTTCCATTGCCAGTAACTCCTTTCTGATTGATTTTGATCAAATCTGCGCACGCTATACCCTCCCTCCTCTCCACCCTCACCCGATGCACCTCCGTATGAAACGTGCGTGGTATGGAGAGATACCGGCAAGCTATACATTCGAGCACGATGGTTCTTGTTGGTTATGAAATGTATTACGGGAAGGTATTGTACTTGAAATATAACAGACATCTAGGCTAATATAGTTAAGAAATCACAACAAGAAATTATTATATATTTTTATTATGTGATTCGGATATATTTTGTGTATATTTTCACATCGGAACTTGTTGTTATCGGGAAATAAGCGTGATCCTGCTCTTGATACGGCAGCCCGATCCGCAGCTATCTTTGTGCGGTATCTTGTCTTGTGCTGCTTCGTCACAACCAGACCTCGCGCCCCATTAGCGCTGGTACAAGTGACCCGGCTAATCGGGCTGCTGTCAGGGGAAGATGACTCCCGCCCACTATGCCTGTCACCATACTGGGAGTAGTGAGTTCTCAACCTACTTCAGCGAGGGAGCCAATAGAATGACGAAGAACGACACGGTGATACCGCACTCCCACATGATCTGCCCTGGATGGTATCCACACACCCAGGGATGCGAACCTGAGAAACATAGCTCTAAGGCATCTGACGAGAGCAGGGTATGCTTATACCTGTTCCGTTGGCCCGAAAATACGGTTTTCAAGTGCCAAATTGCTGCATCTACGTGCATTTCTTCATCATGAATCGTGGGAACGAAGCACGATCCATTCGACGATCACAACGTAGGGAATCATGAGTCTTCCGATGGATGACTTTCTACTGCACGCTACGTATACTACTCGTAAGAATACCGATACCCTTATATACCCAAAAGATGATGTCAAAAAGGAGGTGATTTGCACCTTAAAATCATCCTGGCTCGACAGTAGGCGGATTATTCGTTAGCCTCAGGATGGCAAACACACTCATACAACGCCCATCGGCGAAGGAGGGACCTATGGCAATGATCCCCCATCTGTACTCCCCGACCACGTTCCGTCGCCATCCGCTGCGGCGTCTGCCGCACTACGTGGGCCTCGCCGCCCTCCATGGAAGCCTGTTAGCACTGGCATTTCAGGCAACGAAGCCATCGTTTGCGTTCCCCGGCGCAGCTATCGGCTTCACGGTTGCTAGCCTATTGGCACTCATCACAGTGATCATCATAGGGCTTCGAGAATATCAGTTTGCGCTCACTATTACCCCGCATCTCATTATTGTCGATGAAGGATTTCCGTTTGGCTCGCGCAAAATTATTGAGCGTGTGTATATTAGTCAGTATCACCTTCATCGTCACCCCTTGGAAGCCCTCGCCGATAGTGGAACGTTAACCATCACTGTAGGCAATGAGACATACACCTTTACCGGGTTGACCTCATTACACAGATTGGCCATACTCCTGGAGGGATCGTGATGAACTGTCGCGCCAGTAGCCACCAGTTCGGGGATCGGTTCGAAGTTATCCGTCAGTTGGCCCGTACCGCTCACAGTATCGTCGATTTGGCCTTCGACCACGATACAGAACAACTCGTTGTCATTAAGTGGCTGGCGCCTACGTCGCGTGGTGTCTCGTTGCGCAAAGCAGCTCGGGCATTTTTGCATGAGATCATGATGACGAAGGTGATCGCTGCGCTATCACCAGACAGCGACAAAAAGCGATACTTTCCGCAGTTTATCACTATGGGCAAGATAGCCGGAAAACCACCGAGATACTTCTTCGTGGAGAGTTACCTTGACGGTGAGACACTTGACTCAATTCTGGCTGCCGGTCGACCAGCCGATGCGCTGCAAATTGCGCGCAACCTGTGTCACGTGCTCCGCATCTTGCACGCTAATGGGATCGTTCATGGTGATCTGCATCCGCGAAACATTATCGTTAAAAACGACGGTAATGTTTCTCTAATCGACTTCGGCCTCAGCCGTCGTCGCGGTCAGGTTGTTCCGGAGCTGGCCGATATTGGCCGACCTGGATATACCCCACCCGAACAACTCGAAGGTGGAGCCATTGATGAGCGGAGCGATTTCTTCGCCCTCGCTCAGGTACTCGACGACCTGTTGGCGGTGGAAACGCTGCCGTCAAATCTTCAGCGTCTCATCAACCTGATGCGCGAACCATTGGTGGCACGCCGACAGGTAAATCTTGCTTCGCTTCAGGCTGAACTTGCGGAGCTGCAACGTAGCATTGAACTTCAGCAATTGCAACCACGTTTCCTGAAAGTCTTGCTCGTGGTAAGCATCGTGATTATTCTGGTCTTTTATCTGGCCTTTCTCTACCGATAGTTCACATGTCTGCCGCAACGACAAGGAGCAGTCGCACAATCTGTTCGCACATTGTGGCTGGGAAGGACAACGGAAGAGATACCATCATGCTCTGGCAGTACGCCTCAGTCGGCTATAGATAGAGTTCCCGCATCCGGGCAATCGTCCTGCGTATCTGCTCGATCAACTCTGCCGGCTCAAGCACCTGACAATGCTCGCGGTAACGTAGCAGTATCTGTTCGGCCTGCCAGAGATCACTCGTCTGAGCACATATTTCGGCGCTACCATCAGGGTGGTACGTCACCGTACTTTGCGGAAACCAGAGCGAGATGTCACGATTGCGGGCCACCTGCGGCGACAAACGATACCGTAACGTCCAAGTCCGGCGCGGTGGTAGCTCAGGGGGTAATACCCGCCGCTCAACGTGGAGCGATTCGGGAATGATCCGGTCAACACGGTAAGGGATGTACTGCCCAATGATCGACTGATGAGGTGCGCTGTAGCAGTAGGCTTCAAGGTAAGTATGACCATCACGCACAAACAGACGCACCGGCGCCACCCGGTGTAATTCGAGTTCGTCGCTGTAGTTTGATCGGTAGCGAAACTGGATGGCATGGCGTCGGAGATTCCGGCGTAAGCGGGTCAATAATTTTTGATCAATGGTCGTGCTACTCTGAGGAAGCTCAATCTGCCACACCTGCCGTTGCTGAAGCGTCAAGCGTTGTTCAGGCGGCAAGAGGGCAATGATACGCTCGAATAATGAACGCACGTGAAACGCCTCCGGCCAACTCCCCTCACTGAAAAATGATACGAGGAAAGCCAGCGCCTCTAACTCCTCATCGGGCAGATTCAAGAGTGTCAGGCGTCCTAACTCGGTCAGGGCATACCTTCCATCAGATTGACGTTCGATAGTACAGAGGAACTCATTCCGCAGGGCATGGAAATCGTGGCGAAGTGCAATCAGAGCGTTAGATGGGTAAATCGACTCGCTGAACGCTCGCCGCGCATCAGCGATCAGCTCAGTTGGTGTTGCTGGGCCACGGATAAAGCGGCTGACAAGCCATAGCCGACGTTGAACTGTCAACGCCGAACTCCGTTTACGGCCACGACCACGACGAGTGCGCTGAGTCGCCACGATGACACCTCGTAGACATAGGGATACGATTCCTTGTTCGTATTATACCTGATATAGCAAGCATCGGTACTATAAGAAAAAGATAATCGCCTCAACTAGTGTTGAGGCGATTAGGGTTGTGTTGCGAGGAACGCAAACCTGTATACGAACAGAGCGGCCTTACTCCATCATCGGTGGCAAATCCTGACCATAACTACGCTGGAGAGGCAATTCAGGAATGAACAAGGCAAGGATGAAGCCAATCAGCGCAACCCAGATTGCGTACCAGTAGATGGTGGTGACGCTGGTGGTAAAGGCATCCTTCAACGCCACACTGATCTGTCGCCCTAATGCCCGCCCTTCTGCACGTGCCGTCTGCTCGGCTTCGTCGAGACGGGCCAAAACCTGACTCAACGCCTGCTCGCGAGCTGCTGCTGGTAGTGAGCCAATCATGTCAAGCATCGCTTTTTGCTGCGCAGGTAATTGTGGATCGTTCCGCAAAGCCGCGATTGCTGCCGGATCGGTATCACGCAACGCTCGTGAGATCACCTCGCGGCGGGCAGCAAATTGATCGGCAATTGCCTGCTCAATCTTGACCGCCGGATCAACTGGCTCGCCACCTGCGCTCTCGGCGCTCATACCATTACGTAACGCACTGCTGTCAAAGCGAGCTGCCAGTTCAGGTGGTAATTGAGCCTGAATCGGCGCTAGATTCGCACTCAGAGTCGTCGTGAGAACACCGGTCAAGATCGCCCCAAAGACAGCCGAACCGACTACCTGCCCAATTTGCTGGAAGAACTGGCGACTAGCGGTTGCTGCACCCAAATCGGTACGCGGAACCGCATTCTGCATGGCCAGATTGAGGATCGGCATCGATGGCCCCAACCCTAGACCCAGTACAATCATCCGTAAGCGCACCATCCAGATCGACGTGTCAGGGGTAAGGGTCGTCAACCACCAGAGGGCACCAACGATAATGGCCATCCCACCAACGATGACCCACTTGTAATGACCGGTGCGCTGCACAATTTGTGATGAGACCATTGCTCCCACCACAAGACTCAGGGTGAGCGGGATCAGTGTGGTACCGGCAGACGTAGCACTGACACCTAACACATTCACCAGGTAGAGCGAGAGGAAGAAGATTGCCGCAAAGAGAGTGGCACCAACTGTTACCCCAATCAGGGCAGTCAGAGTAAACGTGCGAATCCGAAACAGATGGAGTGGCAAAATCGGTGATTCGGCCCGTCGCTCGATCAGCAGAAAGAGGATGAGACCAACCACACTGATTGCAAACAGACCCAAGATGAGCGGCGATGTCCATGGATAGTCATTCTTGTCGAGCGTGAGAGCCAGCAAGAAAGGAATGACCGTTAGCAGCAGCGTTGCTGCACCGGCATAGTCAATTGCTGGCTTGAGACCACTGTGCAGACGTGGCAATTTAGCGACGATAAAGCCAAGGGCAACTATCCCCAACGGTAAGTTGACGAAAAAGACCCAGTGCCAGCTCAGATTGTCGGTGAGCAGACCACCGATAAATGGCCCGATGACGCTCGACAAGCCAAACACGGCCCCAAACAAGCCGAGGTATCGTGCACGCTCTGCCGGTGCGAAGAGATCGGCAGGAATGGCAAATGCCGTCGAAGTGAGCGCAGCGGCGCCAAACCCTTGCAAACCACGAAAGAACACCAACTGCGTCATATCGCCGGCGAGACCACACAACAACGAACCGAGCAGAAAGACCGTGATCCCAAACAGTAAGACATATTTACGCCCGTAGATGTCTGACAGTTTGCCGTAGATCGGCACCATAGCCGTGGAAGCCAGCAGATAACTGGTCGAGACCCAGCCGATCAACTCGATACCTTTCAGATCGGCAACGATGCGGGGTAGCGCCGTAGAGACAATGGTTTGATCAAGCGCTGAGAGAAACAGACCAAGTAATACGCCAACCAGGATGAGAACTTTGCTCCGTTGATCAAGCGTAGCTGCATAATCAATGCGGGTCGTGGTGACAGTTGTGGGAGTCGTAGTTGTGGCCATAAAGAAACCCCTTAAGATGTGGTTATCAGATTCCATTCCCGACAGGCGGCACTGAGCGCCTGTCCCAATTGTTCGATCAATGCTGGTGGTAACTGCCGCAAATGACGACTTGCCTCTGCTAACCTGATCTGACGTGCCTCGGCGACCAATGCCTCACCAGCAGGGGTCAGGGTAATCTGTTTTTGACGGCGATCATGCGCTGCTTCACGTCGTTCAACCAGTCCATCTCGCACTAGTTGATCAATCATCTGACTAGTGGTACCCAGCGCCAGATTGAGGTGTTCGCTCAGCGCAGTGACAGTTGTCACACCTTGACGTTGAATGTACATTAACGACACCAGACGAGGCATAGAGAGATTGGAACGCTGCAAGAACTGTAAGAGCGTTTCCATACTCTGGCCCATCAGCTCGCTGTGCACCAGATTGAACAGCATAGCGACATGTTCGGCGGTGTAGAGAGGATCGAGTTTGTGATACATTTTCAATCTCCAAATAGTTAAAACTATCGAACTATTTGGAGTTTACAATCTTTTTGCCGAACTGTCAATCAGGAACCATCGGAAAGCAGGGATTTACAGATGTTTCCGTCACGAGGCTGCCAGCCCGCGTCGTGTGGGCACTGGGAAGAAGCATCCTACAGAGGGCGCGTTGGAAAACCGCCCTCTACCGTGCGCTAACGGGCATGATGAGGAAAAAGAAAAGTCAAGCGGGGTAGTGGAAGGAACAGATTCCGCTCCATCATAGAGAGTGGATAGAGGAGGGTAAGGCGAGCTAGAACCTGCCCTTTTCGCGCTTAAGAGCCGATCTAAATCTCTGAGAGAGTGTCTGAAATGTATCTGGTCGAGGGTTTTGATGGATACGTAATGGTATGAGCAAACAGAACAGACGAACATCATATCCTACCGACTGTACAGACGCCGAATGGCAACGGATTACCCCCGCTTTGCCGGAACGGACGTCACCCCGAGGGCAACACCGCGTCCATGCGTACCGGGAGATTCTGAACGCTATCTTCTCTATCTTGCGCAGTGGGTGCGCCTGGCGGATGCGTCCCCACGACGTGCCCCTCTGGGAGAGCGTGTATCATTCCGTTCGGTGCTGGCAACGGGATGGAACTTGGGTGCGCATCCATGATGCTCTTCGCACGGACGTGCGCGTTGCCGCAGGGCGAGCGGCAGAACCGAGTGCTGCGATTCTCGACCGCCAGTCGGTCACAACGACGGAAAACGGGAAACTCGAGGGGATGATGCTGGCAAAACCGTCCACGGGCGCACACGCCATCTGCTGGTGAATACCGTGGGTTTGGTGGTGACGGTGGTGGTTCAGGCTGCCGATAGACAAGACCGGGATGAGGCACGGTTGGTGGTGGGTAACGTCCACGGGAAGCAGTCGCGCGTGCGGGTGATGTGGGACGATGGGGGCGATGCCGGCCAAGTGGTGGAATGGGCGCAGCACGTTGGTGGCTCTGGACACTGGACAGCAGCAAGCGTCCCACTGGGGTATCGCACTTCCACGTGTTGCCGAGACGCTGGGTGGTGGAACGGACCGTTGCCTGGCTGGGAACGTATCGTCGCTTGCATAAGGACGACGACGCACGCACCGATACGAGCGAAGCGCTCATAGATGTCGCCATGATTCCCGTGATGGTCAGACGGTTGACCCACCTCTATGCCAACGACTCTTCATAGAATGTTCAGACACTTTCTCAGGTCGCGGGCTACAGGGCCGCGCTATCCAGGGCCGCGGCGGATGTCAGGAGACGCGGGCTACAGGCCCGCGCTACAAGGCCCGCGCTCCCCAGGGCCGCGGCGGATGTCAGGTCGCGGGCTACAGGCCCGCGCTCCCCAGGGCCGCGGCGGATGTCCGGTCGCGGGCTACAGGCCCGCGCTCCCCAGGGCCGCGGCGGATGTCCGGTCGCGGGCTAAAAGCCCGCGCTACAAGGGCCGCGCTATCCAGGGCCGCGGTGGATGTCAGGAGACGCGGGCTAAAGGCCCGCGCCACCCAGGTCTGCGGCGGATGTCAGGTCGCGGGCTACAGGCCCGCGCTACCCAGTTCCGCGGCGGATGTCCGGTCGCGGGCTAAAAGCCCGCGCCACCCAGGTCTGCGGCGGATGTCAGGTCGCGGGCTAAAAGCCCGCGCTACAAGGGCCGCGCTACCTGGGGCCGCGGTGGATGTCAGGAGACGCGGGCTAAAGGCCCGCGCTACCTGGGGCCGCGGCGGATGTCCGGTCGCGGGCTAAAAGCCCGCGCCACCCAGGTCTGCGGCGGATGTCAGGTCGCGGGCTAAAGGCCCGCGCTACAAGGCCCGCGCTCCCCAGGTCTGCGGCGGATGTCAGGAGACGCGGGCTAAAGGCCCGCGCCACCCAGGTCTGCGGCGGATGTCAGGAGACGCGGGCTACAGGCC
>Ga0308418_1001867_pt1 | contig 10645 bp, 7 predicted proteins | sample HotsprSampleR4cd_FD_203517 | JGI IMG/M metagenome (GOLD analysis project Ga0308418, IMG submission 203517) | Hot spring phototrophic mat microbial communities from Mushroom Spring, Yellowstone National Park, Wyoming, United States - 20090729_R4cd ... | reverse complement strand
TAACTATTAATTTTTCGTTTGCAAATGGACTGATTAAGCATCCCTTGAAGGACTCTACTACAACAATGCACTTTTATAGCACACGTTGGGATGAAATAGGCGATCCCTATTACCACGATTTTTTTATTGAAATTCAACGCAAACTCAATAAGAAGTGGAAATTCACAGCACTCTATTCTAATCAATTTTACAACAAAAATATCGTGATGTTTAATTCGCCCAATGCAGGATTCCCTAATATGCAAGCCCATATTGGGGTATTGGATGTTACTTATAAATATAAAACACACTCTTCTATCCGTGTAGAAGCACAAGGGAGATTTGCTTATAAAAGAGATATTAACGGAGGTAGTTGGGCAGTAGGATTGGTAGAATGGACGCCCAGTTCACATTTTTACTTGACATTGATTGATCAATACAACTATGATAATCTTGATGAGAATTTAAGATTACATTACTACACAATAGGATTGGGCTTTGTAAAGGACTCTAATAGAATTAGCATTACTTATGGAAAACAAAGGGCAGGCGTATTTTGTGTAGGTGGAGTATGTAGAAATGTTCCTGCATCTAATGGTTTGGCTATTAGCATCACTTCTACTTTTTAATGATTGGAGGAACAACAACTGTTTGAATTACCTTTTTGATTTTCTTCTTGAATAGGCGGACAAGGCACTGTGCCATAACTACAAAATACACAACAATCGCCTTGTTTGGGTTTGAGTATAGTATGACAATTTTCACATTCATAAAAAAATTGACAAGCATCTGTGGGCATTGTTCCTTCTTTTCTGTGTCCACAGACAGAACAGGTAATCAATGATTGTAAAATAATAGGCATAATTTTTTTGATTTAAGGGTTTTGTAAATATCTCATTCTCTATTATACAACATTGGCACAAAAGCAAAATCACCTAATTTTTCTTTGTAAAAATTATTATCCTTTCCACGTGTGAATAAATACATTTCGTGTGTTTGTTGGTTATCAATGGGAATGATGAGTTTCCCACCTTCTTTTAATTGGAGTAATAATTTTTCAGGAACAAAAGAAGCCGCCGCAGTTACAATAATTTTATCATAAGGAGCGTATTCGGGCCAACCTTCGTAACCATCGCCATATTTGAGGTAAAAGTTAGAATATCCTAAAAAGTTTAAGATGTTTTTGCTTTTAATATGTAATTCTTTAATTCTCTCAATACTGTATACAATAGCCCCCAATTCTAATAAAACTGCGGTTTGGTAGCCCGATCCAGTGCCTATTTCCAACACTTTATCTTGAGGTCTTATTTGTAATGCCTGAGTTTGAAATGCCACTGTATATGGATGTGAAATCGTTTGTCCAAAACCAATAGGAAGGGCCTTATCAGAATAGACATAATCCAAAAGTACCGACACACCTTGCGATATAAATTTATCGGACTTTTCATCGTATTGAAAATTTTGCAAATCAAAAAACAAATGACGAGGAATTTTTGCAATAGCATTCAATACATTTTTGTCTTTGATCCCTTTTTTTTCTAATTGTTTAATAAGTTGTTTTCGTTTGCCTTCTAAAAGCATTAGTTCGGCATCAGATAGGATAATTTTATCAATAAAAATTTTTTTTCTTGGATGCATAGTTAGTCGAATATTTTGTTTTGAATGAGTTGATCAATATAATATCGCTTATTATTGTAAAAAGCAATGGTAAAAGCATCTTTAACGCCGCTTTGGATAATTTTTTTATTCAGCATCAATGCTTCATTAAGTGTTTTAAAATGTCCAATGTAAATAATGTATATACCTGTTTCTAACCTAAAAGTTTCTAATTTACCATATTTTTTGAGTTGAGTAAAACCAATGTTGTTAGGATTTTTAGTAACTCCAACTTGTACAGCATATTTTAAATTGTCTTTGCTTAAAGATCCATATTTTTCAGAATAAGTGAAAATCTTTTGTTGAAACGGATTTAATGATAATCCTGAAATATCAAGTGGAGAATTTTTAGGAGTGATGATAGCTGTAGGGGGCTTTGAACTTCTTAAATACGTCTGTTTAGTTGATACTGGTGATGTATTTTCTGTATGTTCTGTTTTAATTTCTTGTGCTAATTGTTCATTTTTCTTTATGTAAATGCCCATTTTTACTAAATCTGAAAGGTACACACGTTTGCCTTTGTAAATAGCCAATACAAAAGCATCTTTTTGTCCTGCTTTAATTACTTTTAAGTTGTGTTGAAATGCTTCATCTAAGGTTTTAAAATCGCCACCAATGGTAAATCTTGTAAGTCCATCTTCCAATTGAACTGTTTCTACTTTTCCTAAACCTTTTAAGTGATCATAAGTATAATTTTTAGGATACTTGTATACAGCAATTTGAACCTTAAATACTAATCCTTCGGCAGAGATATTTCCATAATCTTTGGAATACTCATAAATTTCTTGCTGGACTGGATTTAATTGTTGTGTATTTAATGTAGGAGTAGTGGTTGCCACTGTTGGTGTAGGTTGAGTAGAAGGCGTAGTAGGTGATAAAGTTTCAAAACTAAATAGATGCATTTTTTCTTTGTATTCTTTCAAATCTTTTGTACTAATTGTAAATGACTTAAAAAAATTACTATCTATTTTACATTCAATTTTAAATTCAAAGCCCGCAGGTAGATTGATAAGATACTTGCCGTTTTCTTTGTTTGTTTTAGTTTGATAATAAACTTCTTCTTTTCCATCTTTAAGGATAAATGCTGTAATTTTTGACTCTGCTGATTTTTTATTTAAAAAAACTCTTCCATATACCAACATACTGATGGGCTTGTTATCAAAATTGGTCTCAATAAGATAAATATCTTTCATTCCCACACCATTAGGGCGAGCACTGGAATAATAGCCGTGTTCGCCACTGGCAGATAATACAAAATAAATATCATCTGCTGGTGTATTAATAGGATAACCAAGATTTTCAACAGATTTAAAAGTTGAATCCGACAATTCCATTCTGCTCACAAATATATCATAATCGCCCATACTGTTGTGTCCTTTGGAACTAAAATAAAGTGTAACACCATCAGGGTGAATAAAGGGAGCATCTTCGTCAAACGGAGTATTAATGGCACTTCCAAGATTTACGATATTTCCCCAAGTACTATCTGGCAATAATGTGGCTTTGTAAATGTCTTTGCCGCCATAACCACCGGGTCTTTCACTTGAAAAATAAAGCGTTTTTCCATCTGCTGTGATAGAACAACTTCCTTCCCACGCATAAGAATTCACAAGACCTCTGAGTTTTTCTGGGGGAGTAAATTCATTGTTTCCTAAAACATAAGAAACATAAATATCACCGTGCGTAATGCCATCGTCTTTGTAAATAAATAACATTTGTCCATCGGGGCTCATAGCAATGGCCGCATCGTGAGAGTTGGTATTAAGAGCATCAATAGGTTTAGGTTCTGTCCATTTGTTCAATACTTTTTCACTCATAAAGACATCTTCATAAAACATTCCTTTTGGGTCAGGGAGTAATGAAGCATTTTGGCGCCCACCTTTGCTCTTTTCACCACGATATGTAAAAATCATTACTGTTTCATCTGTTGAAATCACAGGTACATATTCATCCCATTCAGAATTAATTGGTTTTTCAAGATTCATCACTTTTGCACGAGTAGGGCTGGAATACAGAACTTTAGCATTCTGAATGTAATTCTTTAATGTCAAAGCGTTGGCTTTGTCTTCGGGACGAATTTTTTTTTGTGCTAAAAATTGATTGATATGTTCTTCTGCTTTATCAAATTGGTAATTGTAATGATATGCTTTGGCTAAATCATAACGGATATTATCAATTTTTGGATTAACGGAATAACTTTCTTCTAATAACTTTAATGCCAAATCATATTTATCACTTCTCGCACTTTGAATAATTAATTTTCCAACTACATATTTTAAGTATGTTTCATTAGGATGATGTAAATAAATTGTTTCAAAAATAGGATAAGCCAAAGAATAATTTCCTTCGTCAAATAGAAGTAATGCTTCATTTAATGAATCTACTTCTGTTCTACGCCACTTTTTGGTCTTCATCGTTTGGGCAATAGAAACAGAAGTGAAAATAATAAATGATAAAAATAAAATGGTACGCTTTATCATTGTTGAATAACTTTTGGCACTCTGAAATAATCTGAATCTTTTTTTGGTGCATTGGCTAATGCGTCTTCTTTTTTCAACACTTCTTTTACTTCATCTTCACGCAAGATATTTTGATTAGGTGTTAAATAAATCAATGGTTCTATGTTTGAAGTATCTAATTCATTTAATTGGTCAATATAATCTAATATCCTATTTAAGTCATTCAGGATATTTTGTTTGGCTTGTTGGTCAAATTCTAATCTTGCTAAGTGGGCTAATTGGTCAATGAGTTCTTCATTTATTTTTTTCATATACGCAAGTTTTTAATGGTTTGTTTTTTTATTTAATAAATTGCTTTTGGTTTTTTAATGCTTTGATGTTATTCATTAAACATCAAGTTCCAAATCATTAAATTTTAGTAAAATCTTTTTTGGTATTGATAATTTGGTATACATAAAGGAATTTTTTGTCAATGAATATTGAAATTTTCGATGTTATATGTATACTAAATTAGCAATCCCTCTTTTTTGATTTACTGATAATATCATTAACAATAAAATAATTATTCAATGTAATTTTTTTGTTTCCAATTTTGTGTTTGAAGAGTTATGATAATTATTCAAATGCGAGAGAATAAAGTTTCTTACCTTAGTTTGCAAATCTACTAAGTTTTCTTCTGAATAGCAAGAAGTATCAATGGGTTTTCCAACAACAATGTCTGCAATTCCAGGAAATCCATTGCTCTTAAAAAAGCCACCATTTTCAAGTAAATGCCAATTATTTAAATTTACAGCGGGTACAATAGGGACTTTTTTTTGTATAGCCAATTTGAATGCCCCATTCTTAAATGGCTTTAATACACCTTGTGGAGATATTGTTCCTTCAGGAAATATAATCACCACATATCCTTTGTCTATCCATTCACCTGCTTTTTCAAATGCTCGGGCGGCGTCTTTAGGATTTTGTCTTCTTACAGGAATGTCAATATACTTAAAAAAGATATTGAATACAGGAATTTTCAAAAGTTCTGCTTTTCCCATATAAATAGCGGCTTTTGGGATATAAAAAACACTAAATAAAATATCTAAATACGATGTATGATTAGCCACCACGATTGATGGAGATGGAAAGTCAAATTTACCTTCAGGATAACGAATACGAGGAATTAAGCCCGATAACAGACAAATTAAAAACGCCCATAATTTTTTTAATGTATAAACAGCACCGTATTGCTTGGTAATAAGCAAAATATAAAAAAGAGGAAATAGAAGTAATAGTGTTGATGCAAAAACAAGAGCAAACCAAGATTTCCACAAAGTAATAAAAATAGTTCTAAGTACTTTTTTCATCGTGCTAAATGTAACGAAATACCATTTAAGAAAGAAAACTTATCTTTTATTTTCACATTCTTCAAAATCAATGTTGAATGATAAGTTTAAATGATGCCACAATTTTATCATTAAACACTTGAATCAAATAAATGCCATTATTAAGATGTTGAGTAAAAATATCATTATTGTTGATAAATCCCGCATCTACTTCTCTTCCTGAAATATCAAAGATTTTATATTGATAAAATGTTAGCATTGAAGAAAAAGAAATCTTGTCATCTGCAGGATTAGGATAAATAAAAATTTCAGAATTTGGATATAGTGTATTTGGTAAATTAGTTAATTTATCTAATTCAACGATATACACATCTTGTAATCCACTTGATACTATGGTATTTTGACAAATTGTTATAGTGTTAGTAAAAGGAACTGCTGCATATAAATGCGAATTGTTGAAAATTAAATCATAAACCTTTGAAGGCGACCCTGCTATTTTTTCGGATAAAAGATATTGCCCATTAAATGTATATTTGGAAAGTAGAAGAGAATTGGAGAATAATGTATCAATATTCAGTATCACAGAGTTAAACAGATATGATAAAGTATAAATTGTATTAGTAGAGTTATCAATAGTAATAGCATATCCTTCTCGTATTCCAAAACTGGCATTATTACTTGGATTTTGGGCTTCCTGTTTTGTCCATTTTACTTGCAAATTAGAATTTAGTTGTACTAAAAACATTCTGCTTGCTATTGTTGATTTTGTAAGTCGTATTGTATCCTTGATATATAAATTATTAGAATTATATGTTCCAATAGCATAGACATTACCTGCATTATCCATTTCAATGTCATTAATAATATTAGATTTATTATCCTTTCCTGTAAAACTTGTAAAGTTTAATATATTGAAATTGGTGTCTAATTGAATAATAGCAGATGACTTACCAAGTGAAACAATTTTAGTATGACTATTAAACACAATACTATCACTAAAAGTACAAGATAGTAAATAACGATTGTTTTGAAAAATCATTTGATTAGAAGCAATATCTTTGAATGAATTATTCCCTATCAAGTATTTTTTAATAGACCCATTAGTGCTATTAAGGTTTAATAAAATGAGTTGAGATGGCGTATAACCTAAATATATTGGAGAAAACGCTAATACACTTAGAGTATTATTGTTCAACAATAATGCTGTTGGAACTGTGTTTTCTAAAGTATAATACCATACTAATTTTCCCAAAGGATTTAATTTTGCTATAATCATTCCATTTTCGGCATTTAATGAAACAGTGTCTAATAACACATCGCCTGAAAAATTTATAGCAACGTAATAATTACCAGCATTATCTTTTAATATATCTTTACAATCTGAAAATGATGAATAGTAGAAAGGACTTGAAGATGATGTGATATTTTGAAAAACTTTTGAAAATATCAAGTTATGAGAATTATCTAACTCTGCTATAATACCCGATGGTGCAGTACAATTAAATACTGCATTGCCATTGATTTGGGCGGTATCTTCAACGCTTCCACAAATCAATAAATGTTGATTATCTATAATTTTAATATGATTAACCTTATCGTTTTTTTTACTGCTTAAAAGCGTATTCCAAACACAAGATTGTTGAGCATATATCTGAAAAGATAGTAAAATAGATATTATCCCCCAAACGTTTGTTTTTAATTTCATAAATGAGATATTAGTGTTTTACAATAATTTTCTTTGTAATTCTATATTCACTTTTTGATGATAGTTGAAGAAAATAAATACCATCTTCAATATCTGGTAGTGATAAAGTGATGGCTTGCTGTGGATTGGATTGATTAATAAATTTATCCATAAGTAATTTCCCTGTACAATCTAATAATTGAATATGAGTAGAATTTGGAAGGTTGGTGTAAATATGAATTTCTTTTTGAACAGGATTTGGAAATACCAATGTTTGATAGGAATAATTGTTTTCATTTACAGACAAAGCACTATCTGCTTTTAATATAAAAATGCCATTGGTCATATCATTGGAAAAAATTAAACCACTTGGAAAAAAAGGATATGATCCCCAATTACCATCATAAGTATTAGAAGAATAAATACCCACATTGGCACCGCCTTGTGGATAGGTATCAAAATATCCCTTTAATACAGGATTATAAGGATCTGATATATCGTATATCAACGTCCCATCTTGATAACAAGACGCCACCAAAAATTTATTTCCCAATATAAAAGGATTATGTGCAATAAATCCACCGTAATTGTAGGGCTTGATGTAACTAACCACTTGGATGTTATTAATATCACTCACATCGGCTACTTTGATAGACAAACCACTGGGCACTTCGTCCATAAATACTAATGTTTTACCATCTTGAGTAAGAGCACTGCTATGATTATACCCTGCTTCAAGATAATGAGTGAGTGAACTTATAAAGACAAATTTATTTTGAATACTATCGTATTTAAACACTTGTAATCCTTGATTTGCCGCAGATGCAAATACTGTATCGTTTCGCACATACATATCGTGTACATAAAATATATTGGGAAAATCCTGATCCAACCATCTTAAAAAACTTGGATTAGAAGGATCGGGATGTAAATTAAAAATCCCCATACTATGCAAATGTCCTAAACTATCTCTTGGACCACCTACATACAAATAATGCTTATCTACCCAAAGTGTGTGCCCTTGTCTTAATAAACCTTTATGCGGTGATGCTAAAACATGCACAGAATCGGGCAAATAAGACATATCAACGATTTGAAATGTATTCAAATAGTCATCACTAATTATGTAACAATAATTTTTGTAATTTTTAATTTCTCGCCAGATATTGATTGGAATATCAATTACAGAGTCAGCAATGTAAATAGATGAAGGATTTGTAATATCAACAAAATACGTACCCTTATGTGCTCCCGAAATGGCGTATTCTCTGTTTTTGACAGGATCGTACCATCCCCAGCATCCCGAAAAATAAGTATCGGGTTTCAAATGGGCTACTAATTGAACTCGCCAAGATGAATACGTTTGTCCAAAAGCACTATCCATCAATAGTATCAATGAGTAAAAATAATAATTTTGCCTTATACTTCTCATAAATGATAAATGTTTTTGAAATATAAATGTTCTTATATCAAAACATGTTCTTTATTACCACAATTAAAAAATCACTTTTACTGATGTTGAATTACTAATTTATGATTATAGACACAATGATTGTATTTATCATAAATTTTAACGAGATATTGTCCATCACTAAAAGAAGATACATCAATTGTTTTTGTAAGAGAAGATGAATAAACTATTCTGCCTGTAATATCTAAGATTTCAACTTTAAATTCACTTACTTTTTCTATGCCATCAATGAATAAGGTAGTATTCGCGGGATTTGGATAAATGTTCACTTTTCTATGATCAATATAAACAAATGCATATGTGTTTATACACGTAGTATCTACTGTTTGACCATTACTGCTACTTACAGGACTTTGTAAACCGGCTCCATTTTCTGCTTTTACATTAAAATAATAGGTCTGCCCATGAACCAATCCAGATATAGGTGTTGATACATTAACGGATAATCCATTATTTGTCCATGCTTTGATATTCGTCAATCCTGGCGATGTCCCTATACTATACCAATATTTGCTTAATGCCGAATGCGGATCACTACTATTACTCCAGTTGGCTTTGAGTGTATCTTTTGTGCAAGCAATGTTGATGTCTGAACCTAATCCATCATTGACAGCAACGGATGTAGGGGGCGTCCAATCAACATTCAATGTTTGAATAGCGATATTAGATAATCGATTAACATTATCTTGACAAATTGAATAAATCTTTCCTGCAGATTGTGTTGGAGAAGGATTTTGAAACATTAAATCCGTATTGCCAGTACCCACCAAAATGGTAGGTGTGCTTGTTCTTGATCTGTATACTCTAAAACTATCTACGGTCATTTTCGCATTCCCACTTCTAAATGACACAAATTGCCCATTATTCATATGATGTGGAGAGGGATCCTGCCATTTATTAATGAGTTGATTGTTCCAATATGTCCATATTTCACCTGTTGTACGATCATAAATTACTTTTACATCATACCAAGTATTGGCTGAAAATGTCAGCGTAATATCCACCACAGGCGAACCAAAGGTGTTATTAACCGTTTTGTATAATTGAAATTTTTGATTGTCCAAGCGAAACCATACAAAGTAGGAATTATTTCTATTAGAACTATCTGCATTGTCAGCAAAGAAGTGAAAGCCACCACGTCTATTAGTACCTGTACCGTCCAATTTTATCTTAAAATGATACATACAACGATTGGACAAAGTTTGCGTTAAAGCCGCATAGATATTGGTATTAGATGATGACTCGTCAGTTTGTAAAAGAGTACCAGAAGTTGCATTCCAAGTTCCTGTTTTTATTGTCCATAAAGAAGATATTGTATTAAAATCATCAAAAAAGAAACCACGATTGTTATTGGCAGTCCATTGTGTGCCATTAAAACAACTTACAGCGTAATAACCCCTTTGAATAGAAGTACCTGAAGGTGGAAGGTCATTAATAGTGGCGGTATAATTGGCAGTAATCCAAGATGGAGCAGGAGAGATATTGGTAGTGGGCGTTCCTGACACCATCGTGGTGCATTGATAGGTGGCTTTGAATCCCGCAGCATTGGTTGCCCCATCTGATTTGAAACGAATAGTAAAGGCATTCCCCGAAGTAATTAATGTTCCTGGATTGTTTCCACCTGTATAAGCACCAAACAAAGGTGATGAAGTAGATGGTCCATTATAGATCCATAAAGAATCATGATTATTTTGTAATGTAAATGTTGGTGCAAATTGAAGTACTAATTGTTGTGTAGATGAAGGAGAGAAAATGGTGTAAGTATATTTTTCATTATCATAATAATTTCTATTTGGACCGCCCATATCAAATAAACTATCTGAACAAGGCCATACTCTACAATTAGAAGTAAACTTATCTTGAATGGCCTGCCAAAAATCAGTGTAACCATCATCGTAACCTAATGCCCAAATACCAATACCTCCTATACCTCTTTGATTTACAAAATCAAATCGTCTTCTCATACTATATGCATCATTTATCCAGCATTGACGCCAAGCCCCCGAAACTTGAAACACATAAGCAGGTGTAAAACTATTTTGATCCCATTTTTTATTGGCATTTGTAT
>Ga0308418_1001862_pt1 | contig 10683 bp, 9 predicted proteins | sample HotsprSampleR4cd_FD_203517 | JGI IMG/M metagenome (GOLD analysis project Ga0308418, IMG submission 203517) | Hot spring phototrophic mat microbial communities from Mushroom Spring, Yellowstone National Park, Wyoming, United States - 20090729_R4cd ... | reverse complement strand
AATTCTTCTATTTGATAAAGAGATGGAACTGTGGCTTTCCAATTATAGGTGTCTTTAAGTTTTACCAAAAATGTTTCAGCGGCTTGCTTTTCACCATGAACAATAAAAATTTTTTCAGGCGGTAATAGTATGTCTTTTAACCAATCAAGTAATTCACTTTGATCCGCATGTGCAGACAAACTATGTAAAATTTCTACTTTCATTTTTATAGGATAATATCTTCCGTAAATTTTTATTTCATGAACGCCATCTAATATCTTTCTTCCCCTTGTACCTTCCGCTTGATAGCCCACTAATAACAGGGTATTTTCTGGTTTTGTAATGTAATGTTGTAGATAACTCAATACTCTTCCGCCCGAAATCATCCCACTGCCTGCGATAACTATTTTTGGAAAATGCGAATAAATAACTTGATAACTTTCTTTAATGTCTGAAACAATCTTAAACATTTTACACATTTCTGTGCATTCGTCTATTGATAATTTATGCCAATCCGAAAACTTTTTAAAGACATTTAATACATCTGCTCCCATTGGAGTATCAATAATAAAGGGCATCTCAGGAATTTCAAAAGATTTTCTTAATTGCCATAATAAATACATCAACAATTGTGTACGCTCTACTGCAAAACTGGGAATGATTAAAGATCCACCTTTTTGAATCGTACTCATTATGATTTCTTTTAATCGGGCTTTGACATCTTCTTGTGGATGCAAACGATCGCCATAGGTACTTTCTATAAACAACACATCTGCTTCTTTGGAACGATGGGGTGGGGGCATCAATAAATCATTGGTGCGACCAATATCACCGCTGAATACCAATTTTTTCTCACCAAGTTTTACAGTTATGAAACACGATCCAATAATATGTCCATTGGGTAAGAATTGCACTTGAATGTCATCGCTTATGCTTATCCACTCTTGTATGGGTAAAGGTTCAAATCGTGAAATAATTTTCTCTGCATCATCAAGAGTATAAAGAGGTTGCGCAGGATGATGTTTGGAATATCCTTCTTTATTGGCTCTTTCGGCTTCTTCTTCTTGAATTTTTGCACTATCTTTAAGGACGATGGCAGCAATTTCAAGCGTTGGTGCAGATCCGTAAATTTTGCCTTTGAATCCTTGATATAACAATCTTGGTAAATAACCGACATGATCTAAATGCCCGTGTGTTAGAAGGACAAAATCAATTTCACCAACATTAATAGGTAAATAATCCCAATTATGTTTTCTTAATTCTTTTAATCCTTGAAACAATCCACAATCAACTAAAAATTTTTTGTTGGGAGTATTAATGAGATATTTTGACCCCGTTACTGTACCTGCAGCACCTAAAAAGTAAATAAATGCGGATGGCATATTTTATTTTTGCCTAAAAGTACAAAATAATGAATAGAATAGAGAATGCGTAAAGAATTACAAAATTACTGATATAGCGAAGAGAAATAAAAGCAAAAAATGTTTGTACAAAAATTATTTAAACACCCAAACCACTATGGATTATTATTTGTATTAGAATTTTCATTTTGTTTTTTGAAAGCATCAAAATCAAATGACAAAGTAAATCGCCAAGTATTTTGCAAAGGATGATTTCTATTAGCGACCGTTGGCACCAAATAAGAAGCATCTAATCCAAATACAGAATAACGAATTCCAAATCCCAACGTCAAAAATTGCCGCCCACCTTTTGTCTTGTGTTCATAAAAATAACCCATTCTAAATGCAAATATATTTGAATACCAATATTCAAATCCTGCAGAAGTATTGATTTCTCTTAATTCTTCTTTAAATCCACCAGGCGCATCACCAAAAGATTGAAGTACCCCTTGAATAACAGGCACATTAGGATCTTTGCCGGCTAATATAATTTTTTTGCCTGTAGCAAGGTCTAAAGAATCGCCTATCCCATCGGCTTTTTTCAAATAAACAGGTGGAGTGGGAACTAAAAGTTTGTTGAAATCCAAATAAAACCCTATCGTATTAAAATCATCAAGGATGGTCTTTAAGCCACCACCTAAGCGAAGATTAGTGGGTATGAAATTTTTAGTGCCAGTTCCATAATCAATTTTAGCCCCCAAGTTAGAAATAGACAAGCCCGCTGTAGCAATGTTTTTCTTTTCACCTAAATCAAATTTTTTACTTCTATAATACATTGAAATATCTACTGCCACGGTTTGTCCTACTTTGGTAGGTTGTCCATTCACAGAATAACCACCTGTAAGGTTAGAATTGACATACCGAAACGCCATTCCCATAGAAAATTGAGGAGAAAGTTTTTGAGCATACGCTAAATCAATTGCAAACTCATTCGGTTTGAATTGACCAGTTGTATTCCCCATAATATCTGTAAAGGTGATATTACCTAATGAAAAATAACGCAAAGACATTCCCGCTACGCTCATTTTATTGATTCTTTTGTATCCACTCACATACGACAAACTAATATCGGGCACAAGTGTGCGAAGCCACGGAGAATAAGATATTCCAAAGCCCATATCTTTTTCTACCATTGCTAATTTGGCACCATTCCAATGGATAGAATTCACATCAGGATCTGTGGCGGCTCCCACTTCACCCATTCCGCCTTGTTTAGAATCAGGTCCAATAATTAAAAATGGCACTGCTGTAGTAATAGGATTTAATGCACCCAACAATTGAGAAGTAGTGAGGGTTTTAGAAGACGAACTTTGAGAAAATACAAGATAAGGTGAAAGCAAAAACAATAAAATACCAATACGCATTTTGAAAAATTTTTGTGGCAATAATACAAATAAATTAAGATGAAAATTTGTGATCTTCATAAATTGTTTTGCTATGTAATTAAAAGTATAAAATTTCCCTTTTTGAATATTTATGATTTTTTGGGCGTGCCCCTCGCTCGTGGCTGTGCCACTTCGCTCGGGTCGGGCTGCTACGGGCTTCGCTATCGCTTCGGTAATCCTTGTGGCATTCTTGTTCCTTTGTTATGGCTATTTTCAATCGTCTAATACTACTCTCATAATTATCTATCCCCCCATAATGGCCACAAGGCAGTACCGGCGGCTCGCTTCGCTCGCCGCCGCCCTCCGCATCCCTCACGCAACTCACCCCCATCCCCTCTCTTTTTGAAAAAGAGAGGGGCGATATGAGTACTTCTTTTCCAATTGTTCCCCCTCTCTAATTCAATTAGAGAGGGGGAATAAAAAGGGGGTGAGTAAAAAAAGAGAGGGGCGATACGAAAGTTGCCTTATCCCATTGTTCTCCCTCTCTAACTCTGTTAGAGAGGGGGAAATAAAGGGGGTGAGTAAAAACTCCGCATCCCTCACGCAATCCACCAACTATCGTTGGTGGCTATTCACATTAAGCCCCTTCGGGGCTTAGCGGAATTCGCTTTCTCTTATTCACCCCCTTCTCCTTTCTTTTGAAAAAGAGAAGGGCGATACGAATAATTTTTTCCTATTGTTCCCCTTCTCTAACTCTGCTAGAGAGGGGGAATAAAAAGGGGGTGAGTAAAAAAGAGAGGGGCGATGCGAAAATTGTTTTATTCAATTGCCCCCCTCTCTAATTCATTTAGAGAGGGAGAATTAAAGGGGGTGAGTAAATCACGCAAATTTAAGTCAAAAGTAGAAAGTTTTTTTCTGATCGTTGAATTTAATCTTTAAATCCAAAATCTTTATTTCCAGAAAACTCAGTATAAATACTGACCGCCCAATCCTTTGCTTTTTGCCAAGCAATGATATCTTCAAATCTCTGTATTTTCATATTCTTCAAATTTAACTTTCCACTTTCCATTAATAAAAGGGGGTGAGTAAAAATTCTACTAACAGTGTAGAGAGATTTCTTAAAAACGACTAAAAAAATAATTTATTGTATGAAAGCTATAAATTAAATTCCTACATTTGCCGTCCTTTTTTAAGGTATATGGAAACAAAAAACATTCGTAACATTGCAATTATTGCACACGTAGACCACGGGAAAACAACATTGGTGGATAAAATCTTAAAATCTTGTGAAGTTTTTAAAGATCACGAAACCCCTGGCGAACTGATCTTAGATAATAATGAATTAGAACGGGAAAGAGGTATTACCATTATTTCTAAAAATGTATCTGTGCATTACAAAGGACATAAAATTAATATCATCGATACTCCGGGGCACGCTGATTTTGGTGGCGAAGTAGAACGTATTATGAATATGGCAGATGGCGTATTGTTGTTGGTGGATGCTTTTGAAGGTCCTATGCCACAAACCCGTTTCGTTACCCAAAAAGCCATTCAAGCAGGCAAAAAGGCCATTGTGGTAATCAATAAAGTAGATAAACCCAATTGTACGCCCGAACAAGTAGTAGATGCTGTTTATGAACTCTTTTTTAGTTTAAATGCATCCGAAGAGCAACTTGATTTTCCTATCGTTTATGGGTCTGCTAAACAAGGATGGATGGGACCCGATTATAAAAATCCTACATCCGACATCACTTATTTGCTGGACACCATTATTGATAAAATCCCTGCTCCACAAGTAAATGAGGGAACATTACAAATTCAAATTTCTTCCTTGGATTATTCATCCTATATTGGTAGAATTGCTATTGGACGCGTGTTTAGAGGGGTTATTAAAGAAAATATGCCTGTAAGTGTTATCAAACGTAATGGTACGGTTCAAAAAGCCAGAATCAAAGAACTCTTTGTATTTGATAAATTAAGTAAAATAAAAGTATCAGAAGTGCCAACGGGCGATATATGTGCATTTACAGGTATTGATAATTTTGAAATTGGTGATACAATTGCCGATTTTGAAAATCCTGAAGCACTGCCCCCTATACATATTGATGAACCAACAATGAGTATGTTATTTACTATTAATAACTCTCCTTTTTTTGGAAAAGAAGGAAAATTTGTAACCTCCCGACATTTGAGAGACAGATTGTATAAAGAATTAGAAAAAAATTTAGCATTACGAATAGAAGAAACGAATTCGCCCGATGCGTATTTAGTTTATGGAAGAGGAATTTTACACTTATCTATATTGATAGAAACAATTCGTAGAGAAGGATACGAACTTCAAGTAGGACAGCCCAAAGTGATTATCAAAGAAGAAAATAGCAAGAAAAAAGAACCTTTTGAATTGCTTACTGTAGATGTGCCTTCAGATTTGTCAGGAAAAGTAATAGATCTTGTAACTCAAAGAAAAGGCGTAATGATGAATATGCAAATTAAGGGAGATAGAACCTATTTAGAATTTGAAATACCTTCCCGAGGATTAATTGGGTTAAGAAATCAAGTGCTAACGGCTACCTCAGGAGAAGCCGTAATGGCTCATCGCTTTATTGACTTCAAAGAGTGGGCAGGAGAAATACCAATGCGTATTAATGGAGTATTGATTAGTAAAGAAACAGGTAAAGCCGTAGCATATAGTATAGATAAGTTGCAAGATAGAGGAAAGTTTTTTGTAGACCCAGGTGAAGATGTTTATACAGGAATGATTGTAGGCGAACACATTCGTTCAGAAGATCTTGTTGTGAATTTATGTACAGAAAAAAAATTGACAAATATACGTGCATCCGGATCAGATGAAAAAATGCGTATTGCTCCAAAGATTAAGTTTTCATTAGAAGAAGCATTAGAATATATTCAAGCAGATGAATATGTAGAAGTAACGCCACAATCTATTCGTATGAGAAAAATTATTTTAGATGAAAACGAAAGAAAAAGAGTACAAAAATCTGCTTACGAAGGTATTAAAAATTAATCTATAAAATTTAGAATTAGAAAAAACAAATAAAACATAGATGGTAGAGATTTTCGGATGATTATGATATTGATTATCTGTAAAATGTGGTTTAAAGATTTTAGGATTACTACTCAGCACTTCAAACTTCACCACGAAGGGCACAAAGAAAAACCCACACAAAGCACACAATTAGTTTAAAGTTCAAAGTTAGTAACTCACCCCTTTTTATTCCCCCTTTCTAACAAGTTAAAGAGGGGGACAAGAGAAAAAGGATTTATCAAATTGCCCTTTTCTTTTTCAAAAGAGAGGGGTTGGGGTGAGTTTAAGTCCCGAAGGGGCAAAATACAATAGCACAGGACAAAGCCCTGTGAAAATAAATCCACACTATTTCAAGCCCTGAAAGGGCGACACCTATAAGGAAGAAAGTAGAAAGTATTAAAACGCTATATCATTAAATTAAATCACTATTATCCAAAATGTTTTTTGAAATTATATGAAAAATATCAACAATAGCAATGAAAAGCAGAGATGAAAAAAGAGGGAGGAGTGCCTTTTCAAATCATCAAATTTTAAAATTTAATTTATTGATAATCAATGTTTTAGTTTTTTATTAACAATTATCTTGGACAATAGTGAAATTAAATAGAAAAAATATTTCCTTTTACTTTCAAAATTTCCACTTTTCAACTTTTTACTAATGTATTCTTTGTGGTAAAATACAACCTATTTTAGGAATTAAATAATAGAATCAATAATGAAAAGATATTTATACACAAGTATTGTTTTATTTCTTATTACATCTTGTGATAATTATAATCGTTTGTTGAAGAGTACAAATTATGAATTAAAGTTAGAGAAAGCCAATCATTATTATGAGAAAAAAAATTATGTAAGAGCACAACAATTGTATGAGGAATTAATCCCCATTTATAAGGGAAGTGATAAATCAGAAGATATTTATTATCGCTACACTTGGACGCATTTTTATACGGGAGATTATCAGTTGGCACAATTTCACTTCAAAAATTTTGTTCGTCAATTTCCTGAAAGCCCAAAAGCAGAAGAGTGTTATTTTATGAATGGGTATTGTTATTACTTAAACTCACCCAAATATTCTCTTGACCAAACAGCCACTATTAATGCTATCAAAGAAATGCAGGGGTTTATTGACGATTATCCTGAAAGCAAATGGGTAGATAGTGCCAATACAATTATTTCTATTTTACATCATAAATTAGAGAAAAAAGAATATGAAATTATCAAACAATACCGTTTATTAGATGATTACAAAGCAGTCATCACTGCAGGAAATAATTTTCAAAAAGATTATCCCGATTCTGAATTCAATGAAGAAATTCGCTATTGGGTGATAGAAGCCGCTTATTTATTGGCTGTAAATAGTATTCCTGAAAAGAAAAAAGAACGATTAGAAAAAGTTGGAGAGTATTATTTAAAATTTGTAGATTTGCACCCCCAAAGTAAATACTTAAAAGACGCAGAAAGGTATTATACTCGGGCAAAAAAAGAATTAGACATAGTCCAATAATTTATTCAAACATTAAAATTCAAAATCTATGGCAATAGACATCACAAAAATTAAAGCAAACCCTTCTATCATTACAAGAGATGTAAGACAATTTGATGCTCAAACAGGCAATATCTATGAAGCAATAGCCATTATCAGCAAAAGAGCCAATCAAATTAATTCTGAATTAAAAGAACTCATTAAGGAAAAATTAGAAGAGTTTAAGGATTCTAATGATACATTAGAAGAAGTGATTGAAAATCCTGAACAAGCCAGTGTTGCAATTGCTTTTGAAAAATTACCAAAACCTACCAATATTGCCATTGAAGAATTTTTAGAAAACAAAATATACTATCGTTACCCAGAAAACAAATAAAAAAACGATTATAGAATACTTTAAAAACTCGTTGTCTTTATGATAACGAGTTTTTTTATTTTTTGAAAATTGAGTTTGTAATTTATTGTTGAATTAAATTAAAAATTACAAGAAAATGTTTTGGTAAATATGAATGTATGAATAAACCAGATATAAGACATATTAATTTTGAACAATTACAAGATTGGGTAATAGCACAAGGATTGCCCAAATATAGGGCTCAACAAATTTATGATTGGTTATGGTTAAAAAACGTTGCTTCTTATGATGAAATGACAGATATCCCAAAAACATTAAGACAACAATTAGCAGAACATTTTGATATTAAAAATATCCAAACACAAAGCATTCAGATAAGTAAAGATAAGACCATAAAATGTGCCATACGCTTATTTGATAATGCTGTAGTAGAAAGTGTATTGATACCTACTTCCAGTCGTGCTACGGCTTGTGTGTCATCGCAGGTAGGATGTAGTTTAGATTGTAAATTTTGTGCCACTGCCCAATTAAAAAGAAAAAGAAATTTGGACTATCAAGAAATTTATCAGCAAGTTTATTTTATTAAGACATTAGCCAAAGAAAAATATAATTTACCATTAACCAATATTGTATTTATGGGGATGGGCGAACCATTGTTGAATTATTCCAATGTTATGAAAAGTATAGAAATGATTACTTCGCCCAAAGGATTAGGAATGAGCCCACAAAGAATTACTGTTTCCACATCAGGTATTGCAAAGATGATTGTGAAGATGGCAGACGAACAAGTAAAGTTTAATTTAGCATTGTCTTTACATTCTGCCATAGAAGAAAAAAGAAGACAAATAATGAGCATTAGTGAGAGTAATACATTAGAAATGTTAGCCAATGCTTTGCAGTATTTTTATAACAAAACAGGTACAAGACCGACATTAGAATATGTGATGCTTTATGAATTTAACGATAGTATAAAAGACGCAGATGCATTAGTAAAATTTTGTAGAAAAGTAAAATCAAAAGTTAATTTAATAGAATATAATCCTGTAGATAATTCCCCCTTTAAGAGAACAACCAAAGAAAGATTAAAAAATTTTGTTCACTATCTTGAAAAAAATAAAATAATTGTAACCGTTAGAAAAAGTAGAGGAGATGATATAGATGCGGCCTGTGGACAGTTAGGCAATAAAAATACATTAGCAGAGAGTTAGATTAAAAAAAGAATGAAAGATTAAGATGAAGACACACCATATTATAATTTTCTGTTAACCATTCAGATACCTAAAATAAACCGCAAAGGGCACAAAGAAAATAATTAGTTGAAAGTTGAAAGTGAAAAGTAAAAGTTTTTAAATCTAAATCTCTAAATTGCAAAAATATTCTCATTACCTTCAAACTTTATACTTTCCACTTTTCACTGATGTGTTCTTTGTGGTAAGCATAACATACGAGTAAAAAAATGGAAAAATGTTTGCTATTAAAACTCTATCTATTTATACCCTACATTTATTGTATCTTTGCGGCTACATTTTATCGAACTAATTATTAATTCACTATTAATCATTATTTCCTATGCAATTACATTCTTTTGTATTCGGATACTTTCAAGAAAACACTTATATTTTGTGGGATGAGACCAAAGAATGTGTCATCATAGATCCAGGAAATACTACCAATGAAGAAGATGCTATACTTTTTGATTTTATTCAAAAACATCAATTAAAGCCCGTACGTTTGTTACTTACACATGGGCACGTTGATCACATTGCAGGAAATGATGCAGTATTTACAAAGTATGGTTTATTGCCCGAGGTGCACAAAGAGGACTTGTTTTTAATACAAGCCCACGAATGGACTGCTAAAATGTATGGTATTCCCTGTACGCCATCGCCTTTGCCCAATAGTTTTATTCAAGATAAAAGCACTATTCGTTTTGGTAATTCTATGTTATACACGCTGCACACGCCGGGGCATTCACCAGGTAGTATTACTTACTATTCACCAGAACATCAATTTGCAATTGTAGGCGATGTCTTGTTTTATGAAAGTATAGGTCGAACCGACTTGCCAAAGGGAGATTTTGAAACACTTAAACGATCCATTCATACTAAACTTTTCACTTTGCCTGATAATACTATAATTTACTCGGGGCACGGGCCTAAAACGACCATTGGCCACGAAAAAAGATTTAACCCTTTTGTTGCAATCATTTAATTCCACTTATGAAGCGTCCTTGGTATATTACGATATTTTGTGTTTTAGGTTGGATATGGTTGTTAGTAATCTTTCCATCTGTGTTTTCACCTGAAACAAAAAAAATACATTTGCTATTGCCCAGTGTTTATGGGATTGTAGTGGCTTTTTTATTTATTGCTTGGGTAGGTGTGTGGCACTTAAAAAAATGGGGAATGGAACTTTTTTTTATCTTTTTATTTATCAAAACATATTTGGATAATATAAGTCAATTTATTTCTCAACCACATTTTAAAGGTATTCAATTTTCTGCAGGTTTTATATTCTTTTTTATTTACGGTTTAATTATCACTATCTTGTATTACAATAAAATGCAAAAGGAATTGTGATAAATTTTTAAATGAGAGAACTAAACTTCGAATTTTGATTTAATAATATTATTGCCTAAAATGTTTTTTTATGAAAAATATCAATAGTAACAATGAAGTGCGGAAATAAAAAAGATGGGAGTATTTTTTCAAACCGTCAAAAATTTAATTCATTGATAATCAATGTTGTAATTTTTTATTAACAATTATTTGGGTTAATAGTGAAATTTTATGTAATTTTACGGCTGAACACTTATTGAACGTGATAAAACAAACAATCCCTTTCTGCGGGGCATTGCAGAAAACCGCGGAACCCGAAAAGCGGATATAACAGAGTAGGGAAAAATAAAAGTAAAAAACTATGAAAAAAGTAGTATTACCCTTATTGCTTGCTACGGGAATAACAGTTGCAAATGCAAATTCCCGAACCGGTTTTCTCGGTAAAGACGTTTTAAGCGTATCGCAACCTGCTATCCTGAATATTGAGCAGATACAACAGTATCATGAATTTTGGAAATGGCAGAAAAAAAAGGA
>Ga0308418_1001851_pt1 | contig 10710 bp, 9 predicted proteins | sample HotsprSampleR4cd_FD_203517 | JGI IMG/M metagenome (GOLD analysis project Ga0308418, IMG submission 203517) | Hot spring phototrophic mat microbial communities from Mushroom Spring, Yellowstone National Park, Wyoming, United States - 20090729_R4cd ... | reverse complement strand
CCGCGCGCGAGGAAGTGCTGGCGCAAGCGGATATTGTGCTGACTGTGCGCACGGCGGGCGCGAACCCGAACTTCGAGGCGGACTTGCCGTATGTCCGCGCGGGGCAAATCTGGGTCGGTTTTATGGAGCCGCTGTTCCGTCCGCAGGGCGTGCAGCAACTCGCCGAGCGCGGGGCGACCGCCTTCGCGATGGAACTCATCCCGCGCATCACCCGTGCGCAGAGCATGGACGCGCTCTCGTCGATGGCGACTGTGGCGGGCTACAAGGCGGTGCTGCTGGCGGCGCACTTGTCGCCGCGCATGTTCCCGCTGCTGATGAGCGCGGCGGGCACGGTCTCGCCTGCGCGGGTGTTCGTGATTGGCGCGGGCGTGGCGGGCTTGCAGGCGATGGCGACCGCCAAGCGGCTCGGCGCTGCTGTGTCGGGCTACGATGTGCGCCCCGCCACGCGCGACCAAGTCGAAAGCGTCGGCGCAAAGTTCGTCGAAATCCCGCTGCAGGTGGAGGGGGCGGAGGCGGCGGGCGGCTACGCGCGCGCCCTTGAGGAAGAGACCCTGCGTCGCCAGCAAGACCTGCTCGGCGAACACCTCGTGCAGCACGAGGTGGTGATTACTACCGCCGCCGTGCCAGGCAAGCGCGCGCCGCTGCTGATACCCCGCCGCGTGGTGGAAGCGATGCCCGCGGGCAGCATAATTATCGACCTTGCTGCCGAGTGGGGCGGCAACTGCGAACTGACCCAGCATGGCGAGACCATTCAGCATAGGGGCGTGACCGTCGTTGGCGCGGTGAACCTGCCCGCGACCGCGCCCGTAGACGCCAGCATGCTCTACAGCCGCAACCTCTACAACCTGCTCGCGCACCTACATAAGGTTGGCATGCTGCCCACCCCCGCACCCGACCACGAGGACGAAATCGCCCGCGAGACTCTGGTCGCGCACGGCGGCGCAATCACCCACCCGCGCGTGGCGCAAAGCGTTGGGTGAAGGGAGGCAGGAGGTCGGCTCTAAGCGTCGTATTTCATGTAGCGGGTGAGAGCCATGCGTGTGAAAATTGGGTCGTTCGCTGTAGCGGGAATCTGCCTAAGCGTCGCCACAGCACTGTCGCAACCGACGCCGTCGCAAGAGACGAAAGCGTCTGACCCAGAAGGCAGCCGTCCGAAGCCCGCGAAGTCCGCCCCTGCCCGCGTTTCGGTGTATTACGACCGCCGCGAGCGCGCGGCAGCCAGCATGACTTTTGAGTGGGAATCCAACGGCAGCCGTGTCTTCTCCAAAGAGTACTACATTCAACGACTGCAGCGGATGTTGAGCGTATTAGAATCTACCGACGAAACGCCAGAGATGCCAAAACCGCTCGCCCCCGATGTATCCGAGATTGATGAGAAAAACTTGCTGCTTGAAGCGCTTCGGGGAACCTACCGTATTGAACGGACGCCCGACATCACTCGTGTCCGTGTAAGTAAGGATTTGGCTTCTATTTCCGCCGATGGACTGCGCAAGTCTGAGGATCCTTTTGAGTGTACAGCGTTCTATCTGGGCAAGACAGGCGAGGCGGTGATTTCCAGTCTTGGAGACCCGTCGCCAGACGGCGTCGTTCACATTGCCTTTGCAGGCACGGGCGGCATAGGCTTGCCCGATCCGATACTCGCAGGGGTGCGGGCTGAGATGCTTGTGTTTTTGGGGGGCGTTTCGCCGCTGCGCATGTTCGGCTGCGCGCCTGAAGATTGGAAACTGGTGGAAGTCAGCGAAGAGGCATGGGTGTTCGAGTTTGATCCCGACGAGGAGCAGCGCAAAAGGATGGCGGAGCTTTCGGGGTTCGGTAAGGCGCGTGTGCGATTGAACCGCGCCTACGACGACGCGCCCGAACAGCTCGAAATCTTCTGGCGCAGCGACAGCTACGAGCGTTGGACGACCGAAGCGTACAGGAGGGTCAACGACAGCTGGATGCCCAGCCGCGTGCTTCGCGAATGGTCGGGCGCCGACGGTACGGGGCGATATGTGTACGAGTTGGTCGCCGCGACGCCTTCAGCGCCTATACGGATTGACATCCCAGAGGGTACGCCTGTTCACGACTGGCGTCTGTTGGGACGCGCGCTCTGGCGCGGCGAGTGGGACGACAGCCGCAGAATAGAGACGCAGTGGAGCCCAGAGTTGCTGCGCGATATCTGGCGGCAGATTCAGCGCGAGTCGGGCGACACGGGGCAGGGCAACCAGCAGAAATAGGTACGCACTACCCTGCTGCAAGGTATCCTATAGGCGGTGATGGTATGGCAGCAGGCACAGCCGCCAAGACACGCAGGCGCGCCCGACGCGCACAACACGCCCCACTCGCAGGCGTGCAACGCTACCGCTTCACGCCCGACCAGTTCGAGCAACTCGCGCGGCTGGGGTTGTTTGACCACCTGCGCGTGGAACTGATTGCAGGAGAGATTGTCCAGATGCCGCCCATCGGACCCGAACACGGCAGCACGGTTGACCAGACGATGCAGAGCCTCGGACGACGCCTGCCTGCCAAGCCTTACTACCTCCGCGTGCAGAATCCCCTCCGCTTGGGCGACAGCGAACCTGTGCCCGATGTGGCAATCGTGCCTGGCAAACCCAGCGACTACCGCACCCAGCACCCCACCACCGCCTTGCTGGTGATTGAAATCGCCGACACCTCGCTGGAATACGACCGCACGGAGAAGATGAGCCTCTACGCTGCAGCGGGCATTCCCGAATACTGGATTGTGAACTTGGTGGAGCGGTGCGTGGAGGTCTATCGGGAGCCTGTGTCGCCTGCGGCGGGCACGGCGTTCAACGCGCGGTATCGGGCGTTGCGGTACTATGGGTTGGACGAAACCGTGCAGCCGCTGTTTGAGCCGACGCTGGAGGTTCCTGTGCGTGCGCTGTTGGAAGGCGAGGAGTAGGCGGTGCGACGAGGCAGCGATGCGTTGCTGAGCGTCCTTGCGATTTTCAGCTTAGCTCTTGCCGTTTACTCTATCCGCCTAACGGGGCGCTTTGTGGCGGATGACCATTTCATCTTTTACCGTCTCCAGCAGGGGGGCGCGTTCGGGTTCGCGACCTATCCGCCGACCAGCTTTTTCCGCCCGCTCATCTCGCTGCACTACTATCTGGACCACATGCTGTGGGGGATGAGCCCGCTGGCGTCGCATGCGGTGAACCTGCTCTGGCACATCGTGTGCGGGCTGTTGGTGTGGCTGTTGGCGCAGCGCATGCTGGCGCGTTGGGGCTGGCATCCTACGCCTGCACGGGGGGCGGCGTTGGTGGCTGCCCTATTTTTCGTGACGCTGCCTGCGAATGTGGAGGCGGTCGCGTGGTTCGCGGCGCGGGCGGACATGGTCGCGACGGCGGGCGCGCTGGGCGCGCTGCTGTTGCTGACGCGCTTCCACGAGCAGGGGTGTTGGCGTTCGTATGCGGGCGCGCTGGCGTGCTTTGCAGCGGGGCTGTTTTGCAAGGAGTCGCTGCTGACCTTCCCGCTAATCGCGTGGCTCTGGCTGCGGCATTTGGGCGCGGCGCAGGCGGGGCGTCTGACGCTGCCGTTCTGGGGCGTGCTGGTGGTCTACTGGGCGATGCGCACGGCGGCGGTGCAGGGGCTGGGCGCGTATCCCGACGCTTGGGCGACGCCGCAACGCCCGTGGCTGCTTGGGGTGAACCTGCTGGCGTACCTGTTCCAGATGGGGATGCCCGCGATTCTGTACGGGTTAGGGCGCGACCCGTGGGACACGCTATTGTGGGGCGCGTGGCTGTTGGGCGTGAGCTTGGCGGGATGGCATGTGCAGCGCACGCCCCGCCTTCGTACCCGACCTTTGGATTGGTCGTTGCCGGCGGGCTTGATGTTGCTCGCGCTGCTGCCTGTGCTGATTTTCAAGCCGTCGCCGTTGTATTTTCTCAATAGTCGCTACAGTTATCTGGCATCGGCGTTCGCGGCGATAGGTGTTGGCGCATGGTTGTGGCAGCGCGTGCGCCCGCATCGTGGGGAGGCGCGCACGCCAGTTGTCGTGGGAGTGCTTTTGCTTCTGGCGTACTCCAGCGGCGCTTTCCGTCAGGCGTGGGCGTGGCACGAGGCAGGCGCGATTGCCCGCAGCAGCGTGCTGTCGCTTCGAGACGCGCCTGCTGACAAGCCGCTGGTGATTCTCAGCCTGCCCGACCACTTTCACGGCGCGTACATCTGGCGGGCGGGCTTCCATGAGGGGGTTGCGCTGCTGCTCCCTGAGCGTGCCAGCCAGCCGATGTACGCGCTCAGTCGCTTCACGATGCGCCTGCGCACGGACGGGCGTGTGCAGTATGCCGACGGCGTCGCGGCCCTCTCCAGCCCCGACGACATCTTCCTGCCACCCGAAGGCGTGCGCACCCCCCCAACCGACGAGCCGATGGTGCTGCCCGACAAGGTGGTCGTTCCGCTGTCCGTGCTGCAGCAGGGGGTGGTGTTGAGGTATGACGGGGGCGAGTTCGTAGCGCTAACCCCGTAGGTATAATCGACAGTGAGTGGCAGTAGGAGGTCAGCATGAGGACGCTACGGGTTCGCATCTACGCTCGCGATGAATTCGTGGCAGCATTCATGAGAGAACAGGTGTCCAAGCTTGATGGGGTCAGAATCGTCTCGGGAAGTGATAACGACTCGCCCCCACCAGACGCCTCTCTTGTTGACACCGACCTGCTAACACCTGGTGAGCTAAGAGTTTTGTCTATGTTTATGAGAGTAGACACCGTAAGGCAGGCATCTAAGCGGCTCAACTTGTCTCAAAATACTGTCAGAACGCATCTCAGAAATGTCTACATCAAGCTTGGTGTGCATAGCTTGCACCGCGCACTGTTGGTTGCACTGCGGCTCGGACTGTTGAAGGATACCACAGATGAGTGAAAAAAAAATCACCCATTTGGGTGTTGACTTGTCAGTCCGCACTTTGGTAAACTTGGAGCGCCATGCAAACATTCGCTAACGCGCGCCTAAGAGCGCTATGTGTGGCAGAAATCTGCTTATGTGGCTTGCTTCTGTGGGTTGTAGCGGCAACTCCAGAAGCAAGGCGCGTTTTTTCGGACGCCAAGTATCGTGCGCAATTCGTCTTCTCAGACTGGGCACACAGGGTTCGTAGCTTTGCTTATCAGCGTCGTGAATTGCCTGTAGGTTCTCGCGTGAAGGAGTTTCAGATAAGCGATAACAAGTTGGTTCGCGTCACTGCGCTTGGCATGTGCGGCAAAAGATGTATTGATTTTATACAGAACGACACTGGAAGCGAAGCGATGAAGCGCATCTATTTAGTAATGACCAGTGAAGACGAGGCGAAGCGGATAGAGCGACAACTAAGCTTACCCAATGTCTCCGTCTACGCAGATTCGGAGGGTAAACTACACAAGCGCTTGAACGCTTACTTTGTCCCGCGCTGGTTCCTGTTTGATCCGAATGGCGCGCTGCTGAGCAAGCAGTCTGAAGGCTCCGCGCTTGGCAACTGTGGATGTGGAGGTGTGAGATGAGGATGCAAGGCAGGCGTAACGGCTGGACTCTTGTTGAAGTGTTGATCGTGATAGCTATCCTTATCACACTGGCGGGGATAGTATACGCCGCCTATCAGCCCATTCGTGAGCGCAGCTTGCGTGCGGTATGCGCGTCGCGAATGCGCCAAATCTGGATTCACTTGGAGAACTATCGCCAGGACTACGGGGGAATCGACCCGCCAGCCGTCGATAAGCCCTCCCTAATCGGGCTTCCCGCTGACTATAATCAGCTACGACTTTTCAAAGCGAGCTATGACCGCATCTTCCCCGATGGTTGGACCTGTCCTACAGGAAGACCCATGGAGCCATTCAGATACACTTCCGATTTCTGCAACTCACACCCCTGTTGGCGAAACGGTAGAGTAACTCTGTGTACCTACCCACACTGCGCCTTCTACATGTTATGGTACTTTCACGAGGAATTTTACAGACCAGATGAGCATCCAGGAGTTGTGGCGGCTGTCGCTTGCGAGCGGCTACTGTATCGAAGTCTGGGAATGCAGTATCCGATTATTGTAGATACTTGCCACCGCGAAGATTTGAACTCGTGGATTAACAATTTCACGATGATGGTACATCTCGATGGCAGTTTCTCCGCAAAGGTCATCCCGAGCATGACAACCTACACAAGCAATCTATGTGAACAGTTTCGCAGAGGAAGTGAACAGTGATGAGAACCACTCTAAGGCGCTTGAGTGCGCTCGTGGCGACTATGCTTGGTCTCTCGGCTGCCTACTTCGTGTTTGCCGAGATAAGCCCTGCAGGAGGTCCCGCTTGTACCCGATTCTGCAACGGCAAGGTAACCTGCAATGCGACCTGCCCACAGGGGTGTAGTCCACAGATAGGTGATCGTCCTTTCCCTTGCTGTTGCACGCTTCAGCTACCTGGCGACCTTGATACTTATTGCTGCGGTGGTTGGTGCTGGCGTGCCATTTGTAAAGATGCGCACGGAAACCCTTGCCCACCGCCGCAAGTCGATCCATTCGTCTGTGGGCAAGGGGCTCCGCCCCAACGACTCCAGTGCGTGGGGAACTTTTGCGTTGGACCTGCCCCTTGGCCGCCTGAAGACCCAGTTCCTCAGCCATGAGAATCGCGAAAGACCGTAAAATATTGTTATCACTTGTGATGTTTACCTTAGGGGCGCTGCTCTATTGGTGGTTTACGCGCCCCCCTGCTCCAGAAACGGTAGCGCGCTGGACGATGGAGGCTATCGTCCAGCGCGATGCACGCCGCCTATGCCAGCTGATGTGTGATGCGGAGCGCCAGTATGTCTCGGAAGAGAACCTCAAGCGCGTGTTAGAACAGATGCATCGAGAACTCCCTTACCTCGCCTCTTTGAGCCTGCACGAACACCCGTACAATGCAGGAAGGTTTCACGAGCGCAAACTGAGGCGAGCTGGCTTTAATGTCGCTCCAACAGTTCATGATGTCTACTTTTGCTACAGTTTCTCTGGTAATCAACTGGCGCCGATACCTCCGAATGAGCACGCAGCTTTCGCAGAACAGTACCCAACGAATCGCTCGTTGCGAGCGCAGGGGCTTTGCCTCCGCGTGCATGTCAATCTCCACAGGGGCTATGAAAAGCGTTGCCCGCTCGTGGTACAAACTCTTGTGCGAATCGTCATAGAATCACGCGCTGCCAAGGGCAACATGGAGCAGCTGCTGGAAAGAATTTTTTGGAACAACGGTGTCCGAGTGGCTTTCTACGACCCTAATACGGGTCGCGTCCAGCGAATTCAACTGATGAAGGCGACCAGTGCAGACGGCAAAGTCAAGTATTACTGGTAGCGCCTTATGACTTCCCCCTTTTGCGTGTGTTTTTTACAGGGGCGCGACTGCTGGCAGGGCGCGTGCGCAACTGCGCCCAAGTGCGCAGTTCCTCAATCTCCTCGCGCATCATCACGGCGAGCGGCACGGTGTGGCGCGCCTCCTCCAGCATGTCGTCCGTTGTGAGTTCGCGCCCCGCGTCGAACGCCGTGAACAGCCCTGCCACGACGACCTGCTCAATCTCCGCGCCCGAAAAACCCTCGGTTGGCGCTGCCAGTCGCTTGAGGTCGTAGTGCTGCGGGTCGCGCCCGCGCTTGCGCAGGTGAATCGCGAAAATCTGCTCGCGCTCGGCGGCAGTCGGCAGGTCGATGAAGAAGATTTCGTCGAAGCGTCCCTTGCGCAGCAGTTCGGGGGGCAGTTGCGACACATCGTTGGCGGTGGCGACCACAAACACGGGCGCGCGCTTGTCCTGCATCCAAGTCAGGAAGGTGGCAAACACGCGGGCGGTCGTGCCTGAGTCGGAGACGCCTGACCCCTGCACACCTGCAAAGCCCTTCTCCAGCTCGTCGATCCACAGGATGCACGGCGCGACGGCTTCGGCGGTGCGGATAGCCGCGCGCATGTTCGCTTCCGACGCGCCGACGAGGCTGCCGAAGATGCGTCCGACATCGAGGCGCAGCATCGGCAGGTTCCACAGGTTGGCGATGGCTTTCGCGCTGAGGCTCTTGCCCGTGCCCTGCACGCCGAGCAGCAGCACGCCTTTGGGCGCGGGCAGCCCGAATGCGCGCGCCTCTTGGCTCAGCGCGGCGCGCCGCTTGCGCAGCCACTCCTTCAGCAAGTCCAAGCCGCCAACATCCTGCATCGTCTCGCGGGCGTCATAATACTCCAGCACGCCCGACTTGCGCACAATCTGCTTCTTTTCGCTCAGAATCGCGTCCACGCGCAACGCCTTATGCTCCACAATCGAGCGGGCGCACACATTCTCGATTTCGTCCATCGTCAGCCCCTGCGCCGCGCTGACCAGTTCGTCGAGTTCCTGCGGGGTGAGGTCTGTGCGCACTTCGGGCTGGCTTGCTTTCAGCACCAGCAGGATTTCCTGAATCTTGTGAGCGATTTCGTCGCGGCTGGGCAGGGGCATCTCCAGCACGGTGATTTGTTTTTCCAGTTCGGGGGGCAGTTTGAGGATGGGCGCAAGGAAGATGACCGTGCGTCGAGCGCGCTGCAGGCGCGGGTACAAATCGCGCAGCAGGCGGATGACCCGCGCATCTGAGAGGTACGGGTGGAAGTCTTTGAGTACGACCAGCGCGTCGTCTTGCAGGCGCAGTAGTTGGGCAATCGCCTCCAGTTCGGGCGCAAGGGGTCGGCTGGCGGCGGCTTCGGTGGGCGCGGGGATGGGCGGTTCGTAGCCGCGCGTGAGCGTCCACACATACAGCCGCTTGCCCCGCGCCTGCGCCAGCCGCTTGAGGGTCTCCTCCGCACGCGACTCTTCCGCCGTCTGCAGGTAGATTAGGGGATAGCACGCGCGGATCAGCACGCCCAACTCTCGCTCGAAGTCGGTCATCGCCTTTACTATACCTCACTCGAAGAGATACCCCCCTCTCAGGGGCGAGAGGGGGGCGGCGGAGAGGGGAGCAGGCAGAAGGGAGGTGTTTACTTGCGGTTGGGAGGGAGGATGACCTTGTCGATGACATGAATCACGCCGTTCGAGCAGACGATGTCTGCTTTGATGACCTTCGCGTCGTTGATTCGAACAACATTATTCCGAACACGGATATTGATATTTTGACCCTGCAGGGTCTTCGCAGTGCGCAGTTTAACAACATCGCTGGACATAACCTTGCCCTGAACCACATGGTAGAGCAACACGCGGCGCAAGGCTTCCTTGTCCTTGAGCAGGGCGTCTACCTGCTTCTTGGGCAGCTTCGCGAAGGCTTCGTCGGTCGGCGCGAACACGGTGAAGGGACCCTCACCGCGCAGTGCGTCGACAAGCCCTGCCTCCTGAACGAGTTTCACCAAAGTATTAAACTGACCAGCTGCAATCGCGGTATCAACGATGTCTTTCTCGGCTTTCTGGCTCATCGCCGAGTAGCCGATGAACGCAGTTGCCAACAGTGCTACGGGCAACGCCCACAACAGTCGTTTCTTCATAGTCGCCTCCTAATGTTTAGCGTGGCAAAAGATTACCCCCTGCGCGACGGGGGAGTCTGTGATTTGAATCACATTTTGCGCCAATCAGGGTTTTCGCGCCGCGCCGCTGGTGCGGATTGCGCCTGCGGAGGCGACAGGGAGCGTCCATGCCGCCAGCGCGAGCGCAATCACCAGGTCGTCGTGGACGCCTGATGCGCCCTCCAGTCGCACGCCGCGCGCGGTCGGCGTCGCCTCAAAATGATACAACTCGCGCAGCAGGTCGGGGTCGGGCAGCAGTTGCAGGCGTTCCTGTTCCAGCATCAGCGCGAGGTTCTCGATGAGGCTCTGCTTGAGGGCTTGGGTGAAGGCGACGCCTTCGGCATAGGGGAACTCGCGCTGCAGGCTCTCCAGCAGCGGGTCGCCGACGCCCGTGCGGTCGCAGAGGATGCGCGCGGGGGCGTGCTGGCGCAACTGCGTCGCGACCGCGCTCACTTGCTCCGCCCACGACAGCCCTTGCCAACGGCGGACGGCGAGCAGTTTCGCGCCGTCCCGCGCGCCCTGCAGCACTGCCAGCGCCGTGTAGTCGCGATAGCGCGCCCAGTCCACCCCCGCCACGACCAGCCCCGCATCGGGCAACCGCAACAGCAGCGCGCGATCCACCCACTCTGTGCGGAACACCTGCCCCTCCGCGTCCAGGAACGCCGCGCCGTACTCGATCTGATACTGGCGCTGGGTCATCATGCTGGCTTGCATCTGCAGGATGGTGGGCGAGAGTAGCGGGTTGTGCCACGAGGGGCTGCGCAGGCTCCAGATGCGGATGCCGTCCTCTTGCCCCTGCAGGTAGTAGCGGTAGAAGTAGTTTTTGCCGCGCGGGGTGGAGATCAGCGCGAGTCGTCCGCCTGTGTCGGCGAGCATCGGGGTCAGCACTTCGGCGACGACCGCTTCGGGCACATAAGCCGCCTCGTCGACGACGATTAGGTGCGCCTTGCGCCCGCGCAGGAACATCCCGCCGCGCGCCGCTGAGCGCGCCCACAGCCGCGCCTCGCCCAGCGCGAGCGTTGGCGCGGGCGTGCGCCGCACGGTCGGACGCGCCCCCGCACGGTGCAAAAACTCCAGCGTGCGCTCGAAGCCCAGCATCGCCTGCTCCTGCGACGGCGCGACCAAAAGCACCTGCCGCGCCGCGCCCGTAAGCAGCGTGCAGGCAATCTCCGCTGCGATGACCTCCGTCTTGCCCCACCGCCTGCCGCACGCCAGCACGCGCACAGGCGCACGACTGCTCAAAAACGCCTGCTGCCCCAGATGCGGACGCCACCCAGAAAACACGGCA
>Ga0308418_1001848_pt1 | contig 10714 bp, 7 predicted proteins | sample HotsprSampleR4cd_FD_203517 | JGI IMG/M metagenome (GOLD analysis project Ga0308418, IMG submission 203517) | Hot spring phototrophic mat microbial communities from Mushroom Spring, Yellowstone National Park, Wyoming, United States - 20090729_R4cd ... | reverse complement strand
AAAGAAGTTAAAGCAATCATTAAAACACCCGAAGCCAAACCGTCTAAGCCATCAGTAATATTAACGGCATTGGCAAAAGAAACGATAACGAAAGCGGCAAAAAGAATATAAAAAAAAGAAAGATTGTAAACCCCAAAAAAAGGAATATGAATAATTTTAATCTTCAATTCTGAATAAAGCCAAAAAGAAGGAATTAAAGCCAAAATAATTTCAAAAAAAAGCTTATGACGAAATCGCAAACCAAAAAAATTAGTTTTTTGCCAAAAAAAAATTTTATTTAAATCATCAAACAGACCTAAAAAAGAAAAGGCAATAAAAGTAAAAAGAATAATCTTAATCTCAGAAATGAAAGCTGGGTAATTGGAATAAATTTTTTTTCCAAAAAAAGTAAATGACAAGAGAAAAATTAAATAGATAAAAGTAGTCGTAAAAATCAGCAAAATTCCTCCCCCCACTGGTGTCCCACTTTTTTTTTGATGAAAAAAATCAAAAATCGGCGTTGGTTTTTCAAAGATATCTTTTGTTTTTTGAGGAGCACGTTGAAACTTTAATCTATATAAAAAATCAATAAAAGGAACAATAAGAAGCGAATTAAAAAAAAATGCGATAATCACCGCAAAAAGATAAATTGCCATAAGAAACTTTATTTAATGAAAATTAAAATTTTGGGAATAAAAATTAAACTGGCAATCAAAATCGATCCAAAAGCAAAAATTAACATCGTCCCAGCCGCCATGTCTTTAATCAGTTTTACTTTTTCATTCCAATCATCGAAAATAAAATCCATTACTTCTTCAATAATGGTATTTAAAGCCTCAATCACCAGTCCCATCACAATTAAAAAAATAATTATTAACCATTCATAATAACTAATCTTTAAAAAAAAGCTAAAAAAAATAGCTAAAAACGATAAAAAAATATGGATTTTAAAATTGGTTTGGCTTTTTAAAATAAAAAAAAGCCCAGAAAAAGCATTTTTAAAAGAAAGATAACGACGCTTTATCATATATTTTTTAATAAAATTTTTGCCAACTTGTTAGGATCATGACGGAGTAAACTTCTCACCCTTTTGTCAACAAACTTTTCATTTTTATCTTTTCCATAAAATCGAGTATCTAAAACATCGCCTTTTATTATTTTAGCGGAAAAATTAAAATTTTTTAAGTCATCAACGACGGATTTTTCCCCTTCTTTTTGATACCAATTAATCACTTCTTGAGGGATACTTTTATTATTTAAAACAATCATATCAATTTTTCTTTCAAGATATTTTTCTAAATCAAAAATATGATCACTGGCTTTATAGTTGGAGGTTTGTCCTGATTTGGTCATTAAATTCATCACATAAACAATCTTTGCTTTACTTTTTTTGATCGCTTTTTTTATTCCTTGAAATTGAAAAATAGGTATCACACTAGAATATAAGTCTCCCGGAGCAATAATCAAAACGTCAGAATCTAAAATTCTTTTTTCTGCCAACTTATTGGTTTTGGCGTTTTTCGGTTTAATAGAAACATCAACGATACGGCTTTTTTCTTGATAATTGGTGTCAATATTCTTCTCTCCCCACACGATTTTTCCATTCTCATATACAACCCCAATCTCAACCTGCTCAAAAGTCACCGGCAAAACCTCGCCTTTTACTTTAAGAATAAAAGTGGCCGTTTTTAACACTTCTTGATAGTTTTTACAATTTTTTTCTAAAGCAGACAAAAAAATATTGCCAAAGTTATGACCAGCCAAATCGCCTTTTTCAAAACGATATAAAAAAAGTTTGCGCCAAAGAAGAGAAGCCTCTGATAAAGCCAAAAGACATTGACGAAGATCACCAGGAGGCAAAACTTTAAGTTGATCACGAAGACGACCGGTTGATCCACCAGAATCCATCATAGTTACCACCACTCCCAAATCAACGGGATATTTTTTTAAACCACTCAAAACGACATAAGTACCCGTTCCCCCACCAAACACAGTGATTTTTTTCATAGTAAATTATCTTTTAACTTATTATCGAAGAAAAATTTATTATCCGCAATATCCTCTTTTACTATTTGCCCTGGTCCAATAAAAGTCTTTTTACCAATTTTTATTCCAGGAAGAAACGTTGCGTTAACACCAACTTTACTTCTTTCACCAATGATTGCTCCTAGTTTTAAAAAATAAGTGGTAATTTTTTCTTTCAAAACTTTTGACCGTATCGGCTGCCCATCAAAGCGAAAATTAGCCAAAACCGCCCCGGCCCCCATCAAAACATTATCAGCAATAACCGAATCCCCCAAATAGTTGCGGTGTAAAGACACTTTATTTCCTAAATAAGATCGGGTGACTTCAGAATAACCACCAATTAAACAATCTTTGCCAATATGACTTTTATTTACTAAAGCAAAATCGGCAATTACCGAATTTTCACCAACAAAAGTTGGCCCCACCACCTTCGCATAATCTCCTACTTTTACCCCCTTTGAAAAATAAACCGGTCCCACAATCGTTGCCTTTTTTGATATTGAAACATTTTTCCCAAAATAATCTTTTTTAATCGCTTTTAAAAAATAATTCATTAAATTTAAAACATGCCAGGGATATTTTAAGGAATAAAAATCTTTTTGATAACAAAAAACAGCGGTTTTTTTTGACTCTTTAATCATAAAATTTAATCCTTGCTCATATAAACAATCTTCTTTAATTTTATTTTTAAGCTTAATAATTTTCTCTAAAAAAACATTCAAGTCAAAAAAATAATCAACGACCAATTTGTAAAATGATGATGGTGGAATTTTTGGCTTTTCTAATATTTCTGTCAATCGACCACTATCATCAAATTTTAAATAACCACCAGGAAAATTATCTTTCATCTCTTTAGCTGTAATAACAATCTGATTAGAAGATTCAACTTTTCTTATAAAAGCCGGCAGAAAAGAAAAATCCAATAAATCACTACCATTAATAATTAGCGCTTCATTGTTTCTAATAATATTTTTTGCGGCTAAGACTGCTCCTGCCATTCCTAAATCAATTTCTTTTTGGCTAATAACTAACACTTTTTTGTTAATATTTTTTTTCAATTGTTCTTCGATATTAGGGTGAGAAACAATAATTATCTTAGAAGCATAAGAAAAAACTTGATCGATAATATAATTAATCAACGGTTTTTCCAAAAAAGGAAAGACTACTTTATTGGTTAAAGGCCAAAAACGAGTGCTATCTCCACCAGCAAGAATTAAAATATTTTTTATTTTTCTCATATGTTTTTAGATTTCTCTAATTTCTCCACCTAAAGATTTTACTTTTTCAACAAAATTTTCATAACCCCGTTTTAAAATCGAAGCACCGTTAACCACCGACTCTCCCGAAGCCAAAAGAGCCGCCACTGCCAAACTTGCCCCAGCTCTTAAATCGGTAATGTTAACAACCCCATTATGAAGTTTTACTGGTCCATTAACAGCAATTGCCTGTCGATAAAAACCTTTTATATCATAGTTAAAAAAATAAAAATCAGTTGGATTATCAACCTCAAAATCAATAAATTCAATTTTTGCCCCAAGTTTTTTTAACTCCTCAACATAAGCAAAGCGATTTTCAAATACCCGTTCAACAATCATAGATCTTCCTTTTGCTTGAGCCATTAAAACAGCCCAATTTGGCTGCCAATCAGTCATAAAACCAGGATGAGGCGAAGTTTCAATATTGGTTGATTTTAAAATTGGTCTGTAAGGATGATAAATAAAACTATCGCCCTCTTTTAAAACGGAAACACCGGCTTTTTTTAATTTTTGGTGAAAAGCAAAAAGACTGTCTTCGTCAATCGGTTTAATTTTTATCCTGCCAAAACTAGCAATCACTAAACTAATAAAAGTAACTGCTTCATTGCGGTCAGAAATTAATTTAAAAGGCTTAAGAAAATTTAATTTTTTTACTCCTTCAATTTCAATCTTATCTTTTTGCCGTTTTATCTTAGCACCGCTTTGATTTAAAAACTCAATTAAGTTATCTATTTCTGGTTCTAAAGCGCAGTTTTCCAATACCACTTTATCTTGACAAAAGACAGAAAGCATAATTAAAAGTTCAGTCCCGGTATGAGTGGTTTTTTTAAATCGATAAAAACCAGAAGGTTTCTTTTTTAAAACTGCATGATAATAACCGGTGTCTGAGGAATAAGTAACTTCTACCCCCAACGCCTTCATCCCTTCAATGATTCGATCAATAGGACGGGCACCGATTCGACAACCACCAGGATTGGGAATAAAACATTCACCAAACTTGTAAAGAAGGGGAGCAAAAAGCATAAAAGAAACTCGAATCTTTGAGGCATGAAACATATCAACTTTATTTACCTTTAAATTAGAAGCATCGATTTCTAAAGTATTTTTTTCGATAAATTTTGCTTTTGCGCCAAGTTGCTCAATTAAATGAATTAACTCTTTTACATCATTAATTTGGGGAATATTTTCTAAAATAACTTTTTTATTATCAAATAAAAGGGAGGCAATTATTAACTTTAAAGCTGCGTTTTTTGCTCCTGATAAGGTAATCTCTCCTTTTAATTTTTTTCCACCATTTACAATAAACGCATCTTTCATAGAGATAGTATATAAAAATTAACCTAATTAGCCTAATTGACCTAAATTTCTAATTGAAAAAACTTTTACACCAAGTTTACACAAATTTTACCCAATGTTTTCGCTTAAAACGCGGCCTACACTAATTTCAATCCTCCAATCTCCATTAATCTCTATCTATCTCTACCTATCTCTATTTATCTATATTTATCTCTTTTTATATCTTTATCACTTCTTCCTTTAACTCAATCCCAAACTTTTCTTTAACCTTTTTTTTAACCGTTTCCAAAAGTTTTTTCAAGTCTTCTTTTTTACCATTACCTTTATTGATAATAAAATTGGCATGGATTGGTGAAATATAAAAATCACCGATAGAAAAATTTTTTAAACCGGCTTTATCGATTAAATAACCCGAAGAAGTGGTAGGCAGTTTTTTTTCTAATTTTTCTTTTTCAGAAATGTTTTGAAAAAAACAACCCGAGCTAAAAACACCAAACGGTTGGGTTTTTTTCCGATAGGCCAATGCTTCTTGGGCTTTTTTTTTCACTAATTCTCTTTTTTCTTTTTTTAATTTAAAAATCACCTCTACCAAAATTTCTTTTGTTTTTTGAAGAATAGAATAGTCATAGGCAAATTGAAAATAATAACGATCAACTTCTTTTAAACCTCCTTGATTATCAATTAAAAATGCTTTTTCTAAATAATCACCAACATAAGTCAAAGGCTTAGTCCATTTGGAATTCATATAAATGGCGCCCCCAACACTTCCTGGTAATCCATAATGATATTCTAAACCACTCCAACCATTTTTAATCGACTCGTTAATAAGAAAAGCCATGGGCAATCCAGAAGAAGCTTTTACATAAACATAATTTTTATCCTCCGATAATTTTTCTAAACTCACATAACTGTTTTTAATAACGAGTTGATCAATTTTTTTACTTAAAAAAACCAAATTACTCCCCCCGCCAATAATTAAAATTGGTAGTTGAAAAAATAAAGAGTATTTTTTTATGTTGACTAAATCTTCTTTTTCTTTTGCCTCAAAAAAATAAGAAGCAACAGCCTCGGTTTTTAAAGTATTGTAATGTTTTAAATTTTTATTCTTTTCTATTTTTAAAAAAAGAAATTTAAATTTTTTGTAGATATCACCTGCTCCCATAATTAAAATAACATTTTTATTTTTTGTCTCTTTTAATAAAACATTAATTATGTCTTTTTCATCGATATAAAAAAGATTCTTTGTTCGACCAATTATATCTTTTGAAGAAATATTAAAATTTTCTGCATTCTCTCGAGTTGATGGAAAAATCGGCAAAATATACCCCCTATCAGCAATCTTTAATGATAAATTAAAATCCTTAAGTAAACTAAGAGTCCTAGAAAAAGTATGGGGTTGAAAAAAAACAATAATCTTTCTTTTGGGAAATCTTTTTTTTGCCGCTTCAATGGTTGCTTTAATTTCTTTAGGATGATGGGCATAATCATCAAAAAATAAACTTTTTTTTACCTTTCCTAAAAATTCAAACCGCCTCTTTGCCCCAGTAAAATCTTTAATTGCCTTTTTAATCTTTTCCACTTTTATCCCTTTACTTACTAAAAAAGCAATTACAGCTGTGGCATTTTTTATATTATGCTCACCTGCTAAAAAAATACTAAAGCGACCTAAATTTTTATCTTTAAAAAATAAAGCAAAGCCTGTTTTTGTTTCAAAAAAAGTAGGATCATAAATTCGAAAATCAGCGTTTTTAGAAAATCCATAAGTGATAATTTTTTTTTCGTGGTCTAATTTTTCTAATTTTTTTAAAATTTCTTTCGTGTTTTTGTCATCAATATTTAAAATTAAATTTCGATGAAGAAAAAAATTAAAAAAGGCTTCTTTGACTGAATCTAAATTTTTATAAACATCTGGATGATCATAATCAATATTTGTTTCAATAACAAAATCCGGATTTAATTTCAAAAACTTAGGGGTAGTATCAAAGGGAGGACTTATCCCATACTCATCGGCCTCTATCACAAAATAATCTCCCTTTATAAAATCCGCTCCATCAAAATTATTAAAATAAGAAGAACCAACCAAGTAACTTGGTTTTAAATCTAAGTTTATTAAAGTGTAAGCCAAAAGAGAAGCGGTCGTTGTTTTTCCATGAGAACCACAAATCGCAATTTTATTTTTAAAATCGCTCATAATTTCTCCCAAAATCTCCACTTGCGAAGCAACACGAATTTTTCTTTTCTTAGCTTCAATCACTAAAGGGTTTCTTATTCCCTGATGAGCAGCTGAATAGATAACTAAATCTACATTGGAAAGTAAATTTTTTTCATCAAAACCAATCTGATAAGCAATTTGATATTTTTTTAAATTTTCCTCGGTAATGAATTGTTCCTCCACATCGGCCCCAAAAACATTTTTTCCCATTTTTTTTAAAATAATGGCTAAATTAGTCATCGCCACTCCCTTTATTCCGACAATAAAAACATTCTTTTCCTTAATCATAAAATTTTAACTTTTGAAAATAAAATTAAACATCTCCCCGTAATTTTTTTTATTATCGCGCCGGAAAGAAAAAAAACGGTTTTTATCACATTTAGTACAAAATGGAAAAAAATCGATATTTTTTTCGCTAACTCCCTCATTAAGAAGAAGTAAATAATTCAGCAACGATAAATTTAAAAATATCTTTCCCTGACGATAAGAAAAAATTTTATCAGAATAACCATCAAATTCCTGTTTAAACTGATAGTATCTTTCCTCATCAATATGATAACAACATTGTCCAATTGCCGGACCAAAACCAATAATTATCTTTTCTTTTTTTCCGCCAAGTTCCACCATTTTATCAACCATTTTTTTGGCCATTCTTTTGATGCTTCCACGCCAGCCTTGATGAGAAATTCCAATTAATCCAGTTCCTTTTTCCACAAAAACAAGTGGCAAACAATCAGCGTTACGCACGACTAAAATAACTTTTTTTTCCTTAGTTATTACACCATCGGTGTCGGTAATTTTTTCCAAAACATTGTAAGAAGTAGATTCAAAAAAAACAATATTTGTTGAGTGAATCTGTTCTAAAATAACAACTTTTTTGAAAGAAAAATTATTTTTTTTAAAAAAATCAAAAATTAAATTAATTTTTCTTCCATCGCCTAAAGCTTTTGTCCCAAAACCACCAAAATATAAATCATCATTAATCAAAGAAGAAGAAAATATTTTTAAATTATTATCGTATTTAATCATAGATTGATTAAATTAACCTAATTAAGCTAATTGATCTAATTTCTAATTGACAAAAAAACTGTTACACTACTTTTTTATTTTTTTAACCCAATTTCAACCGCTCGATACTCATCCCAAGGATACTCAGTTTTTCCACGACACAAACTTTTTTCATGAGCCTTACCAGTAAAAATAACCACATCACCTTTTTTTGCCATTTTTAAAGCTTTCTCAATTGCTTTTTTTCGATCGATAATCACTTGATAATTTTTATTTTTAATTCCTGAAGCAACCTCTTGACAGATTTTATTTGGATCTTCAGTTCGATAATCCTCCTCAGTCAAAATGATAAAATCAGCAAAACGACCACTTATCTCACCCATCAATGGTCTTTTTGTATTGTCTCTTAAACCAGCCGAGCCAAAAACATGAATCAATCGGCCTTTATTTTTTAAGTATTTTTTTCTTATTTCTGACAACAATTTCAAAAAAGCATTTGGAGTATGAGCAAAATCAATAATCACTTTAAAATCTTTATCATAAACTAAGTCGAATCTTCCTTTGGGCAGCTTAAATGTTTTTATTGCTTTTAAAACTTCTTCACTTCTCAACCCTAAATTTAACGCAACCAGATAAGCAGCAGAAAAGTTTTCTTGATTAAATTTTTCTAAGTTGGGAAAATTTTTCTTGATAATTGATAATTTTTGGTACTCGATAATTTTTTTTCTTCCCTTAAGCATTTTTTTAACATAAAGATAAGAACGATCATCTTTATTAAAAAAAGCAACTTCTGCCCTTTTTAAAAGTTTCACTTTTGTTTTCAAATAATTTTCGTAACTTAAATGATAATCTAAATGCTCATAGGTAACGTTGGTTAATACCCCAATTTTATAGTTTATCCCCCAAACTCGATTTTGATCTAAAGCATGGGAAGTCGTTTCTAAAATAAAGTATTCATCTTTATTGTTTACAGCTTCTTTTATCAACTTTTGAATCAACCAAGGATTGGGAGTCGTCACATGAAAACCAGTGTCGTATTCTTTTTTGCCAATCTTTGCAAAAATGGTAGAAATATAGGAAACTTTTTTTCCACAACTTTTTAAGATATGGGCAATTAAGTGAGTAGTGGTTGTTTTTCCATCGGTTCCGGTAATACCTATAACAGTGATCTTTCTACTGGGAAAACCATACCAAATATTGGCTAAAAAAGCGTTAATTAAATGAAAAATATTTTTCAGTCTTTGCAAGTAATAATTAATTTTTTTCATAGTTTAAGAATTATCTGGTGGTATATTATAATAAATTAAAAGTTCTTTGGCAATTTCAAAGAATAAAGGTGCTGCTGTTTCCGATCCCCAAGGAGAAGTTTTTGGTTGACGCAAAATAACCAAAGTCAAAAAGGGTGAAGGCGATGAAGAACTAAAACCAATAAATGACACAATTGTTTTATTGGGATCATAATGACCTTTAATTGGTATTTGAGCTGTTCCTGTTTTTCCTCCTAAGGTATAACCTTTTGGTCTTGCCCACTTTACCTCACCTCCTTCTACAACTTCAATTAACATTTTTTTAATAATCAATGAGGAAATTTCATTAATTATCCTTCTTTCTACCTGTGGTTTAATAATTTTCTCTTTTCCATCTTGGTCTCGGATTTTAGCCACTACATAAGGCCGCAAAAGATAACCACCATTAATAATCGAAGCAAAAGCTCTAATCATTTGAATAGGGGTTACCGCTATTCCTTGACCAAATGTAACGGTAGCAAAATCAATTGGGTACCAACTATTTTTTGGTTTCAAATAACCAGCGGTCTCTCCTTGAAGGTCAATTCCGGTTAATTGACTAAACCCATATTTTTCTAAATAAGAATAAAGTTTATCTTTACCTAATTTTTCTCCTACATAAACCATTCCCACATTAGATGATTTTTGAAGAATCCTTGTCATTGAAATTTTTCCTTCATATTTATTATCCCAAGTTCTTATTGAATATTCGCCAATGGTAATCGGTCCGGTTTCATTATAAAAATCATTTGGTTTTATTTTTTTCTCATTAAGAGCCGCCGCCATGATTAAAGGTTTAAAGACTGATCCCGGTTCATATAAGTCAGAGATAGCTGGATTTTTAAAATATTCTTCAGAAAATAAAAAATAATTTTTTGGATCATAATCAGGAAGACAAACCAAAGCCAAAATCGCCATCGAAAAAGGATCGGCAGCAATCACACAACCGCTTTCGGCCTGATATCTTTCCATTCCTTTTTTTAACTTTTCTTTAATCATTCCTTGAATGTTTTTATCAATAGTTAAAATTAAATCCCGTCCGTTTTCGGGTTCAACCATTTCTTGTTTTCCAATTAAAATCGGTCGTCCTAACAAATCTCTTTCTGATTGAATAAATCCCGGTAACCCTAAAAGATCTTTATTGTAATATCCCTCAATCCCAAAATAACCAATATCTTCTCCCTGATAATTTTTACCAACAAACCCCAAAAGATGAGCGGCCAACGAGGCTTCGGGATAATCTCTTTTTAACAAATAATCAAATCCCAACCCACTAATTTTTAATTTCTCAATCTCTTCTTTTTTTTCTTTAGTAACAATTGTTACCGGCACCCAATCTTTTTCTTTATTAACCTTTGAAGAAAGAGAAGCTTCATCCATCGAAAGAATAACCGAAATTTTTTTTATCATCTTATCCGGGTCGTCAATTTTTTTTGGCTCAAAATAAAGAAGATAACTATTGTTGTTTAAAACTAAGGGATTAGACAATCGATCAAAAATCCGTCCTCGTTCTGGCAAAATCTTTCTTTCAGCTAAGTAATCGAAAATTTTTGAAGAAGAATGATTTAAAATTTGCAATTGAAAAAGCCGCAAAAAAATAATCAAAAAAAGAAACAGAAATAAAATCAAAAAAAACCTAATTCTTGTAAGCA
>Ga0308418_1001840_pt1 | contig 10729 bp, 6 predicted proteins | sample HotsprSampleR4cd_FD_203517 | JGI IMG/M metagenome (GOLD analysis project Ga0308418, IMG submission 203517) | Hot spring phototrophic mat microbial communities from Mushroom Spring, Yellowstone National Park, Wyoming, United States - 20090729_R4cd ... | reverse complement strand
CCTTGCGCGTGGGGTCGTTCGGGTCTATCGGGATGCGGTCGGTCGCGAGGATGTTCAGTTGGATGAACTGCAGTTGCGCCGCGTCGACGGGGTTGGGAATGAACTGCGTGAGGTCGATCTCGAAGCGTAGGCGGTTGCTGTCGGCGGCGACGGGTTCGCTAAAGCGCGGCGCGCCCAGATACTGGAACACCGACAGGTTCGTGTTGGGCACGACGCGATACAGGGCGTAGCCGCCTGCAGGCTGCAGGGTGTCGTAGCGCATAAAGTGCGTGAACGCGCCCGCCGCGAAGCCGTTGCCCCACGGCGGCGCGACCACAGGCACAGGTCCCGCCTGACCTGTCGGGTCGTTGCTCAGGTTGAACAGCACGAAGTAGTGGTAGTCGGATCGGATGCGTCCTGCGACCTGCACCTCCACCACGATTCGGCGCACGCCGCCCGTTGTGGGGGTGTCGGGGAATCGTGCGCAGGCAGCCAAGCCCACCAGTAAGGCGCAGACGCCTATGCCGATGCTCCGCTTCGCCCTCCCTGACGCGCCCTGCGGCATACCCCAAGTATACCTGCACGGGCGCATTTACCGCCCTCCTCTTGACAACAACCCCTAAAATAGGGTATAGGTAAAATTAGCGGGGAAAGCCCCCGCGTGTTGCTGGGAGCTGCCAATGCAGGTGCGATGGGCGCAGGAAAAGGATGTGGAGGCGGTGAAGCGCTTGGCGGACGACAACCGCCAAGCGTTGGGCTTCGTGGTGCGGGCGAGTTTGGAGGAGCAAGTCCGCAAGCGCGGGCTGCTCGTTGCTGAACAGCAAGGCGCACTGGTCGGATTCGTGAGTTTTCACCATCGTCGCGACGGCTGGACGAGTATTCGCGAGTTATGCGTATGCGCAACGCAGCGCAATCGTGGCGCAGGGCGGGCGCTGGTGCACGAGGTCGAGCAGAGCGCACTCGATGTTCGCCAAAGCGGCGTCCGCCTCAAGTGCCCGCTGGATTTGCCTGCGAACGGCTTTTACGCCCGACTGGGCTTCACGCGCGTCGGCATCGAGGAGGGTAAGCGTCGCCCGCTCGCGATTTGGGAGAAGCGGCTACGCCAATCCGCGCGCCCCGACGCGCACGCCCCCAACTTCTTTCTCACGCTCACCCACAACGCGAGCGAGATTCGCCAAATCCTGCGCCTGTGGCGCGACAGCGCCGACCCACGCAATCCGTTCGCACAGGTGATCTTCACTCCCCTATTCTCCCGCCCCTCCGCCATCAACCTAATCCGCCAGATGAAAGAGGAGCAGGGCAGTGTCATCATGTTCGACAGCGGCGGCTACCAAGTGCAGATGGGCAAGGCAAGCTACGAAGAGCTGTTCGACCGCCTGCTGCGCTTCTACCGCGAGAACTCCTGGGCAGACTGGTATGTGCTGCCTGACCATGTACCATGTTCCACCGACAGCGAGCGCGAAGTCGAGTTCAAAGTGCGCGACAGCATCGACTTTGCACGGCTGTTTATACGCATGATGCCTGATGATTTCGTAGCGAAGGCTATCGGCGTTGTTCACGGACGCACTGCAGACCAAGTGCGTCGATGCATCGACGCCTACGCCGAGATGGGCATTCGGTATGTAGGATTCGGCAGCTTCGGCACTTCGGGACCAAACGGCACGATTAACCTCATTTCGCAGCGCAGCCTGCGCCTGCTGCGCCTCGTGCAAACGCACGCCCACGAGCACGGCATGCGCGTGCATATCTTCGGCATCGGCAGCCCCAGCCACCTCATCCGCCTCGCTGAGGCGAATATCACGCCCGCCAGTCTCGATAGCGCAGGCTGGTGGAAAGCGGGCGGGTTTGGCGATGTTTTCTTTTCCGATGGAAGCCGTCTTTCAGTGAGCCGAACAGTGAGTAAAAATGGTACAGTCAAAGGGATCGAACAGCATCGAAGGCGTACTGTGCATTCCTGCCAATTTTGTGAGCAACCGCGTGATCTCAAGCGGCATCGGATGATGCGCGTGATGCACAATTTGACGGTTTTATTGGAAACTGTTGAACGCCTGAGGTGGACAAACCGTGAGTGAATTCCATGTGGAACATAATGCCCGACCTGAAATCGTGCAGGTCATTCTGAACTGTGCGCAGAGCGGTGACAAAGAGCGACTGTTATTGGAGACGGACAAGTCGCCCAGCACAGTTCAACGCATGCTGCCTATGATTAGGCGGTTGGGACTGTTGTGTGAAGGTAAGGCGTTTGCCATAACAAAGCTGGGAGAGCGCATGGTCACACTTTCTTACCACTTCCCTGCCCTGTTGCCTGAAGCGATGCACTGTCTGCTGTATACCGCGCATGTGTTTGACCCTGCGAAGCGTTTTTCGTGGGCGTATGCGCGTGTGGTGGACGCACTGTGGGAATCGGATGCGTATGTGCTGGACGGGCAGGCGACGGCGCGATTGGTCGGTATGGTGGTAGAGGAAGCGTCTCAGGCGTTCGGCGTTCCGATAGAGAAAATTGCGTTTAGCCGTGATAGCATACGGGGCGTGCTGAACTGGCTGCAGGCACTCGAGCCGCCTGTGATCGAGAGCACGGGCAAAAGCAACTGCTTTCGCCGCCGACACTACTGTCCACCGCTGGCGTTTCTGTGGGCAGTGGACTTTCTCTACCGTGCGCACTGTACGGCGCATGGGGTGCGCATGTTTCTGACGCCTGAACGGGTTGACCAGCTCTGTCGGTCATGCGCGCTTGATCCATCGGGGTTAGAGAATGTGCTGATGATGACCAAGCGCACGAGCGACTACGATCGGGGCGGCGTGTTCGACTACGGTACAGAGGGCGGCTTCGGGCGGTGGGTTCTGCTGACGCGCCCGTGCCCTGTGCCGACGCTGCCGAGTGGAGGCGAACCGTGAATCGTTTTGTAGACACGCTGAATCGCATTCGTCAGCGCGTTAGTGTGGACTGGCTAACGCCCAGTCAGCGCGCTGCCTATGAGCGGCTGCGTGAACAGCTCGAGTTTCTGGACGAGGTCAACCTGTGGGGGGCGCACGGCACTGGCAAAACCTTTATCGGTTGGGTGCTGCATCGGCAGGGAATAGCGACATACGCCGCGCGCCTCGAAGCCTTCGAGCCCGCGTTGGCGGAGCGCGTCGTGGTCGTGGACAACTCGGATTGGCGACGGCGTGCCGTGCGCGACGCGCTCCACAGATGCCGCGAGTACGGCTATGGAAAGGTCGTGCTGATCAGCACGGAGCCTGTGCAAGAGCAGATGGCAAGCGTAGAGCTGCGGCTTACCGCAGACGACCTGCAAGCGGTCGCTGAAAACTTGCGCACAGTGGGCGTCGCCCCTTACAACGACGCGCCCAAAAACCTGTGGGATATGGTCAGCCCGCTACCGCTAAGCCACTAAGGAGGCAGCAACGATGCAGAATCTATGGGAACGGTTGGACATCTTACGCGCGATTGTGGACACGACGCGCGCCGAAGAGTTGGAACGGCAGCCCGAAGCTGTGCGCACTCGATACGAACCCTACGCGGACGCCTACTTCGTCATTGAAGCGGTCAAGCGCATGGAGCAAAAACTCCTCGGCGAACTGCGGGCAGGCAACTCGGTCACGGGCTATCTCTCGGCGGATTATGGCTACGGCAAAACGGCAACCGCCGTGTACCTGTGGAAACGATGCTTGGACAGCGAGATTGTCGCCGTGCCGCCCTTCCTCTTCCGCCAGCTCAAGGACATCATGTTGGCGACCAAAGGCTGGCTGGCGTATCAACTGAGGCACACACACCCCACCCTGCTATCCCAACTGGAGGCAGCCTACCAACAGTACGCCGAACAATCCCACGAGGAATTGGCAGAATCGATCGCGGCTCAGCAGGGTATCTCCAAAAGTAAGGCGCTGGCAATCGTGCGTGAGCATCTTGCGCAACGACGCGACCTGACAACTTCCACCGCGCTGCTCGACTTTCTGGACAAGGCGACCGAACTGGCAGTGCAAGCGGGGTTCAAGGGGTTGGTCATCTTTGCCGACGAAAGCCAAGAGTTTCTGCGCACGGAAGAGGCAGGCGCCCACGAAGCCATCCAAACCCTTAGCGAACTCGTGAAAGGCACTCGCGCGATGGGCAAACGCCCCTTGGGGTTGATGTTGACCATGCCCGTCAATCCCACCGAGACCGCCATCGAGGAGCAAGCGGGCGATATTATGCATCGTCTGCGCGAACGGGGGACAGGCTTGCAGCTGCAGGATGCCTACGGGCGCGAGTTCCCCAAAGCACTTTGGGACTATTTGTGCCAATCATTCGGCGACGATACCGCCGCGCGCGCCGTCGACGCGCGCACCTTAGAGGCGTTAGGGCAACTGTGCGAGCGCAAAGACCTCAGCAACGGACCGCGCACAGTCATCAACGCCTTCAAGCGAATTGCGCATCACTACCAGAAGACGCATCGCCCCTACACGCCCATCGATCTGATGGACGATTACCTTCAGGGACACATCGTCTTCGAAGGGCGCGAGGCGAAGCTAACCAGCACACTCCACCGCCTGCTGGAACTGCCCACGGTGAGCGGCAATCCACAGCGGCAGCAGGCGGTCAAGCTGCTCGCCGCCTTCCCGCGCGGCGTGGACGAAAGCAGGGCTGGCGAGCTATACTCGGTCATCAGTGAGTTAGCCGACAGGGGACAGTGGCTGGGCGAGCATCTCACGCAGTTGGCGGAAGGCTACGCGCTGGTCGCCCTGCAAGAGCGCATCGAGACGCGCCCACTACTGGACGAAATCATCCGCGACTTCAGACGCTTATGGCATCGTGTCTACACAGAGCCTCGAAAAGTGGAATTAGCAGCAACAGCGTTCTTTTTAGAGCTTCTGCCGATGCTGTTTCCCAAGCGCGGGTCAGGGCAGTACGCCAACTTCAGCGGGCACAAAGACCCTGACCACGACGCGCACGGCGTTGCGTATCTGCTGCTGGAGGGCTGCTACGAGCGGCTGTTCTCGCGCTTTCCTGACCGCAAAGTATGCGTCTCGGTTAGCATAGACCCAACTGCACTCACGCGCTTCCAGCCGCCCGACAACTTAGATTTGGATATTCGCTTCTTCTTAGAGCGACCCGATTCCTGGGGGGAACTGACCCGTATCGAATCTGCGAACCAAGATCGGCGCGTCGATTTCCACTTGAATCTGAAGCGCACCTTCGGGCGGCAGTTCCCGCATGACCTCGCATTTCTGCACGACATTATGGCGCCCGAGCGAACTTCCGCTGAGGTTCTCCTGGGGCTCTCGATGCGCATGTGGGGGTGGCTGCAGGATCACCCAGAGACCAGCGAGTCAGACCGTCAGTTGATCGAGTCGAGTCGGCGCGCGCTGCACCGTTACGCCTTGCAGCTGTTGTTGCCCGATGCCAGCGACAGCACACAGGTGCAACTTCGGGGCATCGTCGCTTCAGGCGCGGGGCAACGGCTTGTCGAATCGGTGTTCGAAGCGAAGTGCGCCGAACGCTACCCGAACTACCAACCGCTGATGACAGGGAAGGAATGGAAGAGCTATTTGCGCCAGTATCGCGACCTGTTGAACCAACGCCCGCTCGCGGAGCGCCGCGGTCGGCAGCCGTTTGTGGGCACGAAGGATGTTATCGCGAATGCGTTTGGACGCTCGCATACCGCCGCCGAATCGAACGCGCAAACGCTGCAGTCGATGGGCTTACTGGAGGCGCGTTGGGGCAGCGGGCGCGGCACAGCAAGCAGTGCCGAGATACACTTCAAGCAACACCCTCTGGAGAGCATGCTTCACACTTGGGTGCAAACGGAGGGGCAGAGCAAAACTGTGTCGGTCGGCGGGCACACCAAGCGCGTCAAGAGCATCGTGGTAAGCCGCTTGCACGCGCTCGCACGCCGAGAAGGCTACTTGCCTGACGAAGTCGACGAGGCGCTCCAACTGCTCGTGCTGCGACAATACCTCACGCGCGAGTCCGACGGCACAGTTCAGGAGTTTGCAGGAGCGCTAGACGCCGACGAGCTGCGGCACCAAGCGCGCGAGCTGGAAGAGCAACTGCGCCCGCTGACGAATCACTTTCGTGCAGAGCTACAATCCCACGCGAAGCTACTGAGCGACGCCCGCGCCTACCTCGCGAACCCCGACGACGAGGTCGCCTTAGACTCGGCGCAACGCACCCTGCATGAGCTTAGAGTGCGGTTGGACGAGTTCATCAAAAGCAAGGCGCGCGAGTTAGCCAACCAGCTAATGATTCAGGCAGAGCAGATGGAACCGCGCAGCGCCGAGTTGCAGCCGCGCGAGCTGGAACAACAGGTGACTGGCGCCGTCGATTTCGTGCGCCATGTGGACGACCAGCGCAGGGCGTTAGAAAAGCAGTTCCGCCAGCTGAACCAGAAGTGGCAACAGCTGCAGCAGCAATTCACCCACCTGCACCAGCAAGCTCAAGCCGCCGCTCACCCGCAGTCGCTCTGCAGTGTTGTCTCCGCGCGTGAAACCTTAGAAGCCGATAAGCAGCAGCTGGACGCCGAACTCGAAGCCTTGCGACCGTACCTAACAGGACTACAACGATGGCGCGAAATTGTCTTGAAGGCAACCGCGCTCCGCGAGAAACTCGAACTGGGCAGCCCGTTGCGCCAACGCCTCGATGAGGAAACCAACGAAGCCGTCATGGAAAACTTCGCTGCTCGAATGCGCGAGGCGTTGCTTGACTGGGAGCGGTACAAGGCGGACATCGACGCCATCGAAGCCGAAATCAACGCAGAGGAAAATCGACGGCGCAACGAGTTTCATCAAAACAAGGAGAAGTACGAGCAGGCGCTGGGTCAATTGATCCAGCAACGCATGCTACAAGCAACTTTTGATCCCAAAGAACCTGAACAGTCTTACCAGGTGCTCTATCAAGGCGTGCTACAAAAGTTACAATCCTGGCTGCACGAGCAGCGTGAGTTTGCCCAACGCACGCTCGACGAGTTCGAGTACCTGATCCAAGAGCGTGGCATTAAGGCAAGCCAAGAGCGCGACGAGGCACAGATGGTGCTGGATGATTTTGTGGAGCGCGCATGTCGGCTCAATCTGGAACTAGTCAGGGACTTAGACGAGTTTCAACACTACTGCGGAGAACTGCGACAGATACACGAGCGTCTCCAGAAGGTGTGCAACAGCCTTATCAGAAAGCGCGCCGAGAAGGAACCGCCCACCGACGAGGAAAAGACCCTGCTGCAGGCGATGACCACCCAACGCCGTAGCCTCGAAGAGATTCGCCGCCAGCTCCCTTCCGACGCCATCACGCTCCACGACCTGTTCGAAGGGCTGAAAGAATTGTATCGCAAAGGGCACATCGAAATCGAGGTGCGCAAACGGGATTAGCATGCGAACAGTGGATCTAATGGAACTGCAAGCCATTCTCCGACAGGCGCCCGTGATGGTCGAGATTCATCCGCTGTCGCTGGCGTTTTTGTCGGAGGATGTGCGCCTATACGCAGACGCTTGGCAGATGGCAGCGGCGTTAGACATGCCCACACCGCAGCCCACTGAGCCAATGCTTGCGATTGGCATTGAATCCTCGCTGCTGCACCGCCTGCCTGCCGTCCGTTGCGCCCACGACCCGCTAACCACAGAACTCAACCGCGTGCTGCTGAAGCGGTACGAGGTTGTCCGCGCGAATATGCTTTGTCAGTCGCAACTCGCCGATAGAATTGTCCGCGAGGCGGACGCCGAGACGATTATTCTAATGCTGGTGGACGGGCTTGCGTATGCCGATGTGAAACGATGCGCCCCCGAATGGCTAAGCGATACGACCCCTGTTTTGGTGGACGGCGTTTCGATTACCGAGCACGGAATGTCGCGCATCGTAGGCGAGCCGACACTGGCGCAGCGGCTGTTCGACGCGGGGTATCGTCACTTGCTGGGCTTCACCTACTGGGAGCGCGCTGAAGAACCGCTGACCGACCGCCTGTTCACGGGCTTCGGCGACCGCGTGCGCAAGGTCAAGTCGTTCGACGAAGCGCTTGCAATCCTGCAGGGGGAGAACCTTACGAATGCGTTCGTCCAAATTGTGCGCACAGGACTGGATAGCGCAGCGCATCGTCAGCGCGAGAAGCCGACCATAGACGCTATGACGATGGATGTGCTTAATGACCTCGAACGGCTGGCGGCTCTGTGCGAGCGTAAGGGCGTATCGGCGCGGGTGTACCTCACGAGCGACCACGGGATTCTATGGGCGCACGAACATCGCTTGCAAGTCTATGAGTACGGCGACGCCGACCACCCACGCTACTACGAGTACCATAAACGCAGTCAGCATGTGCTAAATGTGGAGTTTGGCGGCAAGGCGTTCGCAGTGCTGGAGTATCCCTACTTACGACGCGAGCTACGGGCGAACGAGTGGGGGGTACACGGGGGGCTGTCGTTCGAAGAGAGCGTGGTTCCCTTAATCAAGCTCACAATCGGGACGGCGAGTTCCCACGACTCTATCAGGAGAGATGAACGATGATCTTTCTCGGACGATACAGCGACGGGGAACAGGTCTATGTGGACGACTCGCGTTCTCGTGCGGTGCTGATTTGCGGCAAGCGGGGCAGCGGCAAGTCGTACACGATGGGCGTGTTTCTTGAAGAGTTGGCGCAGCGCGACGATGTGCTGGTCATCGTTGCTGACCCCATGCGCAACTTTCACACGATGAGTCTGCCCAATCGTGAGCAGGAAAGCGCGCTGTGGGAATGGGGCTTGAGCGCACAAGAGGTCCCTGTGCGCCTGTTGGTGCCTGGCGACCCGCAGACGCGCTACGGAACCGAAGTGCTTGACGCCTTCGAACGACGCGGCGTGCAGGTCGAATCGCTGCGCATCAATCCAGGCGATGTGCCCCCCGACGGCTGGCTCGACCTGCTGGGATTGGACATCACACAGCCGATGGGCATGGCGCTCTACCGCGTCGTACAACGATGCCGTCAGCAATACGGCAAAGAATTCTTTGTGCCCGAAATTATTAACCGCTTACAGAAAGATACTCAAGTGAGAGAGACCAGCGCCGAGGCGCTTACTCTGCGCTTAGAGACCGCCGCCAACGAATGGGACATCTTCTCCAGCCGCTACCGCGAACTGGGGGAGATTTTTGCCACGCAGACGGTTAATGTCATCGACTTGGGCGTTCTGGAGATTAGTCGGTTCGGACTGCGCAATCTGGTGCTGGCGGTTCTGGTGCGCGACCTGTTTCGCCGACGGCGCGACGCGCGACTTCACGAGGAACTGGGACTGTCTGTGGAGACCCCAAAGGTGTGGCTCGCCATCGATGAGGCGCAAGAGTTCGCGCCCTCGGGCAGGTCGGCGCTGGCGAAAGAGCCTCTGATTCAGTGGGTCAAGGAGGGCAGACAGCCTGGTCTGTCACTAATTATCGCCTCCCAGCAGCCAGGCGCGATCGACCGCGAGGTGCTAAGCCAGTGTGATCTCATCCTCTGCCACAAGGTCACCGCAAGCGACGATGTGGAATCGCTCAACCGCCTCAGCCATGACTACATGGCGCGGGAGTTGAAGGCTTACCTAAAACAGTTGAATCGCACAGGCGAGGCGGTCATGGTGGACGATACCCGCGAGTCGGTCGATATTGTGCAGATTCGCCCACGGCGCACTAAGCATGGCGGGGCAGAAGGTTAGCTCGTGCCGCAGGCATTGGACATACCCCCCACTCAGCAGACGCGCGGCTAATGTGTTGGCGCATGCGCCTTCAGGGGTTGACACCCCCCGCCAAAATGGGGTATACTGCCCCCGCTTTGCGACCGAGGTCGCAGGGCACGAGACTATCGCCAAGGAGGGAACTATGGCAACCATAGTACGCTTGGGGTTGATCGCCCCGCTCGTGAGCCTGATCGTCGCAGCCTCGGCGCAGCGAACCATCACCTACACCGTGCAACCGGGCGACTCGCTCTACACCATCGCCCACAAGCACGGACTGCGCCTGCCCGAACTGCTGCAGGTTAACAACCTGCGCAACCCGCATGCGCTGCAGGTGGGCGACCAAATCAAAATCCCCGTCAAGGGCAACGCAGCGGCATCGGCGCAGCGCACGGCTCAACCCACCGCCCCCGCATCGGGTTGGGCAGAGATTAACAAAGACCGCATCAACATCCGTACCGCGCCGTCAACGGACGCTCGGCGCATCACCATCGTCGATCGCTGGACGAAGGTGCAGGTGCTGGGGCGTCAAGGCGACTGGAGCCGCATTCGGCTGCAGAGCGGCACAATAGGCTGGGTGCTTAGCCAGTACCTCAGCCCGACCAAGCCCCCGCAAACACGAAACGAAGTAGCGAAGCGGACTACCAATCAGAATGCCACTCGAACCGCGCGTGCGTCGGCGTCGCGTCAGGCGAAGACCAAGTCGCAACCGACCGCCTCCAAGCCGCCAACAACGGCAGACGCCTCGGCGGTTGCCGACGGTCAGCCTGCCGTGGTGCGTCGTGCGCTAGGGTATCTGGGCACGCGCTACCGCTACGGCGCCAGTGGCGCACGCGGGTTCGACTGCTCGGGCTTCACATCCTATATCTATCGGCAGCACGGCATCAGTCTCCCGCACAACTCCGCTGCACAGTACCGCGTGGGCAAGCCCGTGAGCCGTAGCGAACTGCGCCCTGGCGATTTGGTCTTTTTCCGCACACGCGGCAACCGAATCTCGCATGTGGGCATCTACATCGGCAACGGGAAGTTTGTGCATGCTTCCAGCGCGCGGGGGCGCGTGCGCATCGATACGCTCACCTCTGGCTACTACCACCAGCGTTATGTCGGCGCACGG
>Ga0308418_1001825_pt1 | contig 10786 bp, 8 predicted proteins | sample HotsprSampleR4cd_FD_203517 | JGI IMG/M metagenome (GOLD analysis project Ga0308418, IMG submission 203517) | Hot spring phototrophic mat microbial communities from Mushroom Spring, Yellowstone National Park, Wyoming, United States - 20090729_R4cd ... | reverse complement strand
TAACTATGCAACCAAAGGGACAAATAGTAAGTTTCTCCGCCGTTGCGGAGACGCCACCAGAGGCACCCAGCACGTAACGAAACGGGGTAACGTGTGAGGTGTGAACTGTCGAGGATATGACAGTTTACGCTGTTACATCTAATAACAGCACTTGTTAGTATACGAGCAATAACACAATTTGTCAAGTACTTTGCACACCATTTGTTCACCTGAAGGTTAGCCCAGTTCGCTGATCCGAAGCGCTACTTCAGCAGCCACGCGAGTGTTGTTGCGCAACAAGGCGATGTTGGTTTCAATACTCTCACCAACCGTCTCTTCCGCAATTGCTGCGAGCAGGAAAGGGGTTACTGACGGCCCACGCACGCCCTCGGCCTCAGCCCGCGCTAACGCCCGCTCAATTGCAGCCTCGATCACGTCACGGTCAAGCGCATATTGGGCCGGTGGTGGCACACAGAGTACCATACCACCTGGGGCAGCAAAGGCACTGTAGCGGCGTTGGATACGCCACATCCGTGCGGCAGTCAACGCATTATCAGCCACTGCGGCTACCGGCAGGCCACTCTGAGGGGTGTAGAAAGCGGGGAACTCGGAGGTTTGGTAGCCAACGACCGGTACCCCATGGGTTTCCAGGTATTCGAGGGTGGCCGGGAGATCGAGGATCGCCTTGGCACCGGCACAGACCACCAACACCGGCGTGCGACTCAGTTCGGTCAGATCAGCGCTGACATCCCAGCTATGAATCGCACCACGATGAACGCCACCGATCCCACCTGTTGCAAAGACTTCAATACCGGCAGCCGCAGCCAGCGCCATGGTCGCTGCAACGGTCGTTGCGCCGTCGGCGTGATCTACAATAGCTGCTCCGATGTCGCGCCGACTCAACTTCCGTACTCGTTCACCACCTGCGGCCAGTCGCTCCAGTTCATTCCCATTCAACCCGATGACCGGCACCCCTTCAATCAGCCCAATCGTTGCCGGCACGGCACCCGCTGCCCGAACTTCAGCTTCCAACCCCTCGGCAACGGCCAGATTGTGTGGGTAGGGTAAGCCGTGACTGATGAGGGTACTTTCAAGTGCAACAACGGCACGGCCCTCTTCGAGAGCAGTAGAGACTTCTTCGGCAATGCGCAACATACACAGTTCTCCTCTTGTACCTTCCGCAGGCATAAACGCTCGATGGCGCGACGTTTTACACATCTGGAACAATTGCCCCATCGCGATTGATCTGGAACGCTGTGATGCCGTGTTGTCTGGCTTGCAGCAGATCGGTTGGGCCTGGATCGGCCAGCGCGATGGAAACCTTGATTCCGCTGCGCCGAATGGTCAGCAGGATCGCTAGAATACGCGCATTGAGTGAACTGGTAATCAGCACCAATGTTCCACCGCGACTCAGGGCCAGATTATCTGAGAGCATATGATCGATTGGCGCACCGTCGGTTGCCGGTTCGATTCGTCCCAGTCTGAGCAGGATTTCACGCAGATGCTCGACACCGGCTGCTGGCGCCAGTGTCGCCACAGGCTGGCGGAGCAGCGGATCATAACCGTTGCTCTGAAAACCAACCGGCTGACGCCGATAGATTAAGGCAGCGGCTAGTGAAGCAGCCGCAACGACCGCACGCTCACGATTGTTATACGAAAATCGACCGGGGTATTCGCTTTCCATGAAGGCCAGCACGATCAGCGTTTCACGAGCGACCACTGGTGCCAGTTCGCGAACCTGAAGCTCACCCACACGAGCACTGGTCTTCCAATCAATACGCCGCGGCGGATCACCTGTCTGGTATTGACGCACCCCAATCTTCTGCGCCGGATCGTCGAACAGGCTCAGGTGATAACGCTCCTGACTATAAGGCAACGCATTTGGTAGATAAAACGACTGGAACGGTAGCACCATTGGCACGATAGTCAGCGGGGTTTGTTGCGGTTCGCCAAGCTGCACTTCGTTGATCGCGAACACCGAACCAACCCACATCTTGAGCGGTCCGAGCCAATACAAACCACGCTGCCGCCCCTGTATCGGGTAGCGGAGTGTGCACTGTTGACCCGGACGTAAGCTAACGACCCATTGCCGACGCGGCATCTCACTCAGACTGGCAGGAATGTCTTCGCGCACAATCAGGTATGGTAGGGGTAACCATCCACGGTAGACAATCCGTAGCACGACATCTGCCTGCTCAGCGGGTGCCAATGCCGAGGGTACGGACCGTTGCCACGAAATCTGGTTGCGCACAAAGCGCGGCCAGGCCCAGCCCGTCACTTGAACACCGATCAAAGCGGATACCACCATCCCGATGATCAAATTCGGATCGAGTATCATCCAGACGATGGCAATGATGGTTATCGAGCGGAGCAGCGTCATAGCCGACCTACATGCGGAAGACACCAAAGCGGGTCGGCTGTATTGGAGCCTCGGCTGCCGCTGCCAGACCGAGTGCCAATACCCGCCTGGTCTCTATCGGATCTATCACCCCATCATCCCACAAACGGGCACTGGCATAGTACGGATGTCCCTCCTGTTCATACTTAGCCAAAATCGGTGCCATAAAGCGCTCTTGCTCTTCGGGAGTCATATCTTGACCACGGGCACGCAGATTGTCACGCCGGATAGTCAGCAGCACGTTTGCCGCCTGCATTCCCCCCATCACACTGATACGAGCATTAGGCCACATCCAAAGCTGACGCGGTTGGTAGGCGCGCCCACACATACCGTAATTTCCGGCGCCGAAACTCCCTCCGATAATGACGGTAAATTTTGGTACGTTTGCGCAACTCACTGCGGTCACAAGTTTCGCACCATCTTTGGCGATCCCGCCATTTTCATACTGCTTGCCAACCATGAAGCCGGTGATATTCTGCAAAAAGACCAACGGAATACTGCGGGCACAACACAATTCGATGAAATGAGCACCCTTCAGCGCACTTTCGCTGAACAGAATACCATTATTGGCCAGAATCCCGACCGGAAATCCTTCAATGTGGGCAAAACCACACACGAGCGTTGTACCATAACGCGCTTTGAACTCATGGAAACGACTGCCGTCTACAATGCGCGCAATCACCTCACGAACATCGTAGCTCTGACGAAAATCGCGGGGTAGAATACCATAAATCTCACGTGGATCGTAGCGCGGCGGTTCCGGATCACGGAGTTCCCATTGTGCACGCTGACGCGGCCCCAAATGAGCGACAATATCGCGCACAATTGCCAATGCTTCACGGTCATCGTTGGCAAAATAGTCGGCGACACCAGAGATACGAGTATGAACATCAGCCCCACCTAGCTCTTCGGCAGTGACCTCCTCTCCGGTAGCGGCCTTGACCAGCGGTGGCCCACCTAAAAAGATGGTACCGTTACCCTTCACAATCACCACTTCATCGCTCATCGCCGGTACGTAGGCACCACCAGCGGTACAACTGCCCATCACGCAGGCAATTTGGGGAATGCCCTCGGCTGACATCTGAGCCTGGTTGTAGAAAATTCGCCCAAAGTGGTCGCGGTCGGGAAAGACTTCGCTTTGCAGCGGCAGATAGGCGCCGCCGCTATCGACCAGATAAATGCACGGCAACCGATTTTCCCGCGCAATCTCCTGTGCGCGTAAATGCTTCTTGACGGTAAGCGGAAAGTACGTACCGCCCTTGACGGTCGCATCATTAGCAATGATCATCACCGGTCGACCGGCCACCTGACCAATACCACAAACAATACCAGCCGATGGAACTTCTTCATCGTAAACCTTATACGCAGCCAGCGCCCCAATTTCAAGAAATGCACTATCAGGGTCAATCAGTGTATCAATGCGGTCACGCACGAAGAGCTTGCCTCGTTCTTCGTGACGCCGACGCTGCTCGGCGCCACCACCCTGGCGTATCTCAGCCAGCCGTGCACGTAAGTCGGCGGCTAACGCCTGATGATAAGCGAAATTGGCCTGAAAATCAGGACTGTTGGTTTGAATGTGCGAATGAATGATCGACATAGTATGCTCTCCGACGACTACAATAGATTCTTCAGCTCTTCGGCAAGCTTGCGCGTCATACCAGGTACGGCGGCGATTTCATCGATGCTGGCCCGCCGAATACCTTCTAACGAACCGAACGCCTTGAGCAGCGCTCGCTTCCGTTTCGGCCCAATCCCCGGAATATCTTCGAGTGGTGAACGAAGCGCAGCTTTGCTACGCAATTTGCGATGATACGTGATCGCAAAGCGATGTGCTTCTTCATCAATCCGCTGGATCAGCGCCAGAGCCTTACTATCGCGGGCCAGCACGATCGGTTCGCACCCTATACGCACCAGATCAAACCGGTTACGATCAGGGCCTTTAGCAACACCAACTACTGGAATCTGGTCAAAACCGAGTTCCTGTAGCACGGCAACAGCAGCCGCAACCTGTCCCTGTCCACCATCGACCAACAACAGATCGGGCAACTCGGCCCAGCGTTCTAGTGCCTGTTGATCGGTACTGGATGCTTCACCGGTCGAGGTTTCTTCTTCGACGGCAAGCTGCTGCTCACCTAATGCTTCGGCTGCCCGGCGGAAACGCCGACTGATTACTTCGCGCAGTGAGGCCACATCGTTTGCCCCACTCACGGTCTTGATCTTAAAACGGCGGTAATAAGCAGGACGCGGTTCGCCGTGCTCGAACACTACCATACTGGCCACTGAATGCTGTCCCTGAGTATTTGAGACATCGTAGCACTCGATCCGACGGGGTAGAGCAGGCAATTCAAGCAGATCACGCAGCTCACTCAGCGCAGCAACGGCTCGCTGTTCAGAATTGAGCCACTGCTCGCGAATTTCGCGCAACTTCTGGCGGGCATTATTCGCCGCCATTTCCACCAACTGCCGCTTCTCACCGCGCCGTGGAACGGTAATTTCGACGCGATGACCACTCTTTTGTTGCAGCCACGAAGCGATAATCAACGGTTCTTCGATATGCTCAGCGAGCAGTAAACTAGGTGGAACGGTTGGCGCATTCTGGTAGAATTGGATAATGAACGAAGCGAGCAATACCTCATCGCTTTCGCCTTCTGTGCCTTGCAGCGTAAATGGCTCGGCGTTAATCAGCTTCCCGCCGCGAATGAAGAGCACCTGCACGACGGCACTCCCGTCTTCGCGGGCAAAGGCAATCACATCCTGATCGGTATCTACGGTGCGCAACACCTGCTGACGTTCCGATATCTTCTCGATTGCCTGTATCCGATCACGCAGATAGGCCGCTCGCTCGAACTCCAATTGTTCGGCGGCTTGCTCCATTTGCGCACGTAATTCGCGCACGATCTGATCACTCTTTCCTTCGAGGAAGCGACAAACAGCGTCAATCGCCTGCCGATAGGCTTCTTTTGTCACCAGACCAGGTACACACGGCCCTAGACAACGGCGCATCTGGTAGTAGAGGCATGGCTTTCCTTGCTTGCGATGGCGGTTGAATTTATCGTCTTTGCACTCGTAGGGTGGCCGGAATGCGAACAGCCGATTAAGAATATCGAGTGCCTGGTAGACTGAACCGGCACTGGCGTAGGGGCCAAAATAACGTGCGCCATCATTCAGCACCTGACGAGTCGCAAACACCCGTGGCCACTCTTCGTTGACCGTGACCTTGATGTACGGATATGTTTTATCATCTTTGAGCAGAATGTTATACGGCGGCCGGTGCTGTTTAATCAAGTTCATTTCCAGCAACAGCGCCTCTAACTCGCTCTGAGTGACAATAATTTCAAAATCGGCAATATGACTGACTAACCGTCGGGTTTTGCCATTCAGACTACGCGGCGAGCCAAAATACGAGCGCATGCGGTCGCGCAGGCGTTTACTCTTGCCCACATACAGTAAACGACCCTGTGCGTCTTTCCAGAGATAGACGCCCGGCTGATCGGGAACTAAGCGGAGCCGCTCAAGAAAAGCGGCATGATCGCGTACAGCAGTGTGACTGAGATCCATAGTGCCTAGTATAACATTCCTGTTCGCTTGTTCAGCTATTATTCATCTTAATGGTATATTGTCAACAGCGAGGGGGGAAGTGAGCACGCAGGATGGGCTGCAATCGTATGGAGTATGCCTATCCTGCGTATTCTTTGTAAATAGACGAGCCTGCCCTATTCCCTTGACTCACTGACTACTGACGGTAAAAGACATGGTATATTCACTGCAATGAAACATCACATACAGGTATCGCCTATGACAACGACACTCTCATCAGCACGCACCAAATCGAAACAGCAGCCACGCTTGCGCTATTCGCCCCGCTGGATCGGGGCTGGTCTGGCCGGGAGTATGCTGGCCGGTATTGCCAGTTTCTACGGCGGTTTACCGATTGCAATGACCCTGGCCGGAGCAGGCGTGGTCAGCGCCGGCTATGCCCTGGCTATCGAACCTCGCCGCGTACAGTTAAACATCCATGAACTACGCTTTCCCAACCTTCCTGTCGGTCTCGACGGTTTAACTATCGGCCAATTGAGTGATCTACATCTGGGGCATCGCTACAGTTTGACCAACGCTCATCAGGCAATCGAACAATTACGCTCTGCTCAACCAGAGATCATCGTATTAACCGGTGATTTGGTGCATCGTCGATCAGCTATCTCTCATCTGCCTGAGGTCTTGAAACGCTTGCAAGCTCCACTCGGTATCTACGCCGTCCCCGGCAATCATGACTATTGGGAAGGTATGCCGTATATCACAACCATCCTGCGTGACCACAATGTCCAGTTATTGCTCAACCGACACCGCATTATCGAGCGTAACGGTGCTCGGCTGTTACTGGCCGGAGTAGATGATCACTGGGATGGTCGTCCTGATCTGAAGCTGGCGCTCGGTGGCGCCACAGAACACGATTTTCGCTTGTTGCTCGCCCATTGCCCGGATATTGCCGACGAAGCGGCAGCAGCCGGTTTCGATGTCCAACTCTCTGGTCACACGCACGGCGGGCACGTGCGCTTTCCCGGACTCGGGCCACTCTGTCTTCCCCGTCACGGCTGGCGCTACGATATGGGGCATTTTCAGGTTGGCCGCATGCAGTTGTTCGTGAGTCGTGGTGTTGGCGGTTTACCGCTACGTTTCGGCTGTCCACCCGAAGTCAGCCTGTTCCGGTTGCGTCGTGTCGTCGATGAAACTGGCGATGAATAAAGCGCCACATCGCCCACACCCGACGGTCGAGCCGTAAGAGCCACAAACCGACGATGAGCAGTGGGAGAGCAGGCCAGAGATCGATTAACGCGGTACCGTGGCGAAAAGCGGGTAGATTGGCGATCAACCAGATACATAACGCGCCAAGGTATCCGAAGAAGCCGGCCTTGATCCCAATCAATAGGGCCAGGGTGAGGAGCGCTAACGGCAAACCGGCCGGGTGTCTGGGAATATAACCGAACAACAACGGCACCACTAACAGGGCAACACCGAGCGAGGCCAGGGCAATCGCTAGATTGCGCCGCAGCCCGGTAGGTTGCTCGAACAGTGGTTCATCACGGTATGGCTGTGGCAACGGTGGTGTCAGATCGTTCAAGTTCCCCGGCGGTGCAAAATCGTAGTATTGAGCCTGCCAGGCCAAAACAAGCCCTTCTCGTGCTGCCTGATCGGCCAACGCTGCTAGTTCGGGTAAAGCGGCGAGAGGCGGTGGTAAGGAAGGGAGATCGGCCGGTGCGGCTGGCAAGTAGACAGCCAGATCAGGGCTAATTGCTACCCGCTGCCGAACATAGAGTGCGCAGAGTAACCCATAAACCTGCCGTGCCCGGTAGGGATCGATAAGCATCGCATCCCGCAATGTCAGCGAGCCAAGAGCACGCTGAATCCAGGCCGTCAAGAGTTCGTCTAATAAGGCACGTCCCTCTGGGTCAAGCATAGCATCGAAATCACCGGCGCGCAGGCGGGCACGTACCGCTTCAGGTGACTGGGTACGGATCAGTTCGATCACGCAGGCCCGATCATAGCTTACAATAGCCGGTTGGATCATAGGTACACCGGAAGATGATACTTGAAACAGTCAGTACGTATGTGATATTCGCGCTTTGGTAAGATATTGTGTCAACCTGACGAACATGTTGCACGATGCAGGGTACCGATTCACAGCGAGATCCAACCCGCTGTGTGTTCTGCCACGTATTCGTGCGCACATCCCACGCACTAACAGTTTATCCCATACTACACGCAGCTAGCAACCGTTCGGGACGACCCCGATACTCGTTCCAAGACAACTCACCACGGGCAATACCGCCTAGAACACGCCACAAACCGGCATTCACCGGCGCACTCAGATTATGCCCGGTTGCGGCGGCGGCTACCGCGCCGTAGAGAAACTCACCCTCAGAGCGTGAACGTCCGGCACGCAGGTCGCGAAGGAGGGAAGGGTCTTTGCCACCCCGCCCGCCCGCAACACGCTGCCGTAGGATCGGATCAAGGATCAACGGTGGCACCCAGCGGATGCCAAAAGCCAGCAGAGCTGCCGGGTAACGGGGTAAATTGACCGGCTTTATCCCGATATGTTGCATCACCATCAACGCCTCACGCACGGCTGCCCGCTCAAGGGCAATTAGGCGATGATCGGAGTAGACCCGCGTCACCGGCCAGTCAAGAATGGCAGCCGTGGCATTGCCCAGCATATTCAGGAGCGCTTTCGACCACTTCATTGCCCGGTAATCGGTGTAGCACCGCACGATAAAACCAGCCTTGCTCAGCACCGACTCAGCCAGTGTGAGATTACCGGCATTCCCTACCGGTGCCAACCCGATGCCTCCTGCTTTTGTTACCGTAATCGTTGTGGGGCCGGTAGCATCAACCGAGGTCGTAATTGCCCCGGCGATAATACGGTCGGCGCCAAGGGCTTGCGCCAGTACCTCTTCATTCCCGAGTCCATTTTGCAGGGTAAGAATAGCCGTTGGATTGAGATCGCACAGTGTAGGTATTGCGCTATGGGTGTCGTACCCCTTAACACAAAGAATTGCCAGCGCCGGTTGATGAAACACTGCTGGAAGATCGCTTACCCTACTGGCAACAATTACACTCCTAAGTGTACACGCACCGATTCCACTGACCTGCAACGGGTTCGCCCGCAATGCCGCTACTCCGTTTGGTCGTGTCAACAAAGCAACCGGTAGCGGATTACCAGCTTGAGACAGACGTGAGAGCAACAATAACCCGATGGCGCCACCACCGACAATGACAATTGCCATGAAATCCTCCTCACAAAGCCGATTATTCTTAGTATAGCTGAATATGAGGTGTGTACGGCATCGTGTCGCAGCTCGTCAGAAGTGTTTAACATCTTCAATGTTCGGTCGTACCCAGCAATGCGTGTCTTGCACATACTCACAGGAATCCTCTGATCAGCACCATTTGCCTGAGCGCGCTCTGGTACTCTCTGCACCCAGAAAGGGCGGGGAGTGATAAACATTCCGCCCCTTCTGCAATCGTTCCATTCTCAAGACCAGATGGAGTGTAATTTGTGGTAGCATACTATTGCAGGATTCGATACATAACAGGAAGTGGATCACTATGACAAACCCACCACAAGTAGGCGATCTGGCTCCAGACTTTACGCTCCCGAATGAGGCAGGCGAACTGGTTTCGCTCAGTCAGTTTCGCGGCAAGCGGGTCATTCTGTACTTCTACCCAAAAGATGACACACCTGGATGCACGTCGCAGGCCTGTGGCTTCCGCGATTCGTACCCCATTATCACAGAGAAGAATGCAGTCGTTATCGGTATCAGCCCGGATTCGACCAAATCCCACGCGAAATTTAAGACCAAACACCATTTGCCTTTCATCTTGCTCGCCGATGAACAGCATAGCGTGGCCGAGGCGTATGGTGTATGGGGTGAAAAGTCGATGATGGGTAAGAAGTATATGGGAATCATCCGCTCTCACTTTGTTATCGACGAATCAGGTCGGATTGTACAGGCTGAGATAAAAGTCAGTCCTGCTGATAGTGTCAAACGTGCGCTTGCAGCGTTGGGATAGTGTTATAGCTGGCGCAGCAAAACATCTTGGGGCGAACGGGCAGTAGTAATCGTTTTCATATCGATGCCCAGGGTAGTGATTGTCTGCGCCATCGCCGGTGAGATACCGGTAATCACCGCCTCGCAGCCGATCAAGCGCAATGCCTGTACGGTTTGCAGCAAACCCTGGGCAGCCATTGTGTCGAAGGTTGGTACACCGGCAACGTCGATCACAACCTGTCTGACACGACGATCACTGACGACGGCCAACAGTCGTTTCAACAACGTATCAGCACGTTGCTGATCGAGCTGACCAACAATCGGCGCCAGTAGAACGTGATCACCGATCTCAACGGTGGGTGTTTCGAGTGATTGAACCAAGTTACGCAGCATCTGCTCCGTTTGCTGGAGCTGAGCGGTCTGCTGTGCTAAGGCCTGGGCCTGTTCTTCAGCCTGCCGAGCGTGCAGGCGTGCCCGTGCTGCTTCAGCCGTGGCCTGATGAGCAAGCACTTCAAGATGTTTAATCAGGTAATAGGTTGGAACGAGGGTCAGTACAAGAATGGCAACATACAGGGTAATAGAACCGGCCCAATCTTCAATAGTATCCTGTACCATTAGCACTTCTGGGGCAACAAACGGTACATTCCCGGTTACATAGATCACTGCCGCACCTATCATTACAAGCAGTGACAATACAAACCCGATAAGACCACCAGGTATATCAAAGTAAATCAGCGCAAGCGTAATAACACCAATCCAAAGCAGACGACCACTTCCTGTCAGCCCAAAGGTAATCGTGAGAAATGTAGCAGTACCACTCAAAACGAATAACAGGACGAAGACGCGAATAGCGAGACTCAAC
>Ga0308418_1001814_pt1 | contig 10842 bp, 14 predicted proteins | sample HotsprSampleR4cd_FD_203517 | JGI IMG/M metagenome (GOLD analysis project Ga0308418, IMG submission 203517) | Hot spring phototrophic mat microbial communities from Mushroom Spring, Yellowstone National Park, Wyoming, United States - 20090729_R4cd ... | reverse complement strand
GGTTTCAGTGCTCTTCAGCGAGCCGAAAATTCCTCAATCTCTCGGTTGTACGCGCTGGATCGCGCCTCGAAGTGCGCGGTTTCAGTGCTCTTCAGCGAGCCGAAAATTCCTCAATTACTGGTCGCAGCCCGCAGAATCTCCGTCATCGACGGTTTCAGTGCTCTTCAGCGAGCCGAAAATTCCTCAATAGCCAATCCATAGGCGCATCCCTATCAGCTCAGCGACGTTTCAGTGCTCTTCAGCGAGCCGAAAATTCCTCAATTTTACCGCGCTTTTTTGGTCTTTACGTGCACGATGGACGTTTCAGTGCTCTTCAGCGAGCCGAAAATTCCTCAATCTTGCCGGAAACGTCAAAGCGCCGAACGTCGGAAGCGGTTTCAGTGCTCTTCAGCGAGCCGAAAATTCCTCAATGAAAACAAACGAATAGGACGCGGTCCGAAGCTTGTGGTTTCAGTGCTCTTCAGCGAGCCGAAAATTCCTCAATCCCGATAGAACACCTGTGCTACTACCGTGTTACCCCCAGTTTCAGTGCTCTTCAGCGAGCCGAAAATTCCTCAATCCAGCGCGGGGGACCAGTACCCGCGACCGAGTCCGTGTTTCAGTGCTCTTCAGCGAGCCGAAAATTCCTCAATAGTTCTTGTCCTCAACTAGCAAACGTCTAAGTGCTGTTTCAGTGCTCTTCAGCGAGCCGAAAATTCCTCAATGTTAGGTTACGCATATACAACAAAACAGCAGAGAGGTTTCAGTGCTCTTCAGCGAGCCGAAAATTCCTCAATTCTTTTCGTAAGACGCAACGTTGATTTTGGTAGAGAGTTTCAGTGCTCTTCAGCGAGCCGAAAATTCCTCAATTCATTTAGAGGACGGATACGACGCTCACAGCATAGCGTTTCAGTGCTCTTCAGCGAGCCGAAAATTCCTCAATCGTTCCGCCGCGTCTGATACGAAAGTACAGAACGAGGTTTCAGTGCTCTTCAGCGAGCCGAAAATTCCTCAATGCTTTGTCGGTTTGAAGAGACCGGTAGAGAAGATAAAGTTTCAGTGCTCTTCAGCGAGCCGAAAATTCCTCAATATCCGGTTTATCGGCTTCAGTATCGTATCGAATTGAGGTTTCAGTGCTCTTCAGCGAGCCGAAAATTCCTCAATATACAGTGAGCACAGCATAGCGCAAGCGCAAAAAAAGTTTCAGTGCTCTTCAGCGAGCCGAAAATTCCTCAATCTTCCGCAATGACGACCTCGCGCGCGGGTTGGGGTTTGTTTCAGTGCTCTTCAGCGAGCCGAAAATTCCTCAATTGGTGGACGGTATGCCCATCGTGCCGGTACAGGCGTGTCAGTTTCAGTGCTCTTCAGCGAGCCGAAAATTCCTCAATAGGAGGCACCTACTATGCAGACCTATCGGATTTGGGAGTTTCAGTGCTCTTCAGCGAGCCGAAAATTCCTCAATTGCGGGCTATCTACCAACGCAACGTAGTCTTTCGCGGTTTCAGTGCTCTTCAGCGAGCCGAAAATTCCTCAATGCATCTGCTGGCGAGGATGCTGGTGGAAGCCGCGGTTTCAGTGCTCTTCAGCGAGCCGAAAATTCCTCAATTATCTTGCGCAAAACACGCGCCTTATTAGCAAAATCGTTTCAGTGCTCTTCAGCGAGCCGAAAATTCCTCAATCGTGTTTACCGGCGACGGCGATGCGGTCGATGTGGAGAGTTTCAGTGCTCTTCAGCGAGCCGAAAATTCCTCAATTCAAAGGCGCGCCGGTCGGCTGGCGACCGACCGAGGGTTTCAGTGCTCTTCAGCGAGCCGAAAATTCCTCAATTGGGCGGACCGGCGTCTGTGGTTTGTCCAGGCGCGGCGGTTTCAGTGCTCTTCAGCGAGCCGAAAATTCCTCAATCTGACCGCGTTTGACTATCTCTGGAATGCAGTGTTGTTTCAGTGCTCTTCAGCGAGCCGAAAATTCCTCAATACCGCACTGATGCAAGCCCGCACGCTGCTGGCGGCGGAGGTTTCAGTGCTCTTCAGCGAGCCGAAAATTCCTCAATTTGGATACTCGCGTCGCCGCCGGTCAAATACGAGAGTTTCAGTGCTCTTCAGCGAGCCGAAAATTCCTCAATCTGACGAGCGCCACAACAAAATCTGCGTAGCGTTCCGTTTCAGTGCTCTTCAGCGAGCCGAAAATTCCTCAATTACATCACCTCGCTGTCCGAACGTCTGCGCTGTGTCCGTTTCAGTGCTCTTCAGCGAGCCGAAAATTCCTCAATGTAGAGACGTAATCGATAAACACACACATCAAGAAGTTTCAGTGCTCTTCAGCGAGCCGAAAATTCCTCAATTGAAGAGGTCGCGGCGGCGGTGAAAGCGCAGAACGTGTTTCAGTGCTCTTCAGCGAGCCGAAAATTCCTCAATCGTACATCAGTCGCCCGTCGCGTATCAACCACCCGCCGTTTCAGTGCTCTTCAGCGAGCCGAAAATTCCTCAATTCGAGATGGGACAGGCGATGCGCGACGCGGGAGGCGGTTTCAGTGCTCTTCAGCGAGCCGAAAATTCCTCAATCGTGGCGCAGCATCTCGCGGCGCTGCGCGCGGAGCGGGTTTCAGTGCTCTTCAGCGAGCCGAAAATTCCTCAATAGCACACTCGACCCAAGCGACCCGGAACCCTACGTTGCGAGTTTCAGTGCTCTTCAGCGAGCCGAAAATTCCTCAATCGGTAGCGCGCTGCTGCCGTATCTCACGCAACTGGTCGGTTTCAGTGCTCTTCAGCGAGCCGAAAATTCCTCAATGGCAGCAACACCAGCCCGTGATCAACCACCATCGGAGTTTCAGTGCTCTTCAGCGAGCCGAAAATTCCTCAATTTTAGTACGCTTGTTGACATCGTTGAACTGCTGGCGGTTTCAGTGCTCTTCAGCGAGCCGAAAATTCCTCAATCTGATCGGGTCTCATTTGCCCGAACCCGATTGGCATGTTTCAGTGCTCTTCAGCGAGCCGAAAATTCCTCAATGTTGCATAATCGCTGCTTCCGCCAACAAACGCCTCGCGTTTCAGTGCTCTTCAGCGAGCCGAAAATTCCTCAATTGCTTCCGGCGTCGAAAGACGACGCGCTGCGGTTGTGTTTCAGTGCTCTTCAGCGAGCCGAAAATTCCTCAATATGTTCGCGCCCGAACCGGCGCGCGGTCGAAACGAGGTTTCAGTGCTCTTCAGCGAGCCGAAAATTCCTCAATTGCACTCGATCCGGGCGACGCGGAACCGTATGTCGCTAGTTTCAGTGCTCTTCAGCGAGCCGAAAATTCCTCAATGTTCAACCCGTCCGTCCAACGCGCGTAAACCGCGAACGTTTCAGTGCTCTTCAGCGAGCCGAAAATTCCTCAATTTCAACCCGTCCGTCCAACGCGCGTAAACCGCGAAGTTTCAGTGCTCTTCAGCGAGCCGAAAATTCCTCAATAACAAAAGTGTTGTTTTTACCTTTATAACCATAATATGTTTCAGTGCTCTTCAGCGAGCCGAAAATTCCTCAATTAGACGTTGAAGAGTTGGCGTTGGGACTTGCAAACGTGTTTCAGTGCTCTTCAGCGAGCCGAAAATTCCTCAATTTACTCGTGCGCGATGTCGGGATGGGGCGCGGCGTTGGTTTCAGTGCTCTTCAGCGAGCCGAAAATTCCTCAATACCGTCGCCACGCAGACGGGAACAGCGCGTCGCTGTGTTTCAGTGCTCTTCAGCGAGCCGAAAATTCCTCAATCAGACGGCGCGTAACGCGGCAGCACTTGCCGCAAGGTTTCAGTGCTCTTCAGCGAGCCGAAAATTCCTCAATAGACGCAACCCGCCGAGCGCGGGGATAATCCGCATGTTTCAGTGCTCTTCAGCGAGCCGAAAATTCCTCAATAGACTATGTTGACAATTTTGTTACACTGTTGTATAAGTTTCAGTGCTCTTCAGCGAGCCGAAAATTCCTCAATCAAGCGCCTGAGGTGCGTCGGTGATGAGTTCCGTCGCTGGTTTCAGTGCTCTTCAGCGAGCCGAAAATTCCTCAATCAACGATCATAAACAGCGCACGCAACACCGCAGCGCGTTTCAGTGCTCTTCAGCGAGCCGAAAATTCCTCAATATGCACTATCGGCTAATAGATACCTAGCCGTTTGGCCGTTTCAGTGCTCTTCAGCGAGCCGAAAATTCCTCAATAGTTCGACGGGAGCGACGCGGGAATGTCGCGTCCGGTTTCAGTGCTCTTCAGCGAGCCGAAAATTCCTCAATTCAGCGGGTCATATCGGTCATATTCCGCACGACCGAAGTTTCAGTGCTCTTCAGCGAGCCGAAAATTCCTCAATGCGGAATTGCCGGTACGAATTATCCCCGCGCTCGGCGTTTCAGTGCTCTTCAGCGAGCCGAAAATTCCTCAATAGACGCCAGCGCCTCGACCGGCGAGGCGGCGACGCCCGTTTCAGTGCTCTTCAGCGAGCCGAAAATTCCTCAATTCCGCCGCGTCCGCCCAGTTCGATTGCGTTGTCAATCGCGTTTCAGTGCTCTTCAGCGAGCCGAAAATTCCTCAATGGTTGAGGTTGGTCGGGCTTGATCCGAGCGTGTATTGGGTTTCAGTGCTCTTCAGCGAGCCGAAAATTCCTCAATGAAAGTCGAAGTTTTTCGACGCGAAGGGCGCGTTTATGTTTCAGTGCTCTTCAGCGAGCCGAAAATTCCTCAATGCCGCTTGAAATCACGCTGACGTTTCTGTACAACGGTTTCAGTGCTCTTCAGCGAGCCGAAAATTCCTCAATCATCGCGGTAGCGCTCCAATATCAACTTCACGTCATCGTTTCAGTGCTCTTCAGCGAGCCGAAAATTCCTCAATTGTCGTATTCTCCGACGCTTGCGAAACGTTTGGCGGTTTCAGTGCTCTTCAGCGAGCCGAAAATTCCTCAATCACAGCAGGCGTTGGACGCAATGACGGAACTTGTGAAGTTTCAGTGCTCTTCAGCGAGCCGAAAATTCCTCAATCGTTGAACTGCTGGCGGGGTTGGTGGTGCAGTTCGAGTTTCAGTGCTCTTCAGCGAGCCGAAAATTCCTCAATCGCGCAAGCCACGCGAAGCGCAGCAGTTCAACGTACTGTTTCAGTGCTCTTCAGCGAGCCGAAAATTCCTCAATTGCGGGATGCCAATCCAGGCGCGGCCCGCACCGCACGTTTCAGTGCTCTTCAGCGAGCCGAAAATTCCTCAATCCAGCGCAGCGAGCACCTTCGCCGCCTTCGGCGATAGTTTCAGTGCTCTTCAGCGAGCCGAAAATTCCTCAATTGCAGTCGAAATCTCGACCAACAACACCACCTGGAGTTTCAGTGCTCTTCAGCGAGCCGAAAATTCCTCAATCGCGTTCAGCGAGCACGTGAGGTTCCTCAAGCGCCAGTGTTTCAGTGCTCTTCAGCGAGCCGAAAATTCCTCAATTCGCGTCTTTGGTTGTCGGGATCAGGCGCTGAAGGAATGTTTCAGTGCTCTTCAGCGAGCCGAAAATTCCTCAATTACGCCCGCACGCCCGCGGTCGCCGCTTCGGTCGCGGGTTTCAGTGCTCTTCAGCGAGCCGAAAATTCCTCAATGTGTGCGGCGCGTTGCATAGTAAGCGTGAGGACGAGTGTTTCAGTGCTCTTCAGCGAGCCGAAAATTCCTCAATAACTTAATCATCATCTGCGTTGCGTCTTTCGTTGTTGGGTTTCAGTGCTCTTCAGCGAGCCGAAAATTCCTCAATTCTACAAATGCGCGCTATCTTGTGAGTTGGGGCGGACGTTTCAGTGCTCTTCAGCGAGCCGAAAATTCCTCAATGGTGAACGCGCTTGCGCGCGAACTGTACAGCACTGCGCAAGTTTCAGTGCTCTTCAGCGAGCCGAAAATTCCTCAATTCGTCTCTGTTCCAGACGCTCTACCCGCGTTTGGAAGGTTTCAGTGCTCTTCAGCGAGCCGAAAATTCCTCAATCCGAATTAGCGCTGCCGGTGCTGGAGCAAGACCAAGCGTTTCAGTGCTCTTCAGCGAGCCGAAAATTCCTCAATCGACATATGCTTATATCCACGTCTTTCCGTCGCTGTTTCAGTGCTCTTCAGCGAGCCGAAAATTCCTCAATTAGTTGGTATGTGCTTGTTTGTACAAGAGCATTCACGTTTCAGTGCTCTTCAGCGAGCCGAAAATTCCTCAATTGCTCTTGTACACCGCGCGCAGTCGCTGAACGTCGCGTTTCAGTGCTCTTCAGCGAGCCGAAAATTCCTCAATGCACGCGCTCGTAGACGCGCTTGAGCGCGCGTAACGTTTCAGTGCTCTTCAGCGAGCCGAAAATTCCTCAATTTGGGCGGTCGGGATCGTTCGCCGTTCCGCGCTGGGTTTCAGTGCTCTTCAGCGAGCCGAAAATTCCTCAATTCGTTGGTGGAAGCAGCGACTACGCGACAATCACCATGTTTCAGTGCTCTTCAGCGAGCCGAAAATTCCTCAATGCGCGAAATTGCGGCGATGCTCCAACCGCACTTTAGTTTCAGTGCTCTTCAGCGAGCCGAAAATTCCTCAATACGCGCTCGGTACGAACCCGACCGATCTTTCATAAAGTTTCAGTGCTCTTCAGCGAGCCGAAAATTCCTCAATTTGGGCGGTCGGGATCGTTCGCCGTTCCGCGCTGGGTTTCAGTGCTCTTCAGCGAGCCGAAAATTCCTCAATCTGCCGCATCTCACGCAACTCGTCGCCAGCGCTGCGGAGTTTCAGTGCTCTTCAGCGAGCCGAAAATTCCTCAATTATCGGCGTGCGCGCGTCCGGCGTCGAGACAATCGCGTTTCAGTGCTCTTCAGCGAGCCGAAAATTCCTCAATTACGGAATGCCGCAAGCGCGCGTCCATCGCGGACGCTGTTTCAGTGCTCTTCAGCGAGCCGAAAATTCCTCAATCGCAAGCGCTGGAGGATACGCTCGTTTCGTTGTTCGTTTCAGTGCTCTTCAGCGAGCCGAAAATTCCTCAATCCAAAGCGCGTACTTCGAGCGCGGGGCGGTGCGACCGAGTTTCAGTGCTCTTCAGCGAGCCGAAAATTCCTCAATTCCAGGCGGTGGCGGGCGACTCGCTGACGAAAGCCGTTTCAGTGCTCTTCAGCGAGCCGAAAATTCCTCAATATCTCTGGTGTAGTGGTGATACGCGATCAACTCCAGTTGTTTCAGTGCTCTTCAGCGAGCCGAAAATTCCTCAATTTGACGAGGCATACGACGTTCTCCTTCACCGCAGCGGTTTCAGTGCTCTTCAGCGAGCCGAAAATTCCTCAATTCGTTGTATCAATCCGTCGCTCTGCTTTGTATTCCGTGTTTCAGTGCTCTTCAGCGAGCCGAAAATTCCTCAATGTGTGGATGTTCGCCCAACGTCCCACCGACGCGGAAGTTTCAGTGCTCTTCAGCGAGCCGAAAATTCCTCAATTCCGCGAACTCCCGCAGCGCCCACGCAAGAATGACAAGTTTCAGTGCTCTTCAGCGAGCCGAAAATTCCTCAATCTACACAACTACGACTACAACACCGACAGCGCGGGCATCGTTTCAGTGCTCTTCAGCGAGCCGAAAATTCCTCAATCGACGCAATCCGCGCGGCGGCGGCGATTGCGGGCGCGTTTCAGTGCTCTTCAGCGAGCCGAAAATTCCTCAATACTGGATAACTCGCGCTACGAATTGATGTTGCGTAGGTTTCAGTGCTCTTCAGCGAGCCGAAAATTCCTCAATAGCAGATCGTCGATCTCCCACACCGCACGCATCGAGCGTTTCAGTGCTCTTCAGCGAGCCGAAAATTCCTCAATTTTTCGGCTACTCGAAAACGCTCAGGGCGGCGAAAAGTTTCAGTGCTCTTCAGCGAGCCGAAAATTCCTCAATAGTAGCAGCTCCACATAGCCGGCCTCTATTCTTCCAGTTTCAGTGCTCTTCAGCGAGCCGAAAATTCCTCAATTGATTTCAAGCGCGTTGGAAGGAAGTTGCGGCTTTCATGTTTCAGTGCTCTTCAGCGAGCCGAAAATTCCTCAATCGCTACGCTGCTGGAATTGGTCGCTGGACTACTGAGTTTCAGTGCTCTTCAGCGAGCCGAAAATTCCTCAATCCGGCTATGTGGAGCTGCTACTACCCTGCTCACTAACAGTTTCAGTGCTCTTCAGCGAGCCGAAAATTCCTCAATCGAACAGTGAAAATTTCTCCCGTTTGAACAGCATCAATGTTTCAGTGCTCTTCAGCGAGCCGAAAATTCCTCAATCAGACGCTGAAGGAACGTCTTCATTGACGTTCCGGCGTGTTTCAGTGCTCTTCAGCGAGCCGAAAATTCCTCAATTCCGGCAGCGCCGACGGCAGCAGCACCAATCCGCCGTGTTTCAGTGCTCTTCAGCGAGCCGAAAATTCCTCAATAGTTCGGGACGGTGCGCTTTCCAGGCAACAACTTCAGTTTCAGTGCTCTTCAGCGAGCCGAAAATTCCTCAATCGTTGGTGGAAGCAGCGACTACGCGACAATCACCATGTTTCAGTGCTCTTCAGCGAGCCGAAAATTCCTCAATGGGACTTGCAAACGTCGGCGGCAGCGCAAAAGTTGCCGTTTCAGTGCTCTTCAGCGAGCCGAAAATTCCTCAATCGTTGATTGCGCCTTCGTTCAGCAGCGCCGCCGACGCGTTTCAGTGCTCTTCAGCGAGCCGAAAATTCCTCAATCGAAACGTTTGGCGAGGTGTCGGCGCGTTTCGAGTGATGTTTCAGTGCTCTTCAGCGAGCCGAAAATTCCTCAATGTGATGGCGCATTGTGTAATGTACGAGCATCAGCGCGCGTTTCAGTGCTCTTCAGCGAGCCGAAAATTCCTCAATTGAATTGATGTTGCGTAGCGGCGAGACCGTACCGAACTGTTTCAGTGCTCTTCAGCGAGCCGAAAATTCCTCAATTTGTGGAGTTGCTGGCGGGGTTGGAGGTGCAGTTTGAGTTTCAGTGCTCTTCAGCGAGCCGAAAATTCCTCAATGTTGCAACGTTTTATTATATACTGTCCGTTTGTATTGTTTCAGTGCTCTTCAGCGAGCCGAAAATTCCTCAATGTTGGCGGCGTGGCTGTACCGCCAGCGCGGGACGGCGTTTCAGTGCTCTTCAGCGAGCCGAAAATTCCTCAATGCGGCGCGCGTTTAATCCGAGTGCAGACATCGGTGACGTTTCAGTGCTCTTCAGCGAGCCGAAAATTCCTCAATTTACGGATACGCCACGTACACGCTCAACGAATCGAACGTTTCAGTGCTCTTCAGCGAGCCGAAAATTCCTCAATTGCTGTACATCAACAGAGGCGTTGCAGCGGGCGAGTGTTTCAGTGCTCTTCAGCGAGCCGAAAATTCCTCAATGGCGCTTGACGACTGGACGCAACGCCGCATTATCTGTTTCAGTGCTCTTCAGCGAGCCGAAAATTCCTCAATGTTGATTATCTGGTAGCCACTTACGAGTTATCTGTTGTAGGTTTCAGTGCTCTTCAGCGAGCCGAAAATTCCTCAATCGGTGGTTCGATTCGTTTTTGAAGGTTGTATTATCGTTTCAGTGCTCTTCAGCGAGCCGAAAATTCCTCAATGCGGTGATTCGCAAGCCAGAACGTGGAAAGCACCTGTTTCAGTGCTCTTCAGCGAGCCGAAAATTCCTCAATCAGTTGCTGAAACGCACGTCTCAGATCGCGGTAGAGTGTTTCAGTGCTCTTCAGCGAGCCGAAAATTCCTCAATAACTCGCACCTGCAGCGCCGCCCGAACGAGCATTATGTTTCAGTGCTCTTCAGCGAGCCGAAAATTCCTCAATTGACGCCGATGCACTCATACGCTCGTGCGATCCTTCAGCGGTTTCAGTGCTCTTCAGCGAGCCGAAAATTCCTCAATCTAACCTCAGGAGCACGCGCGTACGGAACCAGCAACGAGTTTCAGTGCTCTTCAGCGAGCCGAAAATTCCTCAATCTACTCACCGCATCCAGCGCCTGCTGGCGTGTTGACGTTTCAGTGCTCTTCAGCGAGCCGAAAATTCCTCAATACAAAAAATAGACTGCATCACCTACAACATATCGTTTCAGTGCTCTTCAGCGAGCCGAAAATTCCTCAATCGTACCCAATCATCACCGTCAGCGCCGACTGCACCTGTTTCAGTGCTCTTCAGCGAGCCGAAAATTCCTCAATGTTAAACACCGCAACGTGGCGACTTGAAACAAACCCGTTTCAGTGCTCTTCAGCGAGCCGAAAATTCCTCAATTCACCAACGTTACGCTCAGTGCGCTCGATCCGAGCGACCGTTTCAGTGCTCTTCAGCGAGCCGAAAATTCCTCAATATGTGTGGAACTATAGCGGCGTGCTGTACATCAACAGGTTTCAGTGCTCTTCAGCGAGCCGAAAATTCCTCAATTGTAATGCGTGTTCGGTACCGAGTTCATCATGATGATGTTTCAGTGCTCTTCAGCGAGCCGAAAATTCCTCAATATCCGTGTCGTCTGGATACTCGTTGTCAAGCGAAACGTTTCAGTGCTCTTCAGCGAGCCGAAAATTCCTCAATGCGAAGCGCAATCGTTCTACCGCCCGTATCTAACAGTTTCAGTGCTCTTCAGCGAGCCGAAAATTCCTCAATTTGGCGCGTCGAGAGGGGGGGCGTGAACGTCGTAGCGTTTCAGTGCTCTTCAGCGAGCCGAAAATTCCTCAATCCGCAACACATCAACGTGCGTGATCTGTGCATCAGACGTTTCAGTGCTCTTCAGCGAGCCGAAAATTCCTCAATGTGTTGAATCGCGGCGCGCGTTCGTAGGTGACGATAGCGTTTCAGTGCTCTTCAGCGAGCCGAAAATTCCTCAATTGGCGATCCCCCGTCTGGAGACGCTATCTATCGCACGGTTTCAGTGCTCTTC
>Ga0308418_1001808_pt1:2500-10878 | contig 10878 bp, 7 predicted proteins | sample HotsprSampleR4cd_FD_203517 | JGI IMG/M metagenome (GOLD analysis project Ga0308418, IMG submission 203517) | Hot spring phototrophic mat microbial communities from Mushroom Spring, Yellowstone National Park, Wyoming, United States - 20090729_R4cd ... | reverse complement strand
TGGCGTTCGCTGATATCGCGGCTCAAGCCGAGGAAGCCAATCGGCTGTCCCTGGGCGTCGAATAACAGGCTGACTTTGACCTCCATCCAGCGCGTTGAGCCATCCTTGCAGCGATGCTCCAATTCCAACGTGTGTGACCAATGGGGTTGTTTGGCGAGGTCGGCGGGTGAGCGGTTGCGCAACTCCCTGGCGATGGTCTCTTTGGCAAGACGATAGGAGGCTGGGGTCAGCAGTTCTTTCAGGCGCAGATGCATGGCTTCGGCGACGCTGTAACCTGTCAGGTGGGTCACCGATGGACTGATATAGGTGTAATTCAGCTCCAGATCGGTCGTCCAGATCACATCGCTGACGTTTTCTGCCAGCAGGCGGTAGCGCGCTTCACTCTGGCGTAAGGCTTCTTCAGCTTCCTGGCGCACGAAGAGACTGGCGAACTGATCGGCGAGGATATGTAAGAGGTAAATTTCATTTTCTTTCCACTGCCGTTTTTGCTTGACCGAGTCGAAGCCCACAAAGCCATAGAGCTTGCCGTTGGCGCGCACGGGCATCACCAGCAAGGATTGAATGGCTTGCGCCTCCAAAATTGCTTTGACCTCGCTCCACTCCCCACTCAATTCCTCCACCGCCGGAATCAGGATATAGGGGCCTTTGCGCAAGCTCTCCACCCAGACCGGGATGCTATCGTTGGGGAGGTTCTGCAAGTTTGCTTTCTCTGCGCTCACTCCCTCCGCCACCCACTCGTGGGTGTTCGACATGGTCTGCGCCTGCCAGTCAAAGATGAACAAATAAGCTCGATCCACGCCAAGAAAGCTGCCAACTTCGCCCAAAAGGCGTTCGATGACGGTCTGGTCGTGGAGCGTTGTGCCCTGGATAAACGTATGGGCAATAGAGAGTAAGAGATCGCGAAAATTTTGCAACCAGAGCAGTTCTTCCTCCATATGCCGCCGCTGACGCAGGTCGGTAACCACCGCGATCGAGCCAATGATCTCGTTTGCCAGTCGGCGTGGCGTACCGGTAACCATTACGGGGATGAGCGAACCATCCTTATGCAGCACAAGGGTTTCGTAAGAGCTTTCCTTTCCTTGCTGGCGCTGTTGCCATTGCGCTTCCAGCAAAAAGCGGTGGGTCGGGGCCGTTACGTCAAAGGGCGTTTTCCCAATCAACTCTTCCGGGTGATAGCCGCACATCTCGGCATAGGCACGGTTGACAAAGACAAAGCGTTTCTCCTGATCGACCACGGTAATACCAACGTCCATGGCATTCATGACTTGCAGGACAAACTCCCGCTCTGCCTGCAACTCGGCGGTGCGCTCGGCGACCCGCAATTCGAGCAGGGATTGCTGCAGCTCTAAATCGATCACTAGGCGCGCATTGCTCATCCCTAGAGCTAAGCGCGAGGCAACTTCTTGGGCAAAGGTGAAATCCTGCTCGGTAAAGGCTTTCTCTCCTTTATGGCGTGCCAGGAGCATCCAGCCTAGGGTTTGCGCCCCTTCGGAAAGGGGCAGGATCATCAAACTGGTGATTCCCAGCAGTTCGGTGACTTTTTGCAAGGGGGGCGCAGTGATGAGAGGCGATGACGAAGTCTGCACGCTGGCAAAGAAGAGCGGCTCGGCGCTTTGAAGAGCTACCTGCCAGGCAGTGTGATCACCGAAGATCTGATGCGGTTCGAAGGCATCCTTGAGGAGCGAGCGCAGCAAAGGATCGGGGTGTGCGAGGGCAGCCAAATTCTGTGCTTGCTTTGCCTCATCCAGCAAGAGAATCCCACAGGTAGCCTGCAGGCTCTCTGCGGTTTGGCGGGCGACCGTTTCCAAAAGGGCAGAGAGATTATGCTGGCAGGCAACAATTTGTTGGGAAATCTGCGCCAGGCTTTCGGCGCGGCGGCTTGCCTGACGCAGGGCTTCTTCCTGCCACTGGCGTTGTAGGGCAAGGGCGCAGAGGTCAACGATTCGTTCCAACGCCTCGACCTGCGTCGGACGATAGGGTTCGGCGGCATTGGCAACCGCGATCAATCCCGCCAGGCGTCCATTGATCCTGGCTGGGGCGATGAGAAGGCGCTCGAACCGAGGATGGTCGTCAGGGAAGGGATGATCGCTCAAAGGTTGGGTAGACTCATTAAGCAGGATCGTTTTACCTTCTTTGCCTACCCACTCCCATAAGTCTTTCAGGTCATCACCTGAAGCTGTATGGAATTTGAAAATCCTTTTCTGTGGCTCTGCGCGCACCATCATCCCGCCAAATTCTTGCCCGGCAGATGGATTTATAAAGCCAATAAAACCCAGCGGGCTTTGGGTGAGCAGTTGAGCCTCGCGCAGGGCGATTTCGGAGATTCTTTGCAGATCAAAGGCAGAAAGCAGATTCTTGGAAAGCTCGGCAAGCGCCGTCCGCAACTGCAATTCGGCCGCCAGCGCTTGTTCGAGCTGGCGGCGAGAGGTAATGTCGTGGGCAAGAGCAAGGATAGCAGGCTTGCCATTCCATTGGGTGAGGGTGACTCCCATCTCAACCGACAGAGACGCGCCATCCTGGCGGACAATCTGGATTTCATACCGTTCCGGCACATTCTCGCCGCGCCGGCGGGCTTGCCAGCGTTCGACCACCAGGGCAACATCGTAAGGATGGATAAAGTTCACAAAAGGCTTCCCCAACAGCTCCTCGCGGTGATAACCCAACAGGTTGCAGGCGCGCGGGTTGACGTACTCGAAAACCCCCTCGCGGTTGACGATAAAGATCGCCTCGATAGCGTTTTCGGCTAAGGCGCGGAAATCGGCTTCGCTTTCCCCTGGGAGTGGAGCGTGGCTGAAAATCGATTTACCTGGAGACGCTGAGGGAGCTTTCGCCTCTGCCGCCCCCTGAGGTGAAGGGTTGCTTTCATCGAACAAAGATGCCAACTCGAGATTTACCACATAACTTTCCTCAGCAACCATTTTGAATATTAAACCCAAGAAAAACGAAAATGTCAACAATTTTCACAGATTTTTGCCCGAATTTTTCCTAGACAAAAAAGCTATCTTCGGGTAAAATCGGGTTCTGCACCATCAGAAAGCATTTACTGGAGGCTACGGTTGGCAAACATTAAGTCACAAATTAAACGCATGCGACAGAACGAAAAGCGGCGTCTGCGCAACCGCTATTTCAAGGGGCGGGCGCGCACGTTTGTCAAGAAAGCGCGCCTGACCATGCAGAAAGGCTCTCTGGAAGAGGCAATTCAAGCCACCCGCATGGCGGTAAGCGCACTGGATAAAGCGGCTGAAAAAGGTATTCTCCATAAGAACAACGCCGCCCGGCGCAAGAGCCGTTTGATGAAACGCCTGGCTGCCCTGCAAAAGCAAGCCGCGGCATAAGTTTTCGCAACGTCCTTTTTTCCTGCATTTTCCAAGCGGGCGCCTCATCGCTCCCGCTTTTTATGTTATAAAAGGGATATTCTAAAAAAAGGCAACGGATGAGATGCAGAAAGGCATTCAAGGCTCACTTCCCTTGTTTATTCATCACCAACAAAAACTTTTATCATTGAAAGAGGCTGCAGAATGGGCATCCCAACATTTTAATCGCAAAATAACAGTTTCCAATATTTCTTATCTGATCCAATACGGAAGGATCAAGAGCTATGGTACTTGGGGAAGTCCCCTTGTTGATCGGGAAGAATTAGAAAACTATTACGCCAGCGTAAATAAAGAGAACCAATGGAAACAAAAGTTGGGGAAGGATATTAACTGGCGTTTATCCTTTGCGGAATACAAGGAGTTCGAAAGAACCAAGCATGTTCATCGTCTTCACCCGTACAAAGGGAAATTCATTCCCCAGCTTGTAGAGTATTTCTTAGATTCCCATGTGGATGATTTCAAAAAACAGGTTTACTTTCAACCTGGTGACATCATTTTAGATCCATTTTGCGGTAGCGGAACCACCCTGGTTCAAGCAAACGAGCTTGGATATCATGCGATTGGAATAGATATTTCATCCTTCAATGTCTTGCTAAGCAAGGTTAAGGTACAAAAGCATGATTTGAACGCCATTTTCCGAATTATCCAGGATTTATCTACAAAACTTAAGCAATTTCAAAACGATAGAGCTAATAGGATATTCGAAGAGAAACTGTTGGAAAAACTCAATCAATTTAATGCAGTTCACTTTCCGGGCACACAGTTCAAGATTCGGGTTCGGAACCGCGAGATTAATGAGGAAAGCTATGGCAAAACAAAAGAAAAGGAGTTTTTGCCCATTTATCAAAGCTTGATTGAACAATATCAAATTCAGGTTACCCAATCGAAACAAGAAACCTTTTTAGAAAAATGGTTTTTGGCGCCGGTAAGAGAAGAGATTGATTTTTTAGCTGACCAAATTCGTCAAATTGAAAAGGACGAGATTCGAGAGGTGATGATGATTATCCTCAGTCGTACGGCTCGTTCATGCCGCGCAACCACTCATGCCGATTTGGGGACATTAAAACAACCGGTGACAACGACCTATTACTGTAAAAAGCATGGCAAAATTTGTAAGCCGATTTTTTCCATTGCCGGATGGTGGCAAACTTATACCATTGATACCTTAAATAGGCTGGCTGAGTTCGATAAGATACGGACAAACACCAACCAAATCTGTTTGGCCGGAGACAGCCGCAGGATCGATATCCTCAGCGAGGTTGAGAAAATCCATCCGGATTTTGCAAGACTGTTGAGAGAAAAAAAGGTTAAGGGAATATTCTCGAGCCCTCCTTATGTTGGTTTGATTGATTACCATGAGCAACACGCTTACGCTTACGAATTATTTGGATTGGAACGCAAGGATGATCTTGAAATTGGACCTTTATTCAAAGGACAGGGAGAGGAAGCTCGCCGCTCTTATGTACAAGGAATTGTAGAAGTTTTAATGAATTGTAAAACAGTATTGAAGGAAGATTATGATGTTTTTCTCGTCGCCAATGACAAATATCAATTATACCCCAAGATAGCTTCAGCAGCAGGGATGCAGATCGTTAATCAGTTCAAACGCCCTGTCTTGAATCGGGTAGAAAAAGATCGAGAGAACCCGTATTCTGAGACAATTTTTCACCTGAAGAGTCAGTAGAATGACAATCTCACAACAACAAAGACAGCAAATTAAAGATACGATCAAAGAATGTATCCGTAAAAAATTGCGCACATACAACCCAGAGTCAAACCAGATGCCTTTTCATTACCGCTTGCTGGGCAAAGACAGAATGGCTCTTTTTTCTTTCATTCATTCCCTGAATACCACGATCGGCACTTCTATTTTTGAACCCGTTGCAGTTATCGTCGCCCAAACCAATTTCCCTGTTGTAAAGAGGCAATACACCATAGGAAACCAAATCAGCGAGGGATCACAGATCGAAATTCAACATCTCATGAATGAATTATCCCTGCAAGGGAATCCTGATAAAGAGAGCGAGCTTAGCAGGATTCGGCGAGTGTGTCAGCTAGGAGTTATGAATAAAATAAAAACAGTCAAAGCAGACCTTTTGCTTGAGAATCAAGAGGGGGTTGTGTTTTTAGTGGACATCAAAACAGCCAAACCAAATATCAGTGACTTCAAAGGATACAAAAGGATTCTGCTGGAATGGGCTGCAATTTACCTGGCGAGCTTCCCAGATGCAGTTATTCAAACCTGTTTAGCCATCCCCTATAACCCCTATGAACCAGAACCTTATGAAAGATGGACGCTGCGCGGGATGCTGGATTTGGATAAAGAACTTATGATTGGGGAAGAGTTTTGGGATTTTCTTGGAGGCCAAGGCGCTTATTTTGAGGTGTTAGATTGTTTTGAGCAGGCCGGGATTGAGCTTCGCCCTGAATTAGACGCTTATTTCAATAATTATGCATAAGCAGAAAGACTCGCTTTTCGGAGCGCAACAGCCAGCTCTTTGCCGCTGTTGCTGGGGTATAATTTGCCCTGGAAGGAATGGCGATGGCTTGTCCTATCCGATCCGATGAACTCAGGTTGTGGAGATGTTTAACCAAGAACAAGAGCAGATCACCAAAGCTATTCTCGGCATATTATCCCAGCAAAAGATACCGTTGGGAAGCATCGAATGGAATCCCATTCCTTTCGCCGGTAAATGGGGCATTTCGACGTCGTTCTTCCAGATCGCAGCCCAGTGGGCGCGCCAGCAACGCGCGGAGGGGCAAACCCCACTGCCGGTCCCGCAACTGGCGGCTCAGATCGCCTCGCAGGTGAGCGAAGCGTTGCGTTTGCCGAGCGGCTTTCAACGCATCGAGGCGGTGAACGGCTATCTGAACCTCTACTTCGACCCGTTGGAATTTACCCGCCGCGTGGTCGACGCCGTTCTTGAAGCAGGGGATCGTTTTGGCTGGGGAGAAGCCAAGGGCAAGCGCATCCTGGTGGAGTTTTCGCAACCCAATACGCATAAGGCTTTTCATGTGGGCCATTTGCGCAATGTGGTGCTGGGAGATGCGCTGTGCAATATTTTAGAAGCAGCCGGCTATGATGTTATCCGCGCCAACTATATCAACGATACCGGTCTGCACGTGATTAAGTGGTTGTGGAACTATCAAAAATTCCATGCCGGCGAAGAACCCGGCCAGGATAAGACGCGCTGGATGGGTGATCTCTATGCCGAGGCAAACAAACGCCTGGAAGAGAATCCGGAGCTGGAGAGTGAAGTGCGTCAGCTCTACGCCCGTTGGGATCGTCGTGACCCTGAGGTAATGGCGCTATGGCAAAAGACCCGCCAATGGTCGTTAGAAGGTTTCGACCAGATTTACGCTATGTTGGGCGTGCGCTTTGACCACATTTTTTATGACCATGAGCTGGAAAAACCCGGTCAGGAACTGGTTGAAGAACTTATCCGCAAAGGGATTGCGGTCGATGAACGCCCCGCTGGGCCGGTGATCGTGCGCATTGACGAATTGCTGGGATTGAAAAAAGAAACTTATCGGGTTCTGGTGGTCTTGCGCTCCGATGGGACATCGCTTTATGCCACCAAAGACCTGCCGCTGGCAATCAAAAAGTTCGAGATGTTCAATCCCGATCTCTCGGTTTATGTCATCGACGTGCGCCAGTCGCTGTATCTACAACAGATCTTTAAGACTCTGGCGCTGATGGGACATCCCGAATGGGCAGAGCGTTGCTATCACTTTAGCTACGAGATCGTGAATCTGCCCGGCAATGTTACCATTGCCTCCCGCGAAGGGACAGTTGTGCTGCTGGAGGATCTGGTGCGCGAAGCGCGCCAGCGCGCTTTAGAAGTGGTGCACGAGAAGAATCCCGCCCTTTCGCCAGCCGAGATGGAGGAAGTGGCGAGGGTAGTTGCTTTAGGCTCAATTAAATATCCCATGTTAGCCCGCGATGCGACCAAGATCGTCACTTTCGATTGGCAAACAGCTTTGGACTTCAACGGGCAAGCTGCGCCGTATATTCAATATGCGCATGTGCGGGCAAATTCCATCCTGCGCAAAATGGAAGCTCCCTTACCGCCTTCGCTTTTGCCCACCCATGAACTGCACCCTACCGAGATTCAATTGATCGACTGGATCTCGCGCATTCCAGGCGAGGTGCAGCGAGCAGCGCAGGAAATGCGTCCCTTATACCTGACCAATTTAGCCTATGAACTGGCGCGGGCTTTTAACGATTTTTACGCCGAATGCCAGGTGCTGAAAGCCGATGAGGCAACTCGGGCAGCCCGCTTACGGCTGGTTGCGGCTGCCAAACAGGCGATGGCAAATTTGCTGCGAATGCTGGGGATTATCCCCCCAGAAGTGATGTAAAACCTTATCCCAACAAAAGGAGCGATACCAATGAGTGTTCCTCGCATCTTGATTATGGGGGCGGCTGGGCGTGACTTTCATAATTTCAATGTTTTCTATCGCGACAACCCGGATGTAGAAGTCGTTGCCTTCACCGCCACCCAGATTCCCAACATTGAGGGGCGGCTCTACCCGCCTGAGTTAGCCGGGGCAAGATATCCGCAAGGTATTCCCATTTACCCTGAGTCCGATCTGGTCAAGCTGATTCACGAAAAACAAGTGGATCAAGTCGTTTTCGCTTATTCGGATGTGCCTCACGAATATGTGATGCGCAAGGCTTCTCAGGTTTTGGCAGCCGGGGCGGATTTTGCTCTCTTAGGCACCCAGCACACCCAATTGAAATCCAGCAAACCGGTTGTTGCCGTTTGCGCTGTGCGCACCGGCAGCGGCAAAAGCCAAACAACCCGCCGGGTATCCAAAATTTTGCGTCAGATGGGGTATCGGGTAGCTGCAATCCGCCATCCCATGCCTTATGGCGACCTGGTGAAGCAAACGGTTCAACGCTTTGCCGATTACAGCGACCTTGATAAACACCAATGCACCATCGAAGAGCGCGAGGAATACGAGCCCCATCTGGATAACGGCTTGATTGTCTACGCCGGG
>Ga0308418_1001799_pt1 | contig 10906 bp, 12 predicted proteins | sample HotsprSampleR4cd_FD_203517 | JGI IMG/M metagenome (GOLD analysis project Ga0308418, IMG submission 203517) | Hot spring phototrophic mat microbial communities from Mushroom Spring, Yellowstone National Park, Wyoming, United States - 20090729_R4cd ... | reverse complement strand
AGCGTGATCATCGCGGTCGGAAATATGGATGGACGCAGGTGCGAGGGTCGGGATTGAGGAATTTTCGGCTCGCTGAAGAGCACTGAAACCGAATCCGTCTTCGGATGTGTTTCGACGCGCCGAAACATTGAGGAATTTTCGGCTCGCTGAAGAGCACTGAAACTCGATATTCGCAGCGAGTACGAAGGAAATGCGTCGAAATTGAGGAATTTTCGGCTCGCTGAAGAGCACTGAAACATTCCCCCTGTTGGCCGTCGGGGGTGGCAAGAATTACGATTGAGGAATTTTCGGCTCGCTGAAGAGCACTGAAACCCCACGGCCCTATGATCCACATCTCGTCACCGATTGAGGAATTTTCGGCTCGCTGAAGAGCACTGAAACGCGGACCAGGTCGATGTTCGGGATGTGATTAGGATGATTGAGGAATTTTCGGCTCGCTGAAGAGCACTGAAACGTCTGGACGCGCGAAATTGATGGTGCGACACTCTCAATTGAGGAATTTTCGGCTCGCTGAAGAGCACTGAAACTCTTAGCGCGCAACTTTGTTCTGATTTATTCTACCACATTGAGGAATTTTCGGCTCGCTGAAGAGCACTGAAACAGTTACACGCCCAGCACCGGCATCACGGCGCCGCAATTGAGGAATTTTCGGCTCGCTGAAGAGCACTGAAACTCGTGTAGATCGCACCAGCAGGTGATTCGAGAAGCCATTGAGGAATTTTCGGCTCGCTGAAGAGCACTGAAACATCCGCATTAATCCGATCCTCCAACACGCGCGCCATCATTGAGGAATTTTCGGCTCGCTGAAGAGCACTGAAACTGTATTGCCGGGTGCATTGTCTGGACAACATGAATTTCATTGAGGAATTTTCGGCTCGCTGAAGAGCACTGAAACACAATTGCGGGGAAATGAGCATCAGCGGAAGCATTATTGAGGAATTTTCGGCTCGCTGAAGAGCACTGAAACCGCCTAATCATCGCCGCCGGCGGCGGCGGTCAACCAATTGAGGAATTTTCGGCTCGCTGAAGAGCACTGAAACCGATCTGGCTGGAATGGCGCGCGTGTTGGAGGATCGATTGAGGAATTTTCGGCTCGCTGAAGAGCACTGAAACCTACATACAGCATGATCAGCGTCACGCCGTATACGATTGAGGAATTTTCGGCTCGCTGAAGAGCACTGAAACATACTCCGGCGCGTCAGCCAGCACCGGCACGGGCAAATATTGAGGAATTTTCGGCTCGCTGAAGAGCACTGAAACACCGGACTGCACCTCAATCCAATAAACCCTGCGCTGATTGAGGAATTTTCGGCTCGCTGAAGAGCACTGAAACTGGTACTCACCGGACCACCAGAGCGATCCGGATTGATTGAGGAATTTTCGGCTCGCTGAAGAGCACTGAAACGGCTGCGTTCGCGTATTTCACGTGGGCCCAGGTGTCGATTGAGGAATTTTCGGCTCGCTGAAGAGCACTGAAACACGTAGTGCCAGTAACGCCCCGAGGCAGGGGCAGGATTGAGGAATTTTCGGCTCGCTGAAGAGCACTGAAACGGGAGGACAGGAATCTACTGGATGATTTCGCACGGATTGAGGAATTTTCGGCTCGCTGAAGAGCACTGAAACTTGCTCAGGTATGGGTCAACGATGTTCTTCCGTTGCATTGAGGAATTTTCGGCTCGCTGAAGAGCACTGAAACGTTCAACCGCCAAATCCCTAAGCTCCCGCGGGCGCCGCATTGAGGAATTTTCGGCTCGCTGAAGAGCACTGAAACGGCGATCGTCCAGCACGCGCCCGATGGACGCGCCCGATTGAGGAATTTTCGGCTCGCTGAAGAGCACTGAAACCTTCTGACCGCTAACGCTGTTACTGGGTTTCAGAAATTGAGGAATTTTCGGCTCGCTGAAGAGCACTGAAACATTATTGTACTTCTTGATTACTATTTTTTCTGAAACATTGAGGAATTTTCGGCTCGCTGAAGAGCACTGAAACCGCCGGTGCTTGGCTTTGTTCGGCTCCCGATGACGCATTGAGGAATTTTCGGCTCGCTGAAGAGCACTGAAACGGCGAATAACCAACCACGCGCGAAACGCCAGCCCGATTGAGGAATTTTCGGCTCGCTGAAGAGCACTGAAACTTCGTACCTGATGGCTCGAGGTGTCCCGATCTCGAATTGAGGAATTTTCGGCTCGCTGAAGAGCACTGAAACAGGGATGCGCCATCCGGCGCGCCGCCAACCGCGCCGATTGAGGAATTTTCGGCTCGCTGAAGAGCACTGAAACTGTCTGCGTACTGATCGCGGCACTGTAATTCAAAACGATTGAGGAATTTTCGGCTCGCTGAAGAGCACTGAAACCAGACGACGCGCCGGCCGCGTCTTGCCTGGACGAACCATTGAGGAATTTTCGGCTCGCTGAAGAGCACTGAAACACGCATGTACCAAACAGCGGCACCGACCGCACACAGATTGAGGAATTTTCGGCTCGCTGAAGAGCACTGAAACTGAACGGTCAAGCGTTCGGTTATATCTTGGATCAACATTGAGGAATTTTCGGCTCGCTGAAGAGCACTGAAACGCCAAGGTTAGCCGCCGATCCTGCATCGGAATAGGAATTGAGGAATTTTCGGCTCGCTGAAGAGCACTGAAACTGTCAAGGTAGTCAGGGCGCACCGCAAACAGTTTTATTGAGGAATTTTCGGCTCGCTGAAGAGCACTGAAACGATGGAGGAGGGCATCCATCCAGCCGTTCCAGACGTCATTGAGGAATTTTCGGCTCGCTGAAGAGCACTGAAACACCGCGTCGCCGACGTCGCCGGATTCCTCGAATTGATTGAGGAATTTTCGGCTCGCTGAAGAGCACTGAAACAAGAAACTGCACAGCCCCGCGACGAAATCCGGGAACGATTGAGGAATTTTCGGCTCGCTGAAGAGCACTGAAACGGGACGTACTGGCTCGACGTGCAGTCCGGCTGGCTCTATTGAGGAATTTTCGGCTCGCTGAAGAGCACTGAAACGCTTGTACGCGCTGGGTGGATGTCGATGACGACAACATTGAGGAATTTTCGGCTCGCTGAAGAGCACTGAAACGCGACAAAGTCCGGAAGTGCATCCCGAAACCCGTACATTGAGGAATTTTCGGCTCGCTGAAGAGCACTGAAACAATCATCGCCGCCGGCGGCGGTCAACCACACAGCACGTAGATTGAGGAATTTTCGGCTCGCTGAAGAGCACTGAAACTCGGCGTGCGCGTCGGCGTGCGCGTGACAGTTGCGGATTGAGGAATTTTCGGCTCGCTGAAGAGCACTGAAACTCCTTCGTCGCAAGCCCCAGTTTGATCATCATTTCCGATTGAGGAATTTTCGGCTCGCTGAAGAGCACTGAAACGAAGCCATCACTAAACGAAAAGCATTGCCTAAACCAATTGAGGAATTTTCGGCTCGCTGAAGAGCACTGAAACTGAGAGTCGCGTCGTGGACCGAGATGACCCTCGTCATATTGAGGAATTTTCGGCTCGCTGAAGAGCACTGAAACCGGAGGGCGGCTGGTACGGGTCACGGGTCGCGGTCGATTGAGGAATTTTCGGCTCGCTGAAGAGCACTGAAACTTTGTAGTGGTTGTTTCTTGCAGTATAGGGCGTGGGTATTGAGGAATTTTCGGCTCGCTGAAGAGCACTGAAACTGGGGATCACGCCACGGACCAAACACACCCTCATCGATTGAGGAATTTTCGGCTCGCTGAAGAGCACTGAAACTCACTCATAGAACCCTCCCGAAACGATGATAGCGCTCGATTGAGGAATTTTCGGCTCGCTGAAGAGCACTGAAACATACTTTCGGCTAGGTCTCTATTGCACGATAGTGCAGATTGAGGAATTTTCGGCTCGCTGAAGAGCACTGAAACTTAACCGCGCCGCTGCTCGATCATCGCTCGCAGCGGCGATTGAGGAATTTTCGGCTCGCTGAAGAGCACTGAAACTTCCAGATGTCAACCAGCGAATTCAGCCACCCGATAATATTGAGGAATTTTCGGCTCGCTGAAGAGCACTGAAACTTCTCTGTTAGGGCAACACGTCAAATTGTTTCCGAGATTGAGGAATTTTCGGCTCGCTGAAGAGCACTGAAACTCACGCCTGACGTCGCGGGGTGTGGCGACCCTACTGAATTGAGGAATTTTCGGCTCGCTGAAGAGCACTGAAACCAACCGCGCCGCTGCTCGATCATCGCTCGCAGCGATTGAGGAATTTTCGGCTCGCTGAAGAGCACTGAAACGAACAACAACCTGATTTCTGTCGGGGTGGCGGACTCAATTGAGGAATTTTCGGCTCGCTGAAGAGCACTGAAACAGATCGGCAACACCAACGCCGCGCCAGCAGCGAGCGATTGAGGAATTTTCGGCTCGCTGAAGAGCACTGAAACACGAGCGATAGCGCGCGTAGTCGTCGAGCAATTGCGATTGAGGAATTTTCGGCTCGCTGAAGAGCACTGAAACGGAAGCGGTATTGATGCTTCGATGTCGTATGTAGCATTGAGGAATTTTCGGCTCGCTGAAGAGCACTGAAACACAAGCGAGCCGTCCCAGGACATATCACTGCCGTCGATTGAGGAATTTTCGGCTCGCTGAAGAGCACTGAAACAGCGAAGTAAAGGCAAAAAGCAATCTGTTGCACGTTTATTGAGGAATTTTCGGCTCGCTGAAGAGCACTGAAACTCCAGATAAGCCCTATAAGCAGTATCCGCAAGAGAATTGAGGAATTTTCGGCTCGCTGAAGAGCACTGAAACCCAAGCCAATCCACTATCCAGCGCAGCTCCGGGATGATTGAGGAATTTTCGGCTCGCTGAAGAGCACTGAAACGCGGCGCCAGCACGCTATGCAGCGCTTCGTAGGCGTATTGAGGAATTTTCGGCTCGCTGAAGAGCACTGAAACCGCGTCTACACGCACGATTTCGGCGTCGTGCCGCCGCAATTGAGGAATTTTCGGCTCGCTGAAGAGCACTGAAACCTGGTACTAATCAGGGGAGTTAGAACTTTTGTTTTTATTGAGGAATTTTCGGCTCGCTGAAGAGCACTGAAACTGCCCATCCTATCTCCATCGTCTCGCCCGCGCCCTATTGAGGAATTTTCGGCTCGCTGAAGAGCACTGAAACGGACAAACCACAGACGCCGATCCGCCCACGGTACGATTGAGGAATTTTCGGCTCGCTGAAGAGCACTGAAACAGCACCGGCGAGGCGACCGAGAAGAAACCACACAAATTGAGGAATTTTCGGCTCGCTGAAGAGCACTGAAACTGGTTGTGTGGGCGGTCGTCTCCCGGCAACGAGATCGATTGAGGAATTTTCGGCTCGCTGAAGAGCACTGAAACGTCGGTCAGGGCAATGCCGGACCTCTGGTGCTTGAGCTATTGAGGAATTTTCGGCTCGCTGAAGAGCACTGAAACAGCATCACCCGCAGCGCGACAACAGACACGACGACAATTGAGGAATTTTCGGCTCGCTGAAGAGCACTGAAACATCACCAGCACGATTCGAGACTGGCGGGCTAGCAGGATTGAGGAATTTTCGGCTCGCTGAAGAGCACTGAAACAAAGTACTGATAGCGCCCGAACCCCGGACGCTATCAGATTGAGGAATTTTCGGCTCGCTGAAGAGCACTGAAACGATGTTGCGCGATTCGCGGTAGTGATGGACGACAGCGATTGAGGAATTTTCGGCTCGCTGAAGAGCACTGAAACACGCAATGAGGTCACTCATACAGCGTCCACCCCCTATTGAGGAATTTTCGGCTCGCTGAAGAGCACTGAAACTTGTGAACATACAAGCCGTACAGCCGTGGTAAATAATTGAGGAATTTTCGGCTCGCTGAAGAGCACTGAAACAAAAAATAAGCAACACGGCTATCGTGCTGCTTATTAATTGAGGAATTTTCGGCTCGCTGAAGAGCACTGAAACCGCATACGTTGCTGCTCACCTACGCTGACATGTGCGATTGAGGAATTTTCGGCTCGCTGAAGAGCACTGAAACCTGACATGTGCGCGCGCGTTATCTATATTCATACTATTGAGGAATTTTCGGCTCGCTGAAGAGCACTGAAACACGATCCAGCGCAACTGGGGACTGGACGGCATGGCCTGATTGAGGAATTTTCGGCTCGCTGAAGAGCACTGAAACGATCCGCGCGCTTCGGCGCGTTTACGAGCGGGTGCATTGAGGAATTTTCGGCTCGCTGAAGAGCACTGAAACCCGGGATTGGCGTTGCTGAAAGGAAGTTAGCCGCACCATTGAGGAATTTTCGGCTCGCTGAAGAGCACTGAAACATCTCGACGAGGCGGCGCGGCGCGGGTTCCGCCCGAATTGAGGAATTTTCGGCTCGCTGAAGAGCACTGAAACCGCGCCCGCGCCGGTCAAGCAGCGCGGGGATCAGATTTTCGCGCCAATTGAGGAATTTTCGGCTCGCTGAAGAGCACTGAAACTCACCAGCGCGGGATCGCTGGTGCTGGCTGATCTCTATTGAGGAATTTTCGGCTCGCTGAAGAGCACTGAAACGCTTCGTGGAACGGAGGCGGAAATGAAACTCGACGTTATTGAGGAATTTTCGGCTCGCTGAAGAGCACTGAAACAGATGAACCGCACCCACCCAGACGGGAACAGCGCGTCGATTGAGGAATTTTCGGCTCGCTGAAGAGCACTGAAACTCTGACGACGGCGCGTAGCGCGGCAGTACTTGCCGATTGAGGAATTTTCGGCTCGCTGAAGAGCACTGAAACCTGACAACCACTGGGTTTTGCCGGTTCCTTTGGCGGAATTGAGGAATTTTCGGCTCGCTGAAGAGCACTGAAACGTCACGCCGGGCTGACCGCGCGCGACTATCTCTGGAATTGAGGAATTTTCGGCTCGCTGAAGAGCACTGAAACCGCTACGACAAAGAGCAGCACAGCGTCGAGTTGGGCGATTGAGGAATTTTCGGCTCGCTGAAGAGCACTGAAACGGCGACGTGACGCATCACCCACGCCGGAACAACCTCATTGAGGAATTTTCGGCTCGCTGAAGAGCACTGAAACAAAGAACCGTATGAGTTGATCATCATCGACGAAATCGATTGAGGAATTTTCGGCTCGCTGAAGAGCACTGAAACGTCGGTTGGCGGTCGTCTTCCCGCGCGTCTTCACGCATTGAGGAATTTTCGGCTCGCTGAAGAGCACTGAAACGTCGCGCTCTCCAGCTCCTCAATCGCCAGCAGTGCGAATTGAGGAATTTTCGGCTCGCTGAAGAGCACTGAAACTTTTGATCTCGCTCGACAGTGCGAGATGCCGGAATGATTGAGGAATTTTCGGCTCGCTGAAGAGCACTGAAACCGACTTCGCTCAGCGGGATGTGATACGAGACGACGATTGAGGAATTTTCGGCTCGCTGAAGAGCACTGAAACGGATGATTTCGTGACAGTGTTGCGGTGAAAGGAACAGATTGAGGAATTTTCGGCTCGCTGAAGAGCACTGAAACTAATCAAATACGAGACTCTCGATAGCCTTCGCTACATTGAGGAATTTTCGGCTCGCTGAAGAGCACTGAAACACCGGCGAATCGGCGATCTGGAGGACGCGCTTGCGGCATTGAGGAATTTTCGGCTCGCTGAAGAGCACTGAAACACGCGCTCGTCGCCTACGCCCGCGCCGCCGCGCCGCATTGAGGAATTTTCGGCTCGCTGAAGAGCACTGAAACTGAAATCGAAGTTACGGGTTTCGGCGGAAATAGCGGATTGAGGAATTTTCGGCTCGCTGAAGAGCACTGAAACCGGCGCAGGATTCGACAATTCCCACACGCCGGCGTATTGAGGAATTTTCGGCTCGCTGAAGAGCACTGAAACGGCGTATCCACAAACACGTCGTAGCCGTCGACCGCACATATTGAGGAATTTTCGGCTCGCTGAAGAGCACTGAAACGCACCAACGGGTGGACCGGGCGCAACCTGCGCGATATTGAGGAATTTTCGGCTCGCTGAAGAGCACTGAAACTCGCTTGCGCGACGGCGACGCTCCAGAGACGAACAATTGAGGAATTTTCGGCTCGCTGAAGAGCACTGAAACACGTCACACTGAGCGCGCTTGATCCCAGCGACGCCGAATTGAGGAATTTTCGGCTCGCTGAAGAGCACTGAAACTTGACGCGCAGCGCGGCGCGTTCGGCGCGTTGGAACAATTGAGGAATTTTCGGCTCGCTGAAGAGCACTGAAACTCCTTATGAGCGGCGCGTTGTCGCGCTGCCGGGACTATTGAGGAATTTTCGGCTCGCTGAAGAGCACTGAAACACCGACGCGAATCGCGAAACAAGTTGACGGCGGCTTATTGAGGAATTTTCGGCTCGCTGAAGAGCACTGAAACACCCCGTATTACGAGGACGGGAAATGGATCACCGAATTGAGGAATTTTCGGCTCGCTGAAGAGCACTGAAACGACAACCCGGCGGGCGTGTGGTATGCTGTAGGTACGAATTGAGGAATTTTCGGCTCGCTGAAGAGCACTGAAACCGCGCTTGCCGTGGAGCGCGCCGCAAATCGGGCAAAATTGAGGAATTTTCGGCTCGCTGAAGAGCACTGAAACTTTGACATCAACCGGGCGTGTCGGGCATCTGACGCATTGAGGAATTTTCGGCTCGCTGAAGAGCACTGAAACTCCGGCGCTTTGCTGCCAGGCGCGTATTCCGGTTGCGGATTGAGGAATTTTCGGCTCGCTGAAGAGCACTGAAACGCAGCACCAGCAGCACCAGCAGCACCAGCACCAGCAATTGAGGAATTTTCGGCTCGCTGAAGAGCACTGAAACAACTTGAATAACCTCACCCGCGTCCTCAAACCGAACCGATTGAGGAATTTTCGGCTCGCTGAAGAGCACTGAAACGCGCACCCGCGTTGTCGCTGCGGCGTCAGATTGGAGCGATTGAGGAATTTTCGGCTCGCTGAAGAGCACTGAAACGTTGCGCTCTCCAGTTCCTCTATTGCGAGCAGCGCGGATTGAGGAATTTTCGGCTCGCTGAAGAGCACTGAAACGGCCAAGTTTTGAATGATGGCGCGCTCAATCGGAAGATTGAGGAATTTTCGGCTCGCTGAAGAGCACTGAAACCCCGGAGCGTCGCAATCGCACGCCGGGCGAGTGCGACGATTGAGGAATTTTCGGCTCGCTGAAGAGCACTGAAACAGAATGGAAAAACTGCAAGCGTGTTCGGGTTGTAGGGATTGAGGAATTTTCGGCTCGCTGAAGAGCACTGAAACGCGATTGTCTCGACGCCGGACGCGCGCACGCCGATAAATTGAGGAATTTTCGGCTCGCTGAAGAGCACTGAAACAGTGTACCGCTTGGGGTAGGAGACCCCAACGAGAAGAATTGAGGAATTTTCGGCTCGCTGAAGAGCACTGAAACAGCGGTTTCGTTTGAGGTAGGCGAAGTACGACCGGTACGGATTGAGGAATTTTCGGCTCGCTGAAGAGCACTGAAACACCGGAACGCGCGCGGCGTAGTCTGCGAGAACGTTGGATTGAGGAATTTTCGGCTCGCTGAAGAGCACTGAAACAGTTCACCGCTTAGTTCCAGACGGAACTGCAAGCGATAGATTGAGGAATTTTCGGCTCGCTGAAGAGCACTGAAACGGCGCGGTGAAGGTCAATCAGCGGTATCTGGATATTAGATTGAGGAATTTTCGGCTCGCTGAAGAGCACTGAAACGGCATACCCGCAGCTGCTCTACGATTACGCCCGCTACGATTGAGGAATTTTCGGCTCGCTGAAGAGCACTGAAACAGATATAGAGCGAGCCGCTAGCGGAGCCAGGAACATAGATTGAGGAATTTTCGGCTCGCTGAAGAGCACTGAAACTCCAAAAAGAAACAGAGACGACGATACGGCGGAACGAGATTGAGGAATTTTCGGCTCGCTGAAGAGCACTGAAACACAGTAGAACTCCGGCAGCGTCACCTCTCGGTACTCGATTGAGGAATTTTCGGCTCGCTGAAGAGCACTGAAACGCAGCAGATCAACAGGACCGAGATCATCACGAGTGAGATTGAGGAATTTTCGGCTCGCTGAAGAGCACTGAAACGTTGGCGGCGTGGATGTACCGGCAGCGAGGAACCGGATTGAGGAATTTTCGGCTCGCTGAAGAGCACTGAAACGTAGTACGACAAATCCGCCAGCACCAGCGATCCGGCGCGATTGAGGAATTTTCGGCTCGCTGAAGAGCACTGAAACGTCATCGGTTATCGGTATTACGATCTCGTTCTCGAGATTGAGGAATTTTCGGCTCGCTGAAGAGCACTGAAACATCGACGCTCATCACGACGCCTCACGAATTCCTCCGATTGAGGAATTTTCGGCTCGCTGAAGAGCACTGAAACCGGACGGTATGCACGCCAGCGCGGGGGACCAGTATCGATTGAGGAATTTTCGGCTCGCTGAAGAGCACTGAAACCGGGCGCGCGTGTTACTCTGGTCTCTACCGCTGCGGGATTGAGGAATTTTCGGCTCGCTGAAGAGCACTGAAACTTGTGGACGCCGGCCGAGACTTGGTCCCACCAACCGGATTGAGGAATTTTCGGCTCGCTGAAGAGCACTGAAACACGAGGTCTTGCACTCGGTGTTGACGCCGCGCGGGTTGATTGAGGAATTTTCGGCTCGCTGAAGAGCACTGAAACTCAGGATCAGATGCGCCGATCACGTCAAGATCATAGATTGAGGAATTTTCGGCTCGCTGAAGAGCACTGAAACTTGAATACGGCGACGTAGCGACTTGAGACAAACCCCGATTGAGGAATTTTCGGCTCGCTGAAGAGCACTGAAACTATACGGCGCGTCGGGCGGGTGCGTGTCGATCTCCGATTTGAGGAATTTTCGGCTCGCTGAAGAGCACTGAAACCAGTGAGGTT
>Ga0308418_1001797_pt1 | contig 10927 bp, 9 predicted proteins | sample HotsprSampleR4cd_FD_203517 | JGI IMG/M metagenome (GOLD analysis project Ga0308418, IMG submission 203517) | Hot spring phototrophic mat microbial communities from Mushroom Spring, Yellowstone National Park, Wyoming, United States - 20090729_R4cd ... | reverse complement strand
GCCAGCGCCTCGCTCCACGCCAGGCCAGGGATGACCTGAGGCGTGAGCCCCCAGGCGTCGGCCAGGCGCAGCGTCTCGTCGGGACGCGGCTCTTCCAGGCTCAGGCAGAGTTCGGTCAGAATCCGTTCGTTGCTCACCAGGCCCAGGTACCCGGCCTCCAGGGCCGCCTGGATCTGCGCCGCAGTGGCCGGGTCGGGGCGCAGGGCCAGGCGAGCGGCCAGCCGCACGCCGCGCAGCATGCGCGTCGGATCGTCGCGCAGGCTCTGCGCGTGCAGCAGCCGCAGCCGGCCCGTGACCAGGTCGGCGCGGCCACCAAACGGGTCGAGGAACCGCCCGGCGCGCACCTGCCCCTCCACGGCGCGCACCTCGATCGCCAGGGCATTGACGCTGAAATCACGCCGGTACAGGTCGTCTTCGATGGGCGCCGGGGCCACCTCAGGCAACGCGCCGGGCGACGGGTAGCGTTCGACGCGGCTGCTCGCCAGATCGAGGATCAGCGTCCGGCCATCGGCGGTCTGCGCCTCAACGCTGGCGGTGCCGAAGGCGGCATGCACGGCGCGCAGCCGCCCGCCGATCCGCGCCGCCAGATCGGTGGCCAGCGCCGGCGCATCCCCTTCCACGGCCAGATCAACGTCGCGGCCCAGCGGCGCCTGGCACAGCAGATCGCGCACCACCCCCCCCACCAGCCAGAGCCGGGCCGCATGGACCTCGGCCAGGCTTGCGGCCTGGGCAAGGATGGCGCGGTGGTCCGGCGGAAGGCGAGTGAGGAGCGCCTCGGGCGGGGCGTGCATATTCTTGACAGCCGTTGCCATCAATGGTAGCATAACGGGTGAGCGGGCGATTAGCTCAGTTGGTTAGAGCGCCACGTTGACATCGTGGAGGTCAGTGGTTCGAATCCACTATCGCCCACCAGCATTCTATCACGCCGCCGCTCCCAGCGCCTTCGCCCCCGTCTTGTTGAGCCTCTCGAGGTTTTCCGCGCCCGCTCGTAGCTATCGTTGCACGGTCCGGGTCTTTTGAGGTAACCTCATTGTCGTTCCGCAAGCGTATCGCGGTTGTTGCTCTGCTGGTTGCCGGTGCCATAGCCGCTCTCTGGTCGGGACGCGCGCCGCTCCGCGCCGCCGACCCGATGCCTGTCGCCTGTCCCAATGGGCAGACCGTCTTTCTCGAAGGGCCGGCGCCTCCGTCTGCGGCGTTGCTGGTAATGTTGAACGAGCGCGCGGTCGGTGGCGGCATGGCCGACAGCAGTGGATTCTACCGCATCCCTCTGCGCGCCAATGAGCGCCCTGGCGTCTACCCGGTTGAGGTGCGCCTGCGCGGCTCGCGCGCCGTTGTCGGGCGTTTCACCTGCTTTGTTGATGTGCCCCCTGACAGCGCTCCAGAAACTCCCACCTCCCCTGTCCCCGCCGCGACCCGCGTCACCCGTGTCCCTCCTTCCACCAGCACGGCCGCGCCAGGAACCACGCCCGTCCCCGTGGCGCCAACCCCGACGGCTCTTCCCCTTACGACGCCCGTGCCCGAACGGACGGCGGCCCCCTCGCCCACCGCTACCGTTGCCGGCAGCCCGGTCGCAACCGCCACCGTCGGCCCGACCACCACGGCTGGAGCGACTGCCACGGCCGGACCGACCGCAACGCTCACCGTAACGCCCATTCCCAACGCCAACTCCGTCCGCATCATGCGAGTCGCGCTGCGCGCTCCGTCGTCATCCAACGAGGAATACGTTGAGATCCGCAACACCACTACCCGTGCGATCCGTATGACTGCCTGGCGCCTGGTCAACGTGAACCGCAACGATGTTACTCCCTATGTCTTTCCCGAGTTTGTGATTGGCCCTGCCGAAACCATCAACGTCTACAGCGCCATTGATGAGGACGATCCCGAAGCTGGCGAGTTCTACTGGAGGCGGACCGACGTCTGGCGCGCTGGTGATCGGGCCGAACTGCGCGATGCCGCTGATCGCCTGATCAGCTTTCTGGTTGTCGGCTCCAGTTAACGCCCCGCCCCGTAGGGCTCTGGGGAAACCGGGTTTCCCCACGCCCCCGCCCGCGAGAGGGCCTCGCCCTCAAGCAGGGGTAAGGGGAAACCCGGTTTCCCCTTACCCCTGTCCGCAGGAGGGTTTGGGAGGGCGCAGCCCTCCTAAGAAGTATGTTCATCCCGTCGGTGTGCAGCGCAGCCGCATGGACGGCTAAAATGGTAGCAACCGGTTAGTGGAGGGCTGCATGGTCTTTGAGAAATTAATCCGCTCTAGCCCGCGCAGGCGGGCTTCGCATCCCATAGCCGAGGGCTTTAGCCCCACGGCCAGTTCGACGTACCGGATTAATTTCTCAATAACCATCAAGCCCTCCACCCCTCCCCGCCGGGAGGCCACTGCGTAAGTCCTGTTATTGAGGGACCGTGGAGCGGCACTCGACCTGGAACGCCCGGCCCTGTGCCATCCCCAGGAGACACATCACCCGGAGGCGCCATGCGCATCTTCATCACCGGCATCACCGGACCGGTTGGCAGCTTCCTCGCCGATTATCTGCTGACCATCCCCGGCCTCGAGATCCACGCCTTGAAGCGCTGGCGCAGCGATCCACGCCCGATCGCCCACCTGCTCGGGCGCATCGTCATCCACGAAGGCGATATTGAGGATCCCTTCTCGCTCGCGCGGGCGGTTGCCGCCGCCGCGCCGGAGCGGATCTTCCACCTCGCCGCTCAGAGTTACCCTAGCGCCTCCTGGGACGCGCCGATCCATACGCTGCGGGTCAATATCGAAGGCACGCTCAACCTGCTTGAAGCCGCTCGCCGCCACGCCCCCCACGCCCGTATCCACATCGCCGGCACCAGCGCCCAGTACGGTGTGGTGCGGCCCGAGGCGACGCCCATTGGCGAGGAGCATCCCCTGCGCCCCGCCAGCCCGTACGGCGTGAGCAAGGTTGCCGCCGAACTGGCCGGCCTCCAGTACCACGATACCTACGGCCTGCACGTGATCGTGACCCGCTCGTTCAACCACGTCGGGCCGCGCCAGGGCGACCGTTGTTCGATCCAGACCTTCTGCCAGCAGATGGCCGCCGCCGAACTCGGCCTGCAGGAACCGGTGATCTACGTCGGCAATCTCGCCCCGCGCCGGGATTTCACCCATACCCGTGATGTCGCCCGTGCTCTGTGGCTGCTGCTCGAACGCGGCGTCCCCGGCGAGGTCTACAACCTCTGCTCCGGGCGCGCCACGCGCATCGGCGATATCGTGCAACTGGTAGTGCAGCGGGGCCGTGTGCCGGTAGAGGTGCGGGTCGATCCCGCGCGACTCCGTCCCAGCGATGAGCCGGTGCTGGTGGGCGATAATACCAAACTGCGCGCCGCTACCGGTTGGGAGCCGACGATCGATGTTCCGGCGATCGTCGAGGAGTTGCTTGACTACTGGCGGGCGCGCCTGCGCGCCGGGCGTTGAACCGTGGGCACCCTGTTTCTGGTCGCCACGCCGATCGGCAATCTGGAGGACATCACCCTGCGCGCCCTGCGCGTGCTCCGCGAGGCGCGCCTGATCGCCGCCGAGGATACGCGCCATACGCGCCGTCTGCTTGACCACTACGCCATCACCACCCCCTGCATCTCCTACCACGAGCACAACAAACTCGTCCGGCTCGACACCATCCTGGCGACCCTGGCCCTGGGCGACGTGGCCCTCGTCTCCGACGCCGGCACACCCGCCATCTCCGATCCCGGGGTCGAGCTGGTCCGGGCCTGTATCGCGGCAGACTTCCCCGTGTCGCCCGTGCCCGGCCCCTCGGCGCTCCTGGCCGCGCTGGTGGCTTCGGGTCTGCCCACCGACCGTTTCGCCTACGTCGGCTTTTTACCCCGCCGGGGCGCGGAGCGCCGGCAACTCCTCGCCGAGATGGCCAGCCTGACGCTCACCCTCGTCTGCTTCGAGGCCCCCCATCGCCTGCTCGAGACCCTGCAAGACATCCTGGCCGTCCTCGGCGACCGGCGCATCGTCGTCGCGAATGATCTGACCAAGCGCTTCGAGGAGTTCCGCCGTGGCAGCGTTACCGACATGGTGGCCCACTTCAGCCTCCAGCGCCCGCGTGGCGAGTACACCCTGGTGATCGAGGGGCTTGCTGCCGGCAGTGAGCGCAAACGCGATCGCTATCGCCTGCAGGTGCATCCCCAGACGCAAGCGCCACCGAGTGAAGCCGAGATTGCCCGGCGCCTGCGCCAGTTGCGCGACCAGGGGTATGCCGGCAGCGCCGCGGCCCGCGCCGTGGCCCGCGAACTGGGCCTGCAGAAGAGTGTAGTTTACCAGGTGTGGTTGAGTCTGGGAGAAGGCGAGTAGCAAGGTAAGTGTTCACATTTCTCCCGGGAGCGCGGGCATCTTGCCCGCGGAGATGCGACGCGGGCGGGACGCCCGCGCTCCCAGGCGCGTGGGTTATCCCAGGTGTGAACAGTTACGTAGCGAGGGCAAAGCCCTGCTGCCCCGACGCAAAGACCCGGCCCCCGGTGGCGCCGGGGGCCGGGTCACTGTCTTCCGGTTTGATCGGAGCACGTGCGTAGCAACGTACTGGTATCGTGGGCGTGTAGTGCGGCTGAACCTCTGCTGCGACGTTGTGCCGGGACGGGGCTGCGATGTCGTGCTGGAACGGTGCTGTGACGTTGTGCTGCGACGGTGCTGCGACGTTGGGCTGGGACGGGGCTGTGACGCAAGACAGAGACTCAGTCCGACCAGCCGGAAAAACAGCGATGAGCGATCGGGTTGGGATGTTTGCCAGTATGCTCGCTCACGATGCCAGGATAGCATGGACGATGTGCAGCGCCAATGACGCATGAGTCGGGCCAGAGGCGCGCCAGAGGTACTGGTGGCATCCCCCCCTGTGGTACCAGTTGAGGCAAGGCATGGCCCTCGGAGAGGGATCTGGGCAGACCCGGTTTCCCCGCGCTCATAGTAGACGGTCATGCGCATAGCGCACACCGCGCGCTGCAAACGGGGGGATGGGGGAACCCGGTTCCCCCATGTTCACCTCAGCCGTCCATGCGATTCGCGCACACCGCCCGATGAACATCGCCTGGGAGCGCGGGCGTCCCGCCCGCGTCGCGGCTCCGCGGGCAAGGTGACGGCCCCCCTCCCCAGCCCTCCCCCCGCTGGGGGGAGGGAGTCCGGCGCCTCCCCCCAGCGGGGGGAGGTTAGGAGGTGGGTTCAGCGCCGCATGCGCGTAGGTGAGCAGCCTATGTTCACGGTAGCCGTCCATGCGGCTCCGCCGCACCCCGACGGGATGAACATCCTTCCTGGGAGGGCGCAGCCCTCCCAGACCCCCCCACCGGGTGGGGGTCTGGGGCAACCCGGTTGCCCCAGACCCCTGCGCACGGGCGGCGCCCGCCCAAACCCTCCTGCAGGCGGGGGAATGGGGAAACCGGGTTTCCCCATGGTCACGTTAGCGTGCGGCGCGAACGAAGCGCCGCACGCGTTCGACATCGACCGGATTGGCGATCTCGCCGTCAACCTTGATGCTGCTGCCCACGATGACGCCATCGGCGATGGCCATGAACGCGCCGATGTTGCGTTCGTCGGTTCCGCTGCCGAGGAGCAGGGGCATGTCACCGGCCAGCCGCCGGGCCTCGCGCACCTTCTCCACATCCGGAGCGTCGCCGGTCATGCGGCCGGAGACGATCAGCGCATCGGCGCCGAAAAAGCGTGTCCACTCGATATGCGTGGCGAGGTCAATGCCCGGAAAGCGCACCGAATGTTTCTTGTCCACGTCGGCGAACATCTTGATATGCTCCGCGTGCAGTTCCTTGCGGCGCCGCAGCAGATCGGCGGCGCAGCCCTCGTCCCAACTGCCCGCGTCCCATACCCCCGCGCCGGTGAACATGCAGACGCGGATGAAGCTGGCCCCGGCCGCAATGGCGATGCCGAGCAGGGCGACCCCGCCGTTATGCACCAGGTTGATGCCCAGGGGAAGCTCCGGCACGGCTTCGCGCACCGCGTGGGCCACAACGGCATGCGCGGCGATGCTCTCGGGTTGCAGGTGCGGCCCGGCGCGGAAGGGGATGTCCCACATATTCTCGACAATCAGCCCGTGGCAGCCGCCTTCAGCCAGGGCAGTGGCGTCACGCACGGCGTGCTCGATGATCGGTCCCATCCCGTAGCCCGTGTAGCCTGGGGCGCCGGGCAAGGGCCAGCAGTGCACCATGCCGATCACCGGTTTCGCAACGCCGAAGATCGACCGTAGATCGCGGATACGCAGCGCATCCAGACGCTCCTTCCAGGGTGGGGCCATACGGTGCTCCTTTCTCAATAACCATTCAGCCGTCCATGCGGCTCCGCCGCACCCCGACGGGATGAACATCCTTCCTGGGAGGGCGTCGTCCTCCCAGACCCTCCCACCGGACGGGGAAATGGGGAAACCGGGTTTCCCCATGCCCCTGCGGGGCGGGGGCGTGGGGAAACCCGGTTTCCCCACCCTCCTCTTCGAGAGCCTATGTTCACGTTAGCAGGGCTATTCTGTTCCGCCCGGGGCGGACCCTCCCGGCTCGTCTCCAGGCGGATCTTCATACCGGGTGCAAGTTGCTTGCCATGGTCATATCTTTTTATGATGACGCTGCGTTTATATTAGGTAGACAGGGTTCACATCTACGGTACCGTTGGCGGGGCGCGAGGAGGCTGCGCCTCCTGCAACCTCTCAGGCAGGGGCGCGGGGAAACCCGGGTCTCCCCCTCCCGCAGCAGGTAGTCGCACGGGCGCGCGGGATCCGCGGGGAGTTCTTGTTCAAGAAGTTACCAGGAGGTGATGCAGCGAATGATCCAGCCGGGCGGCAATCTCGGCCAGGGTCGGGATGGCTTCAGCGGCGCCGTAGCGACCGGCGGTCAGGGCGCCCATCACGTTGCCAATCGCGGCACTGCCGGGCAGATCGGCCCCCCGTAGCAAGGCCCATGCGAAACCCGCGGCGAAGGCATCGCCGCAGCCGTTGGTGTCGACAACCGTAACGGCCGGAGGCAAGACGTTCAGACGGGTGGCGCCTTCTCCCACACTGCATCCCTGGGCGCCACGCTTGACGGCAACGTGCCGCACACCGGCAAGCAAGAGTTCGTCCATGGCCGGTCGCACGCTCATGCCAGGCACAAGCGCTCGCAGTTCATCTTCGTTCAACGTCAACAACCAGAGCCGCGGAAGCAGGGCGAGCACCAGCCGGCGCGCCGCCCGGATGGTCGGCAGACAGAGATCCAGCGCGATAGGAACGCCCCGCGCGTCAGCCAGATCCATGGCCCGCACCGCCGTCGCCCGTTGCGGCCCCTCCAGCAAGGCGTGACCGCACACGAAGAGCAGGTCACAACGTTCCAGCATCATCGTCTCGATCGCTGTGGGATCGCAGCGCACATTCGCGCCCCGGTAACTTACAAAGGTGCGTTGCCCACCCGGGCTGACCACCACGCCGCACAGACCGGTCGGCGCGTCCTGGTCGCGCTGGACGTGGCGCATGTCGAGGCCGGCCCGGCGCGCCGCGCCCAGGGCGATCTCCGCCGCCGGGTCGTTGCCCACCCGGGCGATCAGGCGCGCGGTTGCTCCCAGGCGCGTAAACGCCACCGCAACGTTGAGCCCGGTGCCGCCACCGTGCCAGTGCAGACCGTCGGCAGGCACATCAGCGCCTTCTTCGGGGTAAAATGGTACAGTGAAGGTCAGGTCGGCGTTCAGATCACCGATGATCGCAATGGTGAATGCAGATGTGATCGGCATAGCAGATGATGTGCGTACGTGTTCGCATGTTTCCTGGGAGCGAGGGCAGTTTGCCCGCAGAGACGCGACGCGGGCGGGACGCCCGCGCTCCCAGGCGCGGGTGTTACCCCGGGTGTGAACGGTTACAGGATGTGCTTTCGCTTGCCACGTCCAGGGAGTGTAGTGTACAATTTCCATTCACTGTCGGCAACCTCTGGCTGGCATCGCAGAGGCGCCTGAGCGAATCCGCTGCCGCGCCATTGCTGTCGGTTACCACTCGCTGACTGACCCCCGGCCAGAGGTGCCAGGAAAGCTATGGAAGAGATTCTCATTATTGACGATAGTGAGCAGATTGCCAGCCTGCTGGCGAACCATGTCCTCCCGGAATTGGGCTTCACGGCCATTGTTGCGCACACCGGGCGCCAGGGGTTGCAACGTATCCGCGCGCGCCTTCCCGACCTGATCTTGCTCGATCTGCAACTTCCCGATATGAGCGGTCTCGACTTGCTACGCATGCTTGCCCAGGAGGGTCACGACGTTCCTGTGATCCTGATGACCGCTCACGGCTCCGAGAGCATCGCCGTGGAGGCCTTCCGCCTGGGGGCGCGGAACTACCTGATCAAGCCCTTCTCCGACATCGAGGCCCGCGCCGTCATTGACCAGGCGCTGCGCGAGCGCCGCCTGCGCCGGGATAAGGAACGCCTGACTGCCTCGCTCCAGCAACGGGTCCAGGAGTTGACCGTGCTCTACCGCATCGGTAAGTCGGTCACCGGTCTGATGGATCAGGAGCAGTTGCTCCAGCGCATCGTCGAGGCTGGCGTGTTCATCACGCAGGCCGAAGAGGGTTTTCTTCTCCTGCACGACGAGACCCAGCAGGAACTCTACCTCCGCGCGGCGAAGAACCTCGGCGAACAGCGCGCCCAGAGCCTGCGCGTCCCCATTGATGATTCCCTCGCCGGGCAGGTCTTCCGCACCGGCAAGCCGGTGCGCCTCGACCAGTCACGCGCCGGGGCGGCGCTCAAAGTGAAAACGGGCTTTCTGGTGCGGGCCATTCTGCAGGTGCCCCTGATGCTCGGCACGAAGGTGAAGGGCGTCCTGGCGGTTGATAATCGCGTCGCCGATCGCACCTTCTCCGAGAATGACGAGTACCTCCTGGCGACCCTCGCCGACTATGCCGCCATTGCTATCGAAAATGCCCGGCTCTATGAGCAGGTGAAGCTGTCGGAACAACGCTACCGCGATCTGTTCGCCAATGCCTATGATTTGATCTTCATACTTAATCAAACGTTGACGATCACAACGATTAACAAAGTCGGCGAACAACTCACCGGGTATAGTCTGGCCGAGCTGGTTGGGCGCCCCCTGCGCGCGCTCTGCGCCCCCGAGTCATGGGCCAGCGCCGAACCGTATCTGCGTGAGTTGCTCGCCGGGCGCAGCGTTGCCCCGTTTGAACTCGAACTGGTGCGCCGTGATGGCGAGCCGGTGTATCTCGAGGTCTCGGCCCAGGGGATCCAGAACGGCGTCGGGTTCAAAGGGGTGCACTGCATCGCCCGTAACCTGACCGAGCGCCGCCGCCTTGAGCAACAGCTCCTGCAGTCAGAGAAGCTCTCGGCCATCGGCCAACTGGTGGCCGGCGTGGCCCATGAATTGAACAATCCCCTCACCAGCGTCAGCGGGTACGCCCAGCTCTTGCTGCGCGATGAACGCCTGCCCCCCGAGCCGCGCCAGGATCTCGAACAGATCTACCAGCAGGCCGAACGGGCTGCAAAAATCGTCCAGAACTTGTTGATCTTTGCCCGCGAGCATAAACCCGAGCGGACGATCGGCTCGGTCAATGAGGCCCTCCGCCGTGCCCTCGCCCTCCAGCAGTACCAGTTGCGGGTTGACAACATCGGGGTCAGGCTGGAGCTCGATCCAGCGCTGCCCCCCACGACCGCCGATTTCCATCAGCTCCAACAGGTCTTTTTGAACCTGATCACCAACGCGCGCCATGCTATGGTCCAGAAAGGCGCTCCGGGCACGCTGACCCTGCGCACCAGTCTCGAACAGCGCCCCGCTGGCGATGCGCACATCCGTATCGAGGTGATCGATACCGGCGTGGGCATTCGCGAACGTGATCTGCAGAAGATTTTCAATCCATTTTTTACTACCAAGCCGGTGGGTCAGGGAACTGGCCTGGGTCTGTCGATTTGCTTCGGGATCATCAAGGAGCACGAAGGCCAGATCTGGGCCGAGAGCCAGCTCGGCGTCGGGACGTGTGTCGTGGTCACGCTGCCGGTGCGCGAGGCGCCGGCTGAGCGCGCGCCAGAGGTCATCCCCGCCGGTGAGGCTGCGGAGCCGCTCGCAAGCCTGCGGGTGCTGGTAGTGGATGATGAAGAGCCGCTTGGGGCTTTGCTCGAGCGTATGCTTCGGCGCCTTGGCCACCGCCCGACCGTCGTTGGTAGCGGCGAGGCGGCGCTGGAGATGGTAGAACGTGAAGGGTTTGATGTCGTGCTCTGCGATGTGAAGATGCCCGGTCTGAACGGCTTCGATCTGCTCGGCGCCCTTCGAGCGCGGAACCCCGATCTCGCAGAACGCCTGATCTTCGTGAGCGGCGATACGCTGAGCCACGCTACCCGCGCCACCCTCGAGCAAAACGGGAACCTGTTCCTGGCAAAGCCCTTTTCTTTTGAGCAGGTTCGGCACATCCTCAATCTGATGCTCAAACGGCGTTCCATCGGTTCCCAGAAATTCTAACGTGAAACTAGACTGCTGGAGCAGGGGTGTGGGGAAACCAGGTTTCCCCACGCCCCTGCCCGCGGGAGGGCTTTGCCCTCAAGCGGGGTATAGGGAACCCGGGTTTCCCCATGCCTCCGCCCGCGGGAGGGTGTGGGAGGGCGCAGCCCTCGAGCAGGGGGATGGGGAACCCGGGTTTCCCCATCCCCCCATTTGCATCGGGCGTCGCGCCGCCCGGCGGCATAGACGGCTACCGTGAACATAGGCTGCTGGAGCAGGGGGATGGGGAACCCGGATTTCCCCATGCCCCCACCCGCGGGAGGGTCTGGGAAGGCGCAGCCCTCCCAGGAACAACCGTATGTTCATCGCGGCGTTGTGCGCGAGTCGCATGGACGGCTACCGTGAACATAGGCTGCTCACCTACGCGCATGCGGCGCTGCCCCCCCCCTCCTGACCTCCCCCCGCTGGGGGGAGGCGCCGGACTCCCTCCCCCCAGCGGGGGGAGGGCTGGGGCGGGGGGCCGTC
>Ga0308418_1001793_pt1 | contig 10939 bp, 9 predicted proteins | sample HotsprSampleR4cd_FD_203517 | JGI IMG/M metagenome (GOLD analysis project Ga0308418, IMG submission 203517) | Hot spring phototrophic mat microbial communities from Mushroom Spring, Yellowstone National Park, Wyoming, United States - 20090729_R4cd ... | reverse complement strand
AGGGCTTTACATTCAAATGAATATACACAGCAGCAATAATGGCCAACCAATAATACCACTTAAAATTTCTTTTAATAAACAAGTGATAAAATCCATATAAATACCAACAAACTGCAGATAATGTTACAGTATCTTTCATTATACCCGATGTCCAAAAAGCAGTAGAAGGAACAGCGAAAATAGCAATAAACAATTGCTTTTTAAGATGGGGATATATTTGACAAAATAGTTGAAACAACTTCCAGTTCCCCCAAAAACCTAAAATAGAAAAAGTCAAGGTTGTAGGTATAAATCTTCCTGCACCAAATAATGTTACAATACTTGTTATTCTTGATACAAAAAAAGCATATTTATCATTTGTCCAAAAAACAGGGAATGTATAATCATCACTATAAAAATAATAAAAGCGATTGGGATGTGCATTACCAAATAATATCTCAAAATAATCAGAAGGTCTTGTTAATAATAACTCCATCAATGCTTTTCCTGTTCGGTAATAATTTCCAGTATCTCCATCTTTGTAATAAAATGCATATACCATTGCAAAAGCAAAAGCCCCCGTCATTTTAATGATAATACCTAAATCAAAATAACGATATTCATCTTTACCTTCTCTAAGATACTTTTTCTTGTAAAAAATAGCCAGCATTGAAAAGACAATAATATAAATGGGAAAAAGCAAAAAATCATACACTTCTATGAAGTCACGTAAAATCATTCTGTTAATGTTGATTGTACTTGTATATCAGAGTTTTGAGAAACAGTTTTAATAAAAATATCATTCATTGATAGTTCTTCTTCTTTTACATAAACAATTTCACAAACGGGCAATACTTGTTGTAGTATTTGATTGATACTTGCATTTTGTAAAAGTTTAATACGCACTATCCATTCGTTATGAACTTCCTTAAAATCAATTAACTCGGCAGATGCCCACAATGCGTGTGTAAATGCTTGTAAATTTCCCTTAAAACAAATTTGATAGATATTGGATTTAAATTGCTTTTTAATGTTGTACACACTGCCCTTTAGTACTACTTTGGATTGATGAATTAAAGCAATATCATCACAAAGTTCTTCAACACTATTCATATTATGTGTAGATAAGATAATTGTTTTTCCTTCCTTCTTAAAATTCAAAATTTCTTTTTTGATAATTTCTGCATTAATAGGATCAAATCCACTGAATGGTTCGTCTAATATCATTAATTTGGGTTGATGTAAAATGGTAGCAATGAATTGGATTTTTTGTTGCATCCCTTTACTCAAGTCCTCAATGTTTTTGTTTTTCCATTGATCTATTTGCAAATGCTTTAACCACCATTCAATTTTTTGTATAGCAGAATACCGATCTAATCCTTTAAGTTGAGCCAAATACAACAATTGATCAAAAACCTTTACTTTTTTGTATAATCCTCTTTCTTCGGGCAAATAACCAATGTCTTTAATCATTTTTTCTTGCCATTCTTTACCTTGAAATAATACTCTTCCTTCATCAGGCGATATGATTTGAGTAATAATTCTAATAAGCGTAGTTTTGCCTGCACCATTAGGGCCCAATAATCCAAATATCGTTCCTTCATTGACATCAATAGATACCTTATCCAGTGCTCTATGCTTGTAGTATTGTTTGCTCACTTCTATAACTTCCAAAAATTTCATAATGTGGTTTTAAAGTTTTCTCTTTCAAGTTGAAATTTTTTACGGTTTCTTTAACTTACCCCCGTCCCCTCTCTTTTTCACAAAGAGAGGGGCGATGCGAAAGTTGTTTTATTCCATTGTTCCCCCTTTCTAACTTGATTAGAGAGGGGGTGAGTAAGAATCCACTTTCAACCAATAAATAATCCTCATCTTTTCATATCCAAATAATTCTGCAATAATATCGTAGCAGATATTAAATCGGTATTTGATTTTTTTTGTCTATCTGATTTTTTTGTGCCTGATAAAATTAAGGTTTGTTGTGCCATTTTAGAAGTCAATCTTTCATCCAGTTTTTCAATAGCAATATTCGGAAATTTTTTCTTTAATTCATTTATAAATTTATCAACTAACAATGTAGTACTTGTTTTTTCTCCTTTCATATTTATTGGATATCCTACGACAATGGCATCTATTTCTTTTTCATTGATTATTTTTTCTAATTCTTGTATTATTTCATTTGGGGAATATACATTATAAGCATTGGCAATAATTTTAAGCGGGTCACTAATTGCTACGCCACATCTTCTTAATCCATAATCTATTGCTAATATCCTTCCCATAAATTTGTTATCAGTTTTAATTTCACTATTGTCCAAAATGTTTTTTGATATTATATGAAAAATATCAATAGTAGCAATGGAAAGTGGAGATGAAAAAGAGGGGGGGAGTACATTTTCAAACCCTCAAATTTTAAAATTTAATTCATTGATAATCAAGGTTTTAATTTTTTATTAACAGTTATTTTGGGCAATAGTGTTTTAATTTATCTCTTCGTTTCTTTTTAAGTTATATTTTATTGCAAAAAAGACAAACTTCTTTCGCAGGGCTTTTGTCCTGTGCTATTTTATTAATATCTTGTTCCAAAAGGACACATTGCTTTCTACTAATCGCAAATAATTATTTTTTCTCCATTAAATATCTTTTGGAAACTTCGTAAATATACGATTTTATTGGTATAAATGAAAAAGATGGTAATGTGGACTTTATTAATTGATTGTTGTAGTGATTTTGCATAACTGCACCTTGTACTGTGGCTTTAGTAAAATTAGGTTCATATTTAGGATTCAACAATCCCCAAAATGCCTCTAAATAACGAACAAGTTGTAACATTGAATGAGTGGCTTTATACTTTGGAATGGGCTTACCCAATGACAAATGCAGTTCTTCTAATATCTCCTTAAAACTATAATTATTCTCTATTAAAATAAATCGTTGTGAAAGAATGTTTTTTTGCATCAACTGAATCATTACATTTACAACATCTTCTACGGCTACATAGCCCGTTATTCCTGTGGTATAAAAGGGAATACCTTTACTTGCTTTTTTAACCAACACTCCCCATCCATTGTTCCAATTGCCAGCACCTACTATAATTCCAGGATTGACTATAACGGCTTTCATTCCTTCTTCAATGCCTCTCCACACTTCGCATTCTCCAAGATATTTTGACAAAGCATAAGCATATTCATATTTTCCTGGTTGCCAAAAAGTTTTTTCAGTGATATTATCGTGTTCAAATTGATTCAACAAAGCCGCAATAGAACTAACATAGCAAAATTTTATATCTGTATCAATGCAAGCATTAACCAATTCTGCTGTAATACCTGCATTTGTTTTCACTAATTCAGATTTTCGCTTATCATTAAAAGATACTAAACCTGCACAATGATAAATTTCTTTTATCTGATATTTTTCAAGTAATTCTGCTACTTCCATTGGATTAAAAAAATCTACTTCTACCCATTCAATAGAATTCATTTGATGTTCGGGATGGTCAAAATAATACGAGAGTATTCTTTTAGTTACATTTAAATCGGATGTAGAACGTTTTGTTGCTACAACACTATTTCCTTGTTGTAATAACTTTGCAATTAAATGTCCGCCTAATAATCCTGTAGCCCCCGTTACTAAAATCATAGTATTTCATTAAAAATTCAACCAATCTATATCTTGATAAGATGTTGCAAATATAATCATACATACAAATAATCCTAATACCCAACCACTTAATAATTCTTCAAATGCGTGGGCTTTAATCAACATTCTTCCTAACATTACAAAGCCACTCAATAGTATTGAAAGTTCAACTTCTGTCATCAAATCAACTTTGTACAACATACTAAGCATCATAAAAAAACCTGTCATTGCACCCATTCCTGCTGCGTGCAAACTTATCTTAAAATCATTATTGGTAAATAAAATGATGGCAAATAATAATGCGGACATTACACCTACAAGTAAAATAGATGGCTTGAAAAATGGATGCCAATACATATCTCGAAACATATAAAATAAAGAGAAATTATACACTGCTAATAATAAAAAGAAATATCTTCTATCTCTTACAGTATCCAAAAAAAGCGTATGAATAACCCGAAACATCCTTGCAAAAAGTAACATTAGTATAGGAATAATAACCACTAACAGTCCATATAAAATAATCCATTTGATTTTTATTTCATTAGATACTAATTCAAGATACGCAAATCCTGTATGGCTTGGTAAATACATACACCAAATCATTAAATACAATGGTAAAAACAAAGGATGTAGCAAGATATTCCCGTAAAACAAAGTTTCTGAAAATATCTTAAATAAAATTTTTTTCATTTCAATCTTATATGAGTTTAAATTAATTTTTTTTAAACACAGGGCTTTGCCTTGTGTTGTTCTATTTTTGTCCTTTCAGGGCTACTGTGGGACTATTTTTTTGTTTTGTTTTTCAAGTTGGCTATAGGCAAATGTAATGTGCTTTAACCATTGATAAAAATAAAAAATCTATCTCAATTGATAAGTTAATTGCTTTATTACTTTTGCTGGTGATGAGTGCGGTTGTCCAAATACAATTTTGTATACAGCTTCTACAATCGGCATATTCACTTGGTATTTCTGATTTATTTGATGAATACATTGTAGAGCATAATATCCTTCGGCTACCATATTCATTTCCAGTTGGGCTTGTTTGACAGAATACCCTTTACCAAGCATTACACCAAAAGTTCTATTGCGACTAAATTGTGAGTATGCAGTTACCAACAAATCACCTAAATAAGCAGAGTCATTAATATCTCTTTGAATGGGATGTACAGCATCTATAAATTTTCGTATTTCTTGAATAGCATTGCTTACAAGCACGGCTTGAAAGTTATCTCCATAATTTAATCCGTGGCAAATTCCTGCAGCAATAGCCATTATGTTTTTCAATACTGCGGCATATTCTGTGCCAAAGATATCATCACTTGTAGTAATGCGAATGTATTCGCATTCTAAAAATTGCCGAAATGTAGTACACAATCCTTCGTTTGGTGAAGCCACGGTTAAATACGAAAGTCGCTCTAATGCCACTTCTTCTGCGTGACAAGGACCTGTAATGACGGCAATGCGATTAAAATCTACATTAAATACTTTTTGTAGATATTCTCCAACAATGAGATTGTATTCGGGAACAATACCTTTAATAGCAGATACAACATATTTGTCAGAAAAATCAAATGTCTTAATCAATGAATGTAAAAACGCTGATGGATGAGCCAGTAAAATATATTGGCAATGTTTTTGTAAATCTTGCAAATCAGAAGTGAGATGAATTTTGTTCAAGTCCAATTGAACATCGGTCAAATATCTCGGATTATGTCGATGTATTTTAATAAACTCAATATCTTCTTGTTTAGGCCAATGCCAATAAACGAAAACATTATTTGTGTTTAATATCTTCACAAGAGCCGTAGCCCAACTACCATAACCAATTATACCAACTTTTTCTGTCATATAGGCCTGCAAATTAAAGCAAAAAAAGGAATAAAAGTAAATGAGAGTTTTAAATTAAGTAGATGGATTTTTTAGCATTAAAGTATTAAATTAATTTTTTATTTAATTGAGTAAATTTTTTTAAAACGACATACTTTGTCGCTGAAGTAGCGTATATTTGTAGTTAGAAAACTTTATCACTCTTGCCTAAAATGTTTTTTGAAATTACATAAAAAATATCAATTTAATAGATTAACTTTTAAAACAAAAAACTATGAAAACTTTAATTAAAATAATAGTAGCATTATTTTTAGCTACTTCAAGTATATTCTCTCAAAATAAAGAAGAGAATTTTGATTTGATTAAAAGAATAAATGAAGAAATTGATAAATTATACGAGGAGTTAGGTGTTAAAGATTTACAGTACTTTAGCTTTAAAGCTTCCAGACCTAAAGATACTAACAACGTTTATTATCAAAATTTAAAAAAGAAATTTGGTTATCAGTTTACTGATAAGTTTTATAATGACTTAGTTAAATTTTATAAGAGAGATAGGTATTTTAAATTTGAACAAATATATCCTGAGTATATCTATACTTGTTTTTTTCAATTATTTGATAATGAAAAATTTTATTATGATTACTATGAAAAACATAAAGAAGAAAGAGATTACTTAACTAATTTGCACGCTTTTAATAATAACTTAACTAAATTATTTAAATTTGAACCGATTAATAAATTAGACCAATTAAAAGTTGGAGATAAAATAACAAGTATATGGCATTTCGGTAAAGAACATTCTTTAGATTTAAGTAAATACAAAGTTTATATTTATGGAAATTCTAAAATTATAAAATCATTTTATTACTTTGATGAAAAGTTTTATAATAGAGGTTATCTAAATAGATTGGATTATACTTTTAGGAATAGTCATGTATATTATATTTATAAAATAGTAGATTTAAATGAAAGATATTCAATTTATTTTGTAACGTCATCTTATTGGAATGAGTCGATTAAATATAGACTACATTTTGATTATTTCATTTATGATAAAAAGTTGAATTACGTTTCTGATATTAGATCTAAAAAAATAAATCCTAAAGATACAATAGGGTTTTTAGATCTAGAGTATCATTTAAAATATTATAATATAGATTTATATAAAACTAGTTATACAGGAAATTATATCCCTAATGAAATATCGTATAATAAGGATATAGAAAACAAAGAGAATGAAGAGAAATCGGTAGTTAAAAAGCAGAAAACAAATAAAAATAATTTAAAAGTAAATATTAATAAATTTAAAAATTAATTTGGACAATAGTGTTGTAAAGTACTAAAAGGTTAAGTATTTTTGCAACAACTCGTAAAAGTATTTATATGTCAAATATAGAGTCAGAGCTAGATCAAAAGATAGAGAAATACAAAAGTATTTTAAATGATTTTGCCAAACTACCTAAAGTAGAAGTAGACAGAACACTTATTGAGATATTAGGTTTTTCGTCAAAAGAAGATGTTTACACAAAAATGTTGGAATTTTTCTTTGATAAGAGCAATAATCATAATTTACAAAATTTAATTTTAGAATCTTTGATTAAAGGGGTTAGAGGTAATACTGAAATTATTAAAGATATTAAAAACGAGGGTATTTTGGATGTTCAAAGAGAGTATGTTACAGAAAATAAAAAAAGAATAGATCTTTTGATTGAAACTACAAATTATATAATCGTTATTGAAAATAAAATTTATGCTGGATTATACAATGATTTAAAAGAGTATTGTCAAGCAGCAGAAAATTATAGTAAAGGTAAAGGCAAGAAGAATTTTTTGTGTATCCTTTTAACTCTTAATCAATTAAATGATAGTGAGATTAATTATTGTAATAAGGAAAATTTTTATCATGTTACTTATTCAGATTTTATAAGTAATTTAAAAGACAATTTCTTTACGTGTTTCAAATTGTGTCGAAACAAAAATTATATTGACTATTTAAAGGATTTTATACTAACTATAGAAAAAAATAAATCAAATCACTATTGTCCAAGATGATTGTTAGTAAAAAATTAAAACAATGATTATCAATAAATTAAACTTTAAAATTTGATGGTTCGGAAAAATACTCCCCCTCTTTTTTCATCTCCGCTTTTCATTGCTGTTATTGATATTTTTCACATGGTATCAAAAAACATTTTGGACAATAGTGAAATCAAATAATATGGACAGAAGAATGTTGGAATTTATAGGGAAAAATTACAAATCAATTATTGAATTGGAGGAAGAACGTAATTCTTTTATAAATTTTCTTAATAAAAAGGTTGATAGTATAAAAAACCGAATTAATTTGCCTGAAGATAAAATGTCATGGATTCGTATATGGATTTATGGGAGAAGATGTTTAGTTGTAGATTTTAAAATTTCAGATAATGATAAAGATACTATAGCTATAGATACTACATATCTTAAGGATGTAGATAATTCTAATAGTTTATTATTAGAAGAAGGGTGGCAAATACAGCTATTTGGAAGAGGCGAGGATTCTAAAAAATATCTCGAAAAAATGTGTAAAAATGATTTTCTCCGACAAAAACAGTATGAAAATGATCGTTTAATATACTTTAGTCATGGTATCGACTTTGGTGGTGATTCTGATGTTGAAGCAGTATCAAAAGAATTGAAAGATCTAATAGAAAACATCATAAGCTACAAAGAAAAAATTGAACCCACTAATAAATAGGTTATTATTTAATTAAATAAACTCAACCTACTCATAATACCCCAAAGTACACTTTAAAATATCCTTTATTTCTTCCGCTAATTTCTTTGGTTTTAATACATAAGCATTATCCCCATAAGAAAGTATTTGCATTATTAATTCGTATGTAATGCATACTTTTAATTTTACCCTTACCCAATTGGGTTTATCTGTTTTTTCTATTATTTGTGATGGATGTAGGGGGAAGGTTCTCAAATACTCTGCTTGGGTTTTTGCCATTTCCAATTCTATATCGACGGGCTTATCGTCAGAGTTTACGGTAACGCCATATACATTTTCAAAACGTTTTTGTAAATCAAAATCTTTGGGATAATTAAATTTAAGACGTGTTACTTCTAATGCAGTCATTCTCTCCAAAGCAAAGTGTTTAATTTTGTTTGAGTCCGTTTCAATGCCGATTAAATACCAACGTTGGTGAAATTCTTTTAATCCTAATGGTTGAACAAAACGTTTTTTTGTTTTATCTTCCCAAAGATTGTAGTAATTAAAAGTTACAACCTTTCTCAATCGTATGGCTTCTAGCAAATCATAAAGGTGATGCATCCCTTGAATGGGCGATTTGTCAAAGTCAATATACTTTTCGTACAACTCATATTTGTTTTGGATATACATAAAGTCCAACAACTGTAATATCTTTTCGCTTGATTTGTCAAATGTTGTTATTTCTTCATCATCTTCAACAATTTTGTATTTTTGAATGTACCTATCGTATTTAATGGTAATTTTGTAAATATCTTCTATTTCCTTAATATCTCTTTGAAATGTACGAATGGTAAATGAAAAATCAGGATCGCTTAAATAATTTTCAAGATAGTTTTTTAAAGATTGAAAATCCATTGGTGTTGATTGTAATTTACGAATAATTAAATGATGTCTTTTAATGATGGATACATACGACATAACAATAATTTTTTTGCAAATATAATTACTTTAAACGACATAAATTGTCGTTGATTAAAATTTAGGCAGTATATGCAATGAGTTATTTGCTTTGCAATGCTATTAAGGAATGTGGGGCGTAAATAACTATTTTAGTATAATCATTTAATTGTAGTTCTTTTGCTGTTGATTGGATAATTTCTTTTTGTCCATTTTTATTGTGAAGTTCTAATACTACTTTTTCGTAATTAGGTATTACAGTAAGGTATTGAAAATGGATGGAAAGTTGTTGTAATGCATCTTCATTTAGGCAAGTAATGAGAGCATCATTGATTGGTTGAAATTTATTTTCATTGTTAAAAAGTGGATATTTTTTCCGAATTGGTAAATAAAATTCATAGTCATTGAGTTTAATGAAACAATTATTAATAGTTGGTTGAATATCAAATCCGCTTTTAAGTAGAGTGTGTATAATATCTGCTGTTGGATAGTAGGATGAAAGATTTAAATAAAGATTTAAATGATTAATAGGGTCAATGAAATCAAACAGGATAAAGAGAGGATGAGTAGATACAAATTCATTGTATTTGAGATTAAATTTTTTTGATAATTCTTCGGTGATAGAATTGTAGATATTCAAATCCCAACCTGCATTTATCAATAATTTTAAGATGTTTAGTAATTCAGATGTATCATATTTTTGAATTTTTAATTCAAGTCCGTTCTTACTAGGTTCTCTACTTATTTGAGGTTCAAAACTTTCTAATAACTTACAGAATAAAGTATTATCGTAGATATTTTGGATATCTATGCTATTAATTTTATTATTTTTAAGTTTTTGTAGATTATATCTATCGTGATAATTTACGTCTATGCCTTTATTTATAAGATAGTTCAAGAAATCATAATTTCTCCAATAAATAGCATTACTTAAAAGAGTATTTTCTTCATAAACAAAATTCAAATTGAATTTGTATTTATCACATATGTAATCAAACAATGAATTAAATTTTTCTTGTAAGTTAGGATTAAATTCAGTTGAACAACGAAAATTTATTAAATCAAAGTAAATACTATGATCTAATATACAATTGTCAATATCAACATAATCAAGGATAGTTTTTAATACATCTAATGTTTCTTCATAATTAAAGTTGAGATAATTCTGTAGATAATCTTGTAGTGTTTTTCCTGAGTTATTTATTACATTTATACATATTCCTGAATGCAGTAATGTTTTTACTACATCTACAATTACTTCTCTTTTGTGATGTATCAACGATTTGCTTTCAAGGACTTTCATTAAAAGTGTATTGTTTCTACTATCTAAAATGTCAGGATTAAAGCCCAATTCTAATTGTTTAAGAAAATCATCTGGTTTATTTAAATTTAAGTATAGAAATAATAACAGTGTGGAAATGTCTTTATCCTTATTATCTATTATTCCCTCGTCAATAAGGTGTTTTATGTATGAATGCAGTTGTTCTTGTTTATCATCATAAGAGTCATCATCAAAGTATATAAATCCCTGTGTATTATCAATAAGATAGAGTAACCAATCCATTAAATAATTTTTATCCTTTAATTTCTCTTGAATAATATCGTTGTTGTTGTTTATTACATAACAAAAAGCATTGCTTTCAGTTTTAATCATTATATTAATTAGAAATTTCAAATCTAATTTTTCAATATCAAAATGTTGTTGATAATATCTTAATAGGAATTCAATCTTTTGAATATCATCGGAATTATTATTTAGCATTTGAAGTGTAGTATTTATTAGTTCTTCTGATTTATATTTATTCAAGATATTTTCAGCCAATGAATAATTACATT
>Ga0308418_1001787_pt1 | contig 10971 bp, 11 predicted proteins | sample HotsprSampleR4cd_FD_203517 | JGI IMG/M metagenome (GOLD analysis project Ga0308418, IMG submission 203517) | Hot spring phototrophic mat microbial communities from Mushroom Spring, Yellowstone National Park, Wyoming, United States - 20090729_R4cd ... | reverse complement strand
GGAATACGACACATACTTGGCTGCTTCTATCACTCGACGGGGGTTAGGTAAATAAGCCTCCACCAATGTCGGCGCATACGGCATAGGTGCATCTGCTCCAGTTACCCGCACCACCGGCGCATCTAAGTAGTCAAATGCGTGACGTTGCACCATGTAAGCTGCCTCCGCCGCTATCCCCCCCAAAGGCCAGGACTCCTCCACCACCACTAAGCGGTTCGTCTTTTGCACCGAACGAATAATCGTCTCATAATCTATCGGCCGTAAACTCCGTAGGTCTATCACCTCCGCCGATAAACCCTCCTTTTCCAAGACTTGGGCAGCTTCCAGAGCCACATGCACCATTTTCCCAAAGGCCACCAGCGTTACATCAGTCCCCTCCCGCTTAATATCTGCCACCCCTATCGGGATCAAAAACTCCGGGTCTTCGGGCACCTCCCCCTTCAGGCTGTACATCAACTCCGACTCCATGACGATTACGGGATCATCATCCCGAATAGCGCTTTTGAGAAGCCCCTTCGCATCTCGGGGCGTAGCGGGCGAGACGACCTTAAGGCCCGGAACATTAGCATACCAATTCTCAAATGACTGCGAATGCTGCTGCGCCAGCTGCCCCGCTGACCCACTCGGCCCCCGAAATACTATCGGCACCGAAAACTGCCCCCCACTCATAGAAAGCATCTTCGCCGCATGATTGATCACCTGGTCTATCGCCAGCAAAGCAAAGTTGAAAGTCATGAACTCAATCACGGGCCTTAGCCCCACCATCGCCGCCCCCACCCCAATCGCCGCAAATCCCAGCTCCGATATGGGGGTATCTATTACCCGCTGCGGCCCAAACTCCGCTAAAAGCCCCTCACTCACCTTATAGGCCCCATTATATTCGCCTACCTCTTCCCCCATGAGGAAGACCCGAGGGTCTCGCCGCATTTCTTCCCGAAGGGCGGCGCGTAGCGCCTCCCGCATCTGCATGACGGCCATACCCCAAAGTTACGAACGGCGACGCGTGAGCCCGATAGTTACCACCCATACCCCTACCTCTGAAGGTAAACTCTGTATCGCCGCCCGCAATGTCGCCCCCGTCGTCAAAACATCATCCACCACGGCTATCACCGAAGGCAAAGCCCCTACCACCCGAAAGGCGCCTTCCAATGTAACCCACCGAGCCCCCCGCCGCTTCCCCACTTGGGACGCCGTAACCGCCTCCCGAATCCAGACCCCCTCTAAAACCGGCTTCCCCCAAGCCTCCGCTAAACCTCTCGCTACCCAGTCCGCTTGATTATAGCCCCGCTTACGCAAACGCACCCGACTCAGCGGCACCGGCAAAAACGCCTCCACCTCCTCCAATCCCGGACACTCCTCCCGTAGCAGTCGCCCCCACGCCCGACTCATCGCATACAACGGCAAAGGATCCCCGCGATATTTGGCCAGCTGAACCAGCGGCCGAAGCGGACTACCCGCCGTGTACCAGAATCCAGCTACAGCCCCCCTTATGGGGACATGCGGCCGCAAACGATAATAAGCCTCGTTAGCCTGAGGAGCCTGCCAAGTAAGGGTCTGCGGCAACCGTAAAAAACATCGCAAACATACCCGCTGCTCCTGCTGATAGGTCGGCTCTCCACATACCACACACAAAGAAGGAAAAACCCAATCCCACATTAGGGCCGCTCACCCCGCTGAATCCGCTCTATCTGCGCCTGATAATACGCCGCCTTCTCCGGAAACTTAGCCTTGAGCTTCTCATAAATCTCAATGGCTAACGGAAGATCCCCCTGACCCCAACACAAACGCGCCATCGTCTCCGTGTAAATAGGCGGCGGCGAAACCGGCGGCTCGCTTTCTGGAACGCCTATAAGGGGCGGGGCAGAAACAGCCTCTGGGCCCTTCGGCTGAAAAGTCTCTAAAAGCCGCAGCACCTCCTCAATAGCCGTAGAAGGCGGCGGAGGCTCCTGCGGCAAACGCCGCTCCTTGCGCGCCTCTAAAAGATACCGAATGAAAGCCTGTCGCAGTCTCTCCAAGGTATGGGGCGCATGCGGAAAAGCTTCCTGAGCTACCTGAGCTAAAGGTTTCTCTATCTCGCTTAGAAAAGACTGCCAAGCAGGCGAAAGGCTCTTGGACGCAGAAAGGGCAGAAGGCTCCGCCGAAAGGGATTCTGCAGGCGGGGAAATAGGCTTAGAAACCTCAGAAGACGGGGAAGGAGGAGGCTCCTCTAACGGAGCGGGCTCTGGCACGGATAGATGCACAGACCCCTCGGGATCAAAGTCCGGGAGCACGATAAGCCTTATGGGGTGCTCACTTTGAAAAAGCTCCGGAGCTATGGAAGAGGTAGGTTCGCCCCCCGACTCTTCATGAGTCGATCCGGCTTTAGAAGGCGCAACCGGCGCATCCGGATTTTCTAAGGGAACATACGGCTTAGTAAAGGCCGAAATAGGCTCCACATGGCCCCTCTCCGGCGGCGTAGACTCCACAGCCTCAGAAGGTAAAGGGGTTTGAGCTTCCGAAACCACCGACCCCGACGCCGCAGAAGGCGCAACCGGCGCATCCGGATTTTCTAAGGGAACATACGGCTTAGTAAAGGCCGAAATAGGTTCCACATGGCCCCTCTCCGGCGGCGTAGACTCCGCAGCCTCAGAAGGTGAAGAGGTTTGAGCTTCCGAAACCACTGACTCCGACCCCGCTGAAGGCGCAACCGGCGCATCCGGATTTTCTAAGGGAACATACGGCTTAGTAAAGGCCGAGATAGGCTCCACCAAGCCCGTTTCCGGCGGCGTAGATTCCCCAGCCTCAGAAGGTGAAGGGGTTTGAGCCTCCGAAACCACCGACTCCGACGCCGCAGAAGAGGATAAGACGGACTCTTCGGGCGCGGTTAGGGCCTCCGGTGCGGAAGGGGGGATGGGGCTTACTTCTGGGGGCGGCTCCTTGTCGGGAAAAGGAGGCTGGGGCGGCTTTTCGAGGAGTTCAAACTGGAGGGTGAGGAGGAGGGGGGATAGTTTAGCGGGGGGAGGCGACTCTGGGATTTCGGTTGGAAGGGGGAGGGGTAGGGTAGGTAGGTCTGCAGAGAGGCTTTGAGTCTGGGGAGCGGTCTCCTCATCAGAGGGGGGGAGCCGAGGCATTTCTTCTGACCTGAGGGGAGGCGATAGGGGTTCCGAAGGCCGTGTCTCCTCTAAAGTCTGCGAGGCAGGGATATCTCCTGGCGGGGGGGCTACGCTTTCTAAACTTTCCTGAGGGGGTTCAGCTACAAGTGGGGGCAAGCGAATCGCTTGCCGTAGGCGCTCCGAAAGGCCCCGGTACAAGTAGATTTTAGCTTTCAGTTTGCCCTGGAGCTTCGGTAAATACTCGGGCGCAAACGGCATAGGGTCGGCAGGGCCAGGCTCATCACTACTAGAAGGAGTCCCTTCTTGCTTGGAAGAAGGCTCCCGCGGCGTCTGGACTTCCTGACCCCCCATCCGTGGCGGCGGCGATACGATCGGGCGAACCCGATCCCCCATGAAAAACGCATAATACTGCCGATGCGGCGCATATAACGACGCCAAAAACCTCAAACCCTGCGCCCGAGGATCCCCTTCCTTCGTAGCTACCTTGGCCACCATCATCCGAGCCATCGCAAAAAACGGATACTTCGCCAGCGCCTGCTCTATCTCCTCCCGTACCGCTTTCTCCAGGCTCAACCCTGCCTTCATCTGCTTGAAAGTCTCTACCCAGTTCATATCACCAGTTGGATAAAGTTTTATTCACAATATCTTGGGCTAAACGGTCGCAAAGCTCCTGCACAAGTGTTTCTTGCACCTGACCCAAGCTGACCGTAGCAGGAAAGTCTACAAAATTCATAAAGCTCTGCTGCCAGCCGATCTCTGGAAAGCGCGCACTTTGACACTCTACAAAGATGGTAATACTGAGACGATTTTGGGCGGCCTGTTGCCCCCCTTGAATAGCTACAGGTGCCAATTGATAATCCGTAATACGCCCTCTTAGGACTATATCTCCGCCGCTTCTTACGAGGACGAGGGAAGTTTGGGTGATGAACTTCTGGCGGATAGCTTCGGTAAGGGTCTGCGAGAGGGTCGGCACGATGATAGCGGCTTCGTTAGGAAAGGCCTCCACTTGAAGGGTGCGCACTTCGGGCGGCAAAGCGCCTCCCCGAAACGAGTATGCACAGCCCCCTTCTGACAACCAGAACAGCCCTAAGAGGAGTAAGGGGCCACGGCTTTTCCGAAACTTACAGATGATGGAGGCCATAAAGTTCTATTTTTCGGTAGAGGGTGCGTTCGGAGATACCCAATGCTTGGGCGGCCTTTTTGCGATTGCCTTGGAAACGTTTGAGCGCTTCAATGATGAGCCGTTTTTCCGCATTTTCTATGGACAGGTCGGAGGGGGTAGTCGGGCTTTCGGCCGGAGCCGAAGGAGCAGGTAAGGCCGGCGAAGCCGTCGCCAAACGCTGTCCCAAAAGCTGTACCATCTCCCGTAAGCGCAAAAGCTCCTCCTCTATACGTCCCATTCTGTGATAAAGGAGCATGAGTTGGCCCTTATCGTCGGGAGGCGGCAGCGAAGCCGAAGACCCTCCCTCCGCAGGCTGATATAAAACCGGCAGACGAGCCGACCGAGGCGGCAAAAGCTTCTCTAACATAGCCGCATCCACCTTTTCGCCCCCATGCAGAATAAGCAGGCGCTCTGCAAAGTGCTTGAGCTCCCGAACATTCCCCGGCCAATGATACTCCAAAAGATAGTCCTCCGCATCCGGCGTCAGCTCCACCAGAGGCAAACGATACTTCTTACTCGTCTCATCTAAAAAGAAGTCTAAAAGCAAGAGGATATCCTCCCCCCGATCGCGTAAAGGCGGAATATAAATAGTAATCGTATTGAGCCGATAGTAGAGGTCTTCGCGAAAGCGCTTTTCTCGAATAAGCTCTAAGAGGTCGCGATGGGTGGCGGCCACGACGCGCACATCGGTTTTTCGGACTTGACTGCTACCTACTCGGTAGTACTCTCCCGTCTCTAAAACCCGCAGAAGCCGGGCTTGGGTGCCCACAGGCATCTCCCCAATCTCATCCAAAAAGAGCGTACCCCCATTGGCTACCTCAAAAAGGCCCTTTCTGCTCTCAATCGCCGAGGTAAAAGCCCCTTTCTCATGCCCAAAAAGTTCAGAGTCCATCGTACCTTCGGGAATAGCCCCGCAGTTGATAGCCAGCAGAGGCTTTTCTCGGCGGGGGCTATACGCATGAATGATATGCGCAAAGACCTCTTTGCCAACGCCGCTCTCTCCCACGATGAGCACGGGCACATCGGTAGGAGCGACCTGAATCGCAACCTGCAAAGCATACAGGAGACGAGGGTCTCGCCCAATAATCCGAAATCGCCGAGCAATCTGCTCAATAGACTCCGAGAGCGCGTGCATCGGCTATTTCTCCGATTAGGGTCGCTGCGGTGGCTTCTACGATGCGGGCGTGCACCTTATCGCCAGGCTTGTGGGTGTGGGCGCTATTTCGCACTACCACCGCCTTCCCGTGAAAGGTGCGGCCCGTAAGATCATTCGCACTGCGACGAGAGACCTTCTCCAGGAGCACAGAATGAACTTTCCCAATCTCCCGCCGATTACTTTCCAGACTTAGCTGCTGTCCCAGCGCTATCACGGCTTCCAAACGTTCTTTCTTCACCTCTAAGGGCACATCATCCTTATAACGACGAGCGGCGAGCGTCCCTGGCCTCTCAGAATACATAAAATAATATCCGCTATCAAAGGCCGCCGCCTTCATGGCTTGAAGCGTATCCTGAAAGCCTTCCTCCGTCTCCCCACAAAATCCTACAATAATATCCGTGGAAATAACCGCCTGAGGAAGGTAACGCCGAATCGCCGCAATGCGGTCTAAGTACCATTCTACTGTGTAGCCGCGGTTCATGCGGGCTAAAATGCGGTTGCTACCTGACTGAATGGGCAGATGGATGTAGGGGGTGAGATTAGGGTAGCTGGCGAGGGTTTCCAGCACTTCATCCAGCATGTCTTTGGGGTGGGAGGTAGCGAAACGAACCCAGACATGGGGAACGGCCTCAGCCACCAAACGTAAAAGCTGAGCAAAGCGAACGCCCTGGTCGTTGTAGGAGTCTACATTTTGGCCGAGGAGGGTGATTTCTTGGTAGCCGGCTTCGGAGAGCTGGGTGGCTTCTTGGAGGATGGACTGGTGGGGTCGGCTACGTTCCCGTCCCCGAGTGAACGGGACAATGCAAAAAGTGCACATGTTGTTGCATCCTCGCATGATGGAGATGTAGGCGCTGACTTTATTGGGGGAAAGGCGAAGGGGAGCTATGTCGGCGTAGGTTTCTTCGCGGGAGAGGAGGGTGTGAATAGCTTTAGCGCCGCCTTCCACTTGACGAATAAGCTGGGGCAGGTGCCGATAGGAGTCTGGCCCTATGACCAGGTCTACCACGGGGCTTTCCGCAAAAAGCCGCTGGCGAAGCCTTTCCGCCATACAGCCCATCACGCCTACCATCAGGTGCGGCCGCATCGCTTTGAGATTTTCTAAGTACCTTAGGCGCTGCCAGATTTTCTCTTCGGCGTGCTCCCGAATGGCACAGGTATTGATAAGAATGAGGTCCGCCTCCTCCACCTGTGTAGTAAAACTATATCCTTCCTGATGCAAAAGGCCCGCTACCAGCTCACTATCCGCAAAGTTCATCTGGCAGCCATAGGTCTCAATGTAGGCCTTATAGCCGCGATGGTTCGGAAGGGCTTGCAGGGGGCTATCTTGACCGTAGATGCGGGTGTGCGCCAGTGCCATATTTACACAAAGGTAGGAAAAATTTGCATGGTCTTGGCCGTAGGTTGGGCCCAAAACATACGATTGCTCTTAGGGCCGGATAGTATTCCGATTGCCGTACTGCCAGAAGTAGAAATCGTAGCTCAGGCCCCTTCCCCCAAGCGCCAGGCCGAAGTGCGCCGCCAGTGGCAAAACTTCCAACGTCTGCGTCGCAACGTCTACCTCGTCTACCCCCTGGCCAAAGAAGCCGCCCGCATCGTCCGAGAAGTAGACGCCGAACGCAACCGCCTCGGCCAAAAAAGCCGCGATTACAAAGCCTACCAAAAACGTCTCAAAAAAGAACTCTTTGAGCGGTATGAGCCCATCATCAAAGAAATGACCGTTACCCAGGGCATCCTACTCATAAAGCTCATCCACCGAGAAACAGGCCTGGATGCTTACAGCCTCATTAAAGACTATCTGGGAGGGGTGCAGGCGCGCTTCTGGCAGACCGTAGCCCAGCTCTACGGCTCCAACCTCAAACTCACCTACCACCCCGAAGAAGAACCCCTCATTGAAGCCGTCATTCAGGAGATTGAGACGGGAAAGTCAGCGGATTGGGTCTTGCAGTATTACGAACCGATTGAAGAATGAAGCGATGCACATCGCGCACAAAAGGACGCCGATGCGTAAAAATAAGAGCATGCCCCGCCCCTTTGTATAAAATAAGCTCCGCATGCGGAATCCCCTTTGCTAACATCTCACTGTGATGAGGGGGCACAATCAGGTCGTTGGTGCCGCCAAGAACGAGAGTAGGAAAAGAAAGCTCTTTGAGCCAAGGACGGCTATCAAAGCGGAAGATTTCCGCATGACTCGCTAAAAGGACTTCTAAGCGCGTCTTCTGGAGGGCTTTTCGGTACCAGTTGATGACCTCGGGAGGAAAGGTCTCTGTGCCAAAAACTTCTGTATATAGGAGATTGGCTAAGGAAGCAGGGGGTAAAAGTCGCAAAAGCCTAGGCAGCAGGGCTTCCTGCATGCGTTCTAAAGGAGTAATAGGCTTATAAGCAAAGGTGCAGCCCAAAATCAGGCCCTTCGTTAGGTGGGGATAGTGCCGAGCAAAAAGCTGAGCCAGCGCTCCACCCATAGAGTACCCCAAAATCCACACAGGCTCCTGCGTGTAATGCTGAACCAGCTCAGCCAAGTCGGCTACCTGCTGCACAAAGGTGTAAGGCCCCGGCCAATTCCACGCATCTCCATAACCCCGCAGGTCCGGAATAATAAGCCGATAATGCCTCACAAGCCCTTCCTCCACCGCCATAAACATCCCACCATCTACCATGTACCCATGCACCAAAAGCATATACGGCCCCTCATGGCCCAAACGTCTATGCGGTAAAAGCATTATTGCTTAGGGTACAAAAGAGATGCCACCATGCTCACACTCAACACCACCAAAATGAATACCAGCGAATACCACGTCGGAATCACGAGCGCCACAAAGTCCTGAAACATTTTGAGTCCAATCCCAATCAAAATCAACGGAATCCCAATCTCCAACGCCCAAAAACGCCGAACCCCCGCCGCTAAAAGAAAAAATAACGACCTCAGACCCATCACCGCAAAAATATTTGAACTAAAAAGCACTTCCTCATCTTGCGTAATCGCAAACGCCGCCGGAATGGAGTCCACCGCAAAAAGCAAATCCGTAAACTCTATCAAAATCAACGCCAGCATCAAGGGCGTAAAATACCTCCTCCTCCCAATCCTAAGCACAAAACGTCCTCCCCGCATCTCCGTCGTAAAACGAAACCGCCGCGTCAAAAATCGTAAGAGCCAATTTTGACTCAAATCCCCCGGCCCTTCGTCTCGACTAAACAGAGACCTTATGCCTGCAAGTATCAGGAAAATTCCAAAAAGATAAAGCACAAAGTGAAATCGCTTTACCAATAAAACCCCTGTAAAAATGAAAATACCTCGCATCACAATCGCCCCTAAAACCCCCCAAAAAAGCACCCGATGATGATACCGATACGGAACAGAAAAATAGCGCATAATGAGCATGATAACGAAAACATTATCCAGCGATAGAGCGTACTCCATACTATAAGCCGAGTAATACTCAATCGCCGCGCTACTCCCCTTCTCATGCCAAACAAAGCCCCCAAAGCCAAGCGCAATCAAGATAATTACCACAGACTGCCACAACGCCTGCCGAAAAGAGAGCGTGCGCGCCTCTTTATGGAAAAAGCCTAAGTCTAAAAAGAGATAAATTACAGTGATAGCTCCAAAAGTAAACAGAACGGGATAACTCATAGGGCCGAACGCCATTTGGCTAAGAGATAAAGCCCCCCTGTGAGCCCTATCCCAATAAGCCAGCCCACCACAATATCGCTAGGATAATGTACCCCCAAATAAACCCGCGTGTAGCTGTGCAGAAGCACCCAGCCTATGGCTATTAATGTAACGCCCCGCCGACGAAGTGCTAACCCAACCGAAAAAGCTAAAGCAGCACTATTCGCCGCATGATTAGAGGGAAAGCCATAAAGCCCGCCCGTGTACCCCCGAACTAAATGTAAGGAAGACTTAAGCCCCGGCTCCTGAGAAGGACGACGACGCCCCACCAACGGCTTAAGCCCCTGCCCACAAAATACATCCGTCAAGCTCACTGCAAGCAAAGTAAATACAACCCACCTAATAAATCTGCGCCCATGCACCCGATACAAGAGATATACCCACCATCCAAAGAGGGGAATCCATACCCAAGTTTTAGTAGCATAATACATAAGCGTGTCCCACGGCTCCTGACCCGCCAAATGAAGCTCCAGCAAAAGCGCTTTGTCCCAGGCCTCTATAGCCTCCCTCATGAAAGAACCTCCATCAACTCTTCGCTCAGGCAGTCCGTCTCTGCCTCCATAAAGAAGCTCCCCGCCAATGGATCCGGCGTAGTAAAAAGATAGGCCACCTCATATCTCAAAATATGACTAATATTTCGGCTCCAGCGCTCCGCATGCGCATCCCCCTTCTCAATGGCCGGCACATAAATATATCCCGCCCCCCCTAAAATCGCACTCAGGACATAAGTCGTAAGCCGAATAAGATTTTCCTCCTTACCAGCAGCTGGAAGGTTCGGAGAAATATCTAAGAGAGTGGAGGCTGGCTTAGCCCAAAAATTTACTTGGGCAAAGCCTTTTTCCTGCAAGGCCTTTCGGAGGGCCCGCAAAAGTAAGATACTCGTAAAGAACCGCTCATCCAACGTAAGGCTTAGGTGAAGAGGAGCTTGACGGGGAAGGAGTCGGAGAATGCTGGCATTTTCCCATTGGAGGTCATTCGTGAGGCGAAGGGGTAAATACCACACGGGCCTTCCTACCAGGGCAGAAGGCGCCTCTCCTGCGGCTACCTCCTGAAAGGTCTCTATGGCAGGGTCAGGCAGGGCAGGTAAGGCAGGGCTCTCTAAGGGGATAAACCACTTTGGGGGAAGCGGCTGAGGGAGCGGCTCTTGATACCGCCAAATACCTACTTCTTCAGGCACATAGTAATCAGACACCAGGGTCCAACCTGCCTTCTGCCAGAGGGGGGCCCGCTCTTCCCAACCCTTTACATCCTCCTGCCTGTAAAAGGGATGAGGCCGCCCCCGCGGAAAAGTACCCAGCTCCTTCTCAATGAGCTTCTCCCAAGTTTGCCGGTCGCCCGGCGGAAACGCCTCAAACCGAAACACGATTCAAAAGTAAGTAGCTTTGCGTCGTGTGGCCCTGGCTAAATGAGCTGCGACAGCGCTTCCTGCTCCAAGACCATACCGCTCTCCCCGAAGACCCCAAGTCCCTGAGACGGGCCTACTTAGGCATTGACCCCACAGCCGACTCCCTACATATTGGGCATTTAGCTCCTATCCAGCTCCTCTACCACTTAGCCCGATGGGGCGTAGAACCCATCATCGTGATTGGAGGGGCCACCGCCCGTATTGGCGACCCCTCCGGCAAATCCACCGAACGCCCCCTCCTACCCCCAGAAGTCGTAGAAGCGAACACCCACGCCCTCCTCGCCCAAGTCCAAAAACTCCTGCCCTACCCCCTCATCGTCCGCAATAACTACGAGTGGCTCGGCACCTTCTCCCTCATAGAGTTCCTCCGAGAGGTAGGAAAGCACCTCACCGTCTCTTACCTCCTTTCTAAGGAAAGCATGCAGCGGCGGGCAGAAACGGGACTTTCTTTTACGGAGTTTAGTTATCCCCTCCTCCAGGCTTATGACT
>Ga0308418_1001784_pt1 | contig 10982 bp, 12 predicted proteins | sample HotsprSampleR4cd_FD_203517 | JGI IMG/M metagenome (GOLD analysis project Ga0308418, IMG submission 203517) | Hot spring phototrophic mat microbial communities from Mushroom Spring, Yellowstone National Park, Wyoming, United States - 20090729_R4cd ... | reverse complement strand
ACGTACAACCCATCTGACCGCGTATGATCGTTACGAACAGTGGGGTTTACTCCCTGATTCCCCATTCTGCGTAGCGAAAACCCCTGCACATTGGGGAATGCGGATGTACTACGATGACCTACCTGGAGTGAATTTTGCCTCGTTCTATGGGACACCAAGTTACTTTGAGGCCTTTATAGCTCACGGTCGATTCACGCAAAGAGATAGAGTCTTATGCGATTCAGCCAAAAAGCATGCATGGAGATCACCAAAAGGGATGGAGACCGAAGGGATTTATATGAAAGCCACAGGTGAAGATAGGAAGGTCACCGATAGTGAATGGAGTGTACTAACGCGGATAATGCGGATCAAGAGCAAGATAGAGAAGATCGTTTCTCTAGAAGAGAACCTAAGCAAACTTGTGAACGTAGAATCCTATAGCATCCAGGCCTACGATATGGTTCAACAGTTACTCAACCTAGAAGAGGAGCAAAAGGATTACGCTACCTTTAGTACACGCTACAAGGAGTTTGTAGAAGGTGACCTAAAGGGTGTAAGAGTAAAGATAATGCTACCCTACGCTAAGTGCCTTGATCCCCAATGCTATGTAAGGATAGTGCAGGGTGACACTTTCATTGCAACGATTGATCCATCAGGGACTGTGTTCCTAGGGTTCAAGGTGGGTTACTAGGTTTACCCATGGTAGTCCACCTTGTGCATGCGATTCCAACTATCGTCTGCTGCTTGTAACACTATAGGCATACGTTCATATTCCAACCACTGGCCTACATATCTGTTCTCGTTTTCCCTACGTAGAACCATGGTTAGTTTCCCATCCTCCCCAAAGATAGGGACTAGCACCTTGTCAACTGTAACGAAAACATCATACATGTGCTCTCTTCCTGCTCTACCCAAGGTGACCATCCCAAGATTACAGAATCTCATTGGCCGCTTATCATACCCTACACGCTCATACGTCCAAGTCTTAGATGTTAGCTCTTGTATAATAGACTTCTCCCTGTCACCTTTGTTTGGGTTAAACCACAACTTCCAGCTCCACTTGCGTTTTAGTTCCTCTAGGATAGAGAAGCATTCACTTTCATGCTTGAGTGAATCCACTCTCCTGTTGTTGTCTCTCATCCACTTACCCCTACAGCGATGTTGGAATATCACCTGATCATCAAGATCATACTGGATGATTGTGTGCACTAACCAACCTGGTCCACGTCTAGGCATTACGTATTCTGTACCTAGGTATCTCCATGCAAGGTGGAAGCACTCCTTGTCTCCATACACGTGCTTGAACACGAAGTCACTACGCTCTGCTAACCACAGGGCAAACCTTAGCTCACGGTGGCATAGATGCTTGTTGATGAGATACTGGCCACTTTCAAATGCACGCTCATGATGAAAAACCTTAGCCATTTCAGGTAGGTCGAATATCTCCCACACGTCGGGTTTTAGTTGAAAATGGTGGTAGTCTGGCCAAAAGATTGCACCTTTTGCTCGATACTCGGGATACTCCCAGAGATAGCAAGGTGACCTCACTGCAAGGTTATCTGCATCTAGGAATAAGACCTCCTCAAAGGAGGAGTAATAGGTAGAGTAAGGTTTTAGCTCCCAACCATTCAGGATTCTCGCTGGGTGTTTTTTCTCAATCTCTCTAGCATCAATAACTGTCGCGCTAATGGGTGGTTCACGTAAGAGAGATTCCATAATAGGGTCCATTTCCATAGGTCCAAGATACCAAACCTCAACAGGTAGTTGACAGTTCAGTAGCCTAAGTATCTTCAGGTGTATGTACAGTGAGGGAAAGTATCTCCCTCCACCTCCTGCTACAACTATTCCACGCGTTCCAGGTTCCCATAGGTCTTGTGGTTCGTCTTGAGATAACACCTCCTTGCGGAATTCCCTCATTGCACTCTGAAACTGAGAAACAATGAAGGGATGACGGTAGAAACTCGTGTCTCCACAATTCAAAGGTGGACCATTCCAGATGTTGTTGTGCATATGTCAAAACCTCTCTCATGCGGGTCTAAGTACAAACGAACCTGATGCGCAACGACCGGGTCGAATCGTGAGATAAATTGTCGGATTACCGGGGCATCCTGTTACCGTTACCTCAAAGTCGTCGGGATTTAGAGTGCAAAACGGAGTACCGCACACTAGTGTAATTGAAGGATAAATATTACCGTTCTCGCAACGCGCAGAAAAGTACACAAACAGGTACACTGGAGGCGGTCCGTTATCGCACGGCGGATTAGGTATCGTAAACGACTGTCCTGTAATTCCCCACATCCAAACCAAAGAGTAGCTCACTCCGGAAAACGTCCTTCCAGAAACGACGAAATCATACTCGAGCACATACTCGCTACCGTTTTGCGGGCAACATCCCCCGCTTCCACTTCCACCTCCAATTCCACTACCAATTCCTGAACCGCAATCCATAATCTCCGTGAGACTACCATCAGGGTTTTTGATGAAAACCCCGGTCACTCTACCCTGACTATCTTTTTGAACACACAAGCAATTTAGCAATGATGCACAATCTACCAAACCAGATGCACCTGATCCTGAACCAATTCCTGATCCATAATCCAAATACCCAGAACCTATATCCGATCCCGAACCATAGTAACCATAGTCATAACCATAGATTGGATGACACCTTGAAATTCCACCTGGAATCATCAAGTATCCATTCAGTTGTGGTAAAGGTTCCAACCACACTATCGTTCCAGCATCAAACCTCTTTTCTGTAGAAGGTTCAACAAAGTAGCATGGATGGAAAATCTCCCCATTCCTTATGCTAGCTACTATATGACCACTTTTCCTAATCAGCCTTCTGCATTTGTACACCCACTTTGCTACAGAAACAAATTCATCATCATTACCGCTACCACTACCTACCTCCTGACTGAAGCAAACAGATTCAAAATCGGGATTAGGATAGGAATCCACGATCTGTGCCCAGATACCGCCCTGGTCAATCTTCTGGACCTCTGCACCTTTTTGTATGAACGTATTCCTAGTTGCTCTTTGCTGTGAATCTCTTTTTGGTCTTGGCATTTCAGGCTCCCAAATCAATCCCCTTCTGGACCTATGTCTGGATTGTTATCATCCCTAACTGTCTTGAATATCTTGGAAAAATTAGCGGCGGGGTACAAAAAGCTCCCTGGTATCCTAGTCCTCTCTTCTCTTATAGTAGCTGGGTAAAACTTCCTGTCTCCCCTAAAGGGGAATACGTTGTGACCCCTTAGTGCCCAAGGTTTTGCTTGTGGATAATCCTCCTTAGCCTCAACGTCTAAATATGAAAACTCAAAGTCTATATTCCAAGCTAGTTTCATAACAACCGAATTTGTATCAGCATCTGACACGGGAATTACAATAGGTTCTGTTTTCCATGCAGTAAATAGTAATGTTCCAGCGTCAAAACCCATAAAATCATACTTATTCACATGCCCAAGCCTAGACTGAATTGTGAAGTTGTAAATAGCCTTACCATATCTCAACGGATCGTCACATATAAACTCATGAGGAACCCACATCCACTTTACGTTTAGTTTAGCCTGTGGTAGCATTATCCCCACAGGTGTAGGAAACGCTTCCTCTTTAGCAGGACCTGCATCGAAAACCAAGCTGGCAGCGTTGTCCATCTGCAAGACTTCTACGTTGTGGTCAAATGTGACCTGTGTGTATCTCTTATACTCATTGTTCATGAAGATTGTGGGAAACTCGGGTTGATCGTTTGAAGCAAAAACCACTCCGACAAATTCACTGAAGTCTATCTCAACCTTTAGCTTCTTGTAGATACTCGTGACAGGTATTATGTTGTAACTCTCTCCAAGGGCAAGTGGGTCCATAAATCGACTGAAATATGTTGGTGAAATCTCCTTGAGAGGAGATAATGGAAGGCTTATTTCATCATCTTCATCTTCTTCCTCCTCATCATACGCCTCCATTAGTGCAAACGGTGTTATCCTTACAGAGGAGGCATAAAGATTCCTAATCCTTGGATGACACGCAGGTGCAACTCGGAACAGCTTCCTGTAACTACCTTCTTGTATGCACGTGCTATAACCTAGTATTGCCGCGACTGCAAGAGCCAAGTCGTCTGCATCTATGTACCCCGACAGTGTTGCGCTACCCGTTGTGTTTCCTACGTTTATTGAATAACTTTCCTTTATGGATTCCTTCCAAAGAGAAAGCCAAAAATCTTGTATCTCTTGGTATGTATAAAGTTCCATAACCAACGCCCCCAATCAATGACCCCGATTACTCAACCTACTGAAGCTGTAGTTTTTTGACCTTTCCATGTCTGCTATAAGTTTTTGACTATTTACCATTCGCATGAGTAACTCATTAGTCAACTCCTGCTTTTGGGCTAATGCATCAAAACCTTCAATTATAACCATCTTCTCGCGCTCTCCCGCCTCTATACCCTCTTTATTGGTCTTATTTAGAAGCTCAATAGCCTTAGCATTAGCATCTGCCTCTTGAGCAAGTTTTGCAAAACCGTCAATCCGAAGAGCACTAACTAGGCCTTGCATGTTTTCTTCAATTGCACCGGTGTTTTCTGATGTTTTCTGTGTGGCATCCGCTGTTTTCTCTTCAGGCTTCTTATTAGCACCTAGTGCAGCTTGTCTAGCCTGTTTGCCTATATCCTCTAAAGAGGACGTTGTACCCTCCTTAGCCTCAAAACTAAGATCACTAGTATCCACATCCTTGAAAAGCCCCTCAAACATATTAGCCATGTCACTAAAGACTGCACCGAAGTCTTCTAGTCCTAGCTCATTAAAAAAGTCCGCAACACCTTGCAACATGCTCTCAGGAGTACCTGATTCCTTAGCACCTTGCTGTGCAGTCCCTTGATCAGAATCTTCCACTTTTGCTTGCTCTTGAACCTGAGCCTGCTCTTGTGCCTGGGGTTGTGGTTGTTCGGATGGTGTTTGCTCTTGTGGGGGTTGAGAAGGTTGACCAACCTTTTCTGAACCCGTGGAGAAGGTTCTATCAAACCAATTCCAGATACTAGATACACCCTCCGTTATTGTGTTCCATGCAGATGATATATCCTCTTTTATGGAATCCGGTACCAAATCCTTAGCATCATTCCACAATTGCTTCGCTGCTTCACCTACAGCATCTGCTGCATTACTGACAAAATCCCCTATGTCAGACGCCAGTTGTTTTGCACCTTCCCATACATCAGAGACAAATCCTGTGATCCCTTCCCAGGCATCCGAAATCCAACCACCAACTGTTTCCAATCCACTTACAAGCCAACTGGGTAGTATGCTCTTTAGCGCTTCCCATATAGAATTTGCTAGACTCTTGAAACTATCAACAACCCAATCTATAAGCTCATTCCAACCTTGCTTGATGGATTCCCATGCATCCCACAAGAAGTTTATTATCTCTTCACCTATCTGTGGAAGATAATATACTACAGCATGAACTATACCCACCACTAAATCCTTTACTAAACCAACTATGTATATCGCAGCTCTTTTTAGAGCACCAGGCAATTCCTTTAGTCCCCATACAAATAGACCTGGTATTTGTTTCAGTAACCAACCCAAACCCTTTAGTATGTACTTTATGAGTAAGACTAACCAAGATGGTATTTTCCTTAGCAAGTATCCAGTCCATTTCACTATCCATTCTAAAACTTTTTGCAGAAAGTTCCATATTTTGGAAGCCATACCTCTTAGGCCACTACTGAAGAATTCCCGAATACCATTTATGATCCTAATGATAAGTTTCACTGCACCAATAACAATACCTACAGCCAGAAACATAAGGAATACTATCCACTTGAACGCCTTCTTTATGTCTATCTTGCTTAGACCGCCTTTTACAAACTTGGTGATATTGATTACAAGGTTCCTAATCATTGGTGCTAGAGGGACTAGATACCTGCCTATTGTCGCCCTCATCTGACCAAAAGCAATTTCAACCTGCCTTGCTTGAGCAGGGGAATACGACTTTACTAGTGACACAATACCACTAAACTTTGATTGCAGAAAGTTGGGAAGGCCAGTTAGCGTATTGACAACAGTGGTAGCAATACTCTCTGCAAAAGCAACAAACTGTTGAGCAGTTTCACCCACAATAGGTATCATCCCAATCAGGGATGATGAGAGATCATTTATTGATGATGCTGATGCTAGAGAACTAACATTTAGGGACTTTGTACCCTTGCCTAGGAATTGGAATACCTTGGACAACTTTTGGGTTCCAAACTGCAATGGTTTTATGTTTTTAGTTAGAGACAGAAATGAGCTACCTATCTTCTTGAGAGGATTGCCTAAAAGGCCCAATAACCCCTTGCCACTTGATTCACCATCGTCACTACCCGAACCTCTACCTAAACTCTTACCTAAACCCCTGCCAACACCTTTAGCTACACTACCCACACCCTTAGCCACACCTTGCACCGCAGTGGGAATAGCTCTCACCAAGGCTGGGACAATTGCACCAAGCGCGGGAACAGCCATGTTATCTCCTATCTAACTCGGCCATACGCTCTATTTCCCTTACAGCCCTTTCTACTGAGGGAATAATGTACAAGAAAACTATCTGCCAGTCAGTAAGATTAGCAAAAGTCTCAATGGGAACGTAGTGTGGTTCCCTCAATATACTTAGAAATGAATCGAATTGTGGGGATACTATGTAGCTATATAGCTCTTCAATCTTTTTCTGCTTCAAAAACCTGACAAACTTCCTAGCTTGCTCTAGGGGAAGGTCTTGCATAGCAAGTTTTGCAACTACATCATAACCTTCAGGAGACGAATTGCTCTTTAGGAGAGAAGCGTATTTACCGCAGTGGCGAAGTCTTTTTTCTGTGTCCCGCGTAAACTTCGCAAGAAGTCTAGCGCTACCTCCTTTCCTTTTCCCTGGACATAGACGACTAGCATCCTTGCAACATGGAGAGATACAAACTCAGAAAAACCCATTCCCGTTACTTCATCCTTTGTGTCGCTAATGATGTGGCCTAGTATCTCTTCCTTTGTAAACTTGTTATCACCAACTGAGCAGTGATACATGTAATTCACGATTGCCTGTTCACCTGAACCAAAGTATTCCATCAATTGCGTGATACCTACCGTGCGTACTTCCTTGCTCATCTGCTTGATTAGCTCTCGTTTTACTTTCCCGTCGGGAATCTCCTCGACAACCTTGGCCCAATCACTAAGGTAGTCTCTAATAAGTAGAGACTTTACCTTCTGATCAGGCCACTTGAATTTATAGTCTTTTCCGTTGATCCTGAAACTTGGAAGCTCACCATAGTTACCTAGTACAAGATCAAGTCTGTTTGCGTCAATCTCGTCAATCTTGCTTTTCCAATCAACGTTCATGCTAGCCTCCATCATCATTCAGGTTCTACAAAGAATCCAGGTGGTGATGCAAACTCAAAACTTGCCTTGAACTCTACCGGTGAATTCCCATCAGCACTAGCACTACGTGAGACTGAAGAGCATAGGCCATAGACTCGTATTTTTCTAAAGGCATTTGCTGCAGCTCTACCCATGATTAGCTCGATTGCGTAGATATTGCCATGCTGTATCCCATTGTCAGCCAGAGAAAACCCCTCAAGGTCAACCTTCCCTGACGCCAAGCCAAGAAGGTCCTTACGCTTGAAGGGAAGACCCCTTGCATTCAATGGGTTCTCAAACGTATCTGCACCAAAGACTTCAACACTAATTTCGCAATTCCAGTTTTTCACCCAAACTAGGGTTGGTCCATCAATACCAGGTGGTGGTAGGTCAAGCAAAGCAGAAGCACCAGTGAAAGGTGCGGCTTGTACACGTCCACCAAACCCCGAAAAGAATGGGAGACTGTGCGGTGGTAATAGGTGTGTGTTAGCCTGAATAGACATTGTCAGCCCTCGGGCAATGCCACAGGTCCATCAACTTCCAGAGACAGTTTTAGCTCTACAGGTGACGTTCCCGTTGCGTCTTGAGAGTAACTTATGTTTTGTACTACTGCCCTACTGATCACTATACCAAGATTAGAGTCCGCGTTTATGTAAAGCACTAGTGACACCATTGCACCTAGAGATAGCTCTAACGCAGTACCTGCTAACGCATATCCCGAAAGCTCAACCTTAGCCTCACTAAGACCTATAAACCTTTTGACATCCCAAGCCAAACCACCAGTAGGTTGCGGATACACCGGTGATTCAAACGTGGGTGCACCATATATCTCTGTACTTACCTCTAAAGACCACTCTTTCACAAAAACCGCAATCTGGCCACCAATGGTAACTCTACCACCTATACCGGAGTAAAAAGACGAACTATGTGATAGCAAGCCAGCGGCCATGTGTTAGTCACCCCAGATTATGATGTATGTTTCTCTAGGTTCATTACCTGATGTAGTCTGAATGTTCAACAACTTATTGTCAGTTGCAGGTGCAGTACCTACCTCACCCAAGAGCAACAATGGTGGGTAGTTTAGTCCTAACTTATAAACGTTAGTATCCAGGTTATAACATCCAGTGTACCCATCGGTAGAAGCCTTTCTGAAAATTATGACACCATTACTAGCGTTAGCTTCATACTCAGGAAAGATAAAGAATCCCTTGGGTGTAAGGGTTGTAGAATTATATCCAGGCATCACAATAATGTCACTTAGATCAATAGCTAGGTTTAGGTTACCCGTAACCTTTCTGGCGTAAAGTTTAGTAAAGGCAAAAGGATCAGTGTTCTGTGGGGTATTAGTCTTAGTGATCCTTGCAGCCTTGTTCCGAGAAAAAGACCCATTCGCAGTTGTAAATCCAGACAACTGGAATGACGTACTACCACTAAGGGAAAAATCTAAGGTGGAGGACTTCAATTCAAACATGGTTTATCTCCGTTTACATTATGATACCTTGTCGTCAACCTTATCACCCTTGGGGAAAAGCAACCGCAAGATATTGACCACCTTCTCATCAATTGTGTTAGGTGTTGCCCTGACGATCATGTCCACCAATGGTGAATGCAGAAGCTCAATAAATTCCTTAGACAGTTGACCACTAGACAAAGCTTTCACCAAAGACAGAATAAGCATGATCTTGTTCATGGATATATCCTCCCCTTGGATGGATACACGTTCTCAACACCGAAGTCTAAACTCACCCTGTACACTTGATAATTCCAGTCTGAGGATTGTTCCTGTAGGGGTTCCTCAGAAATTGAGGCAAAATATACAGGTGGATCAAAACAGTCATATACACTACGTGCAATTGCCTCACCAATAGTATAGTCTGGAATATCCCATAAACCCATTGATGGGGTAAGGAATACTACAAGCAAATCAACACTAGACATGAAGGTTTCAAACGTTAGTGGTTTGATCTCTAGGCTATCAACACCTAGAATTACGTATCCCCTACCTTTGTTTTGTGTTATTGTTGGATCGTCAGTTTCTATGTTGTGAAATTCCTTAGTCCTAGTGTATGCGACAACCCTTATCTCTTTTGACCCACTCACCACCAACGCTGAGTAGATATATCTACCATGTATATCTCTTTGTGGTGACTCCTCAGAAACAACAGTACCTATCCTGTTTGCAAGGTTATGAGAGAAATACCTAACTAGCCTGGCTATGTCAAGGTTCATAAACCTAGTCCCAAAATCTCAAGCAAGAGGAAGACGCATTCCTCAATCTTACGCGGGTTGTCAAGTGAGTAGATAGCTAACTCGTCAAGTAGGCCTTCAGGGATAGTGAAATAGATAAAATCCACAATCGCTTCGCGGTTAGTGATGACATCCCCGTCGATAGACCACAATACGACATACTTTGATGCAAGATAGACGATTATCTTTTTCTGTAGCTCTAGTCTCTTCTTGCAATCCAAGCACGTAGTGTTCTGTGCTTCAAGCATAGGTTTCAGTGAATCTAGGTTGCCAGCCCACACATTTGCAGGGAAGCCTTTGCTCATTGTACAACACACTGCACCCAACCATTCACCCTTATAGTTGAAGATTCCACCTCCAGAATCTCCAGAAGACACATTCAGGTAGTACACGTTTTGCTTGCGTCCAAGTTGCACCACGTATCCCTTTTCGATGTTTCCAGGTTTATCAACCCCGAAACCGCAATGCCATACCTTCTCACCTACGATAGCCTTGGCTAGGCCTACAGTGTTTAGCTTTCCCTTGCTTTTACCCCGCAAGACCGACAGGTCAGCATCGCGGTCAATAGCCACGACATAAGCATCAAAAGCGGAATTGTTACGCGGTGTTACTCTGATCTTCTGACCAATTCGACTCACGCAATGAGCAGCGGTGACTAAGGTTACATCTTCACCTAACTGTGCAATCGCAGTCGCAGAACACATTGAAACTCCAGTTTCGATCTTGACTACAGCCTTGTACGCATTCCAGTTCTCATTAGGTTCACCCTGATCAGGTTTAGGTTTGCTGTCGGGTTCAGGCTTAGGTTCCGGTTTAGGTTCGGGTTTAGGCTCACTCTTCTTAGGTGTAATGACTACAACGATGTTCTCAAACTCAATTCGATAGTCTTCATAAACCTTTACAACTTTGATGACATACTTCCCAGGTGCACCTGCGAAAACAATTATAAGCTTGTTGTTCTCTCTAAATGTTCGCACACTTAGTCCCACGGGTGGATCAACACTAAGGTTTTTTACTCCACCCTCTAGTGTAATCTCAATGAAACCTAGCTTGTGCTCTTCAACTTGATACTCCGCGTTAGTCAGTTTAGACACCTTGGGTGGAACAAGGTTACGTGTGGACGCGTCACAATGTAGTGAAGCAGGAAGTGCAACACTCAGGGTTACAAACACAGAGAAGCACAGGAACCTGATCATTGTTGAATGCCCTCGCGCATGAGTATCAGTTTCAATTGAAATACTTGTTGGTGGGTATCTATAGACTCCACCTCTTCAATCTTATAGTAGAACTGGGTTGTAGATACAATATCGTTTACTAGTGGGTTACAAACTTCAGGTGAAGCAAAATAGGCCTCATACACTATACGTGTTGTTGTTACTC
>Ga0308418_1001783_pt1 | contig 11000 bp, 3 predicted proteins | sample HotsprSampleR4cd_FD_203517 | JGI IMG/M metagenome (GOLD analysis project Ga0308418, IMG submission 203517) | Hot spring phototrophic mat microbial communities from Mushroom Spring, Yellowstone National Park, Wyoming, United States - 20090729_R4cd ... | reverse complement strand
CGCCGACGCCAGCCAGATGCCGGCAGCGAAGGGCAGCGCGATAAGAACGAATGGGTTGCTGCGCGTCAACTTTCCCGTCAAGTTTAGCAACGCACAGGCAAGGCGGGGGGACATTCGCGGCCGACAGCCGCCCCCTAGAGACGCCGAGGGCGCAGAGTTTCTTTATCCTCTCTGCGCCCTCCTATGCTTCGGCAGTAAGCCGGTCCTTGCACTGTAGAGACGCCGGGGGCGCAGAGGGTTTTTCAAGTTCCCTCTTCGCGCCCTCTTCGCTCACCTGCGCCTACGGCCCAGGCCGGTAGACGATCGGCAGATACGCATACCGCAGCGCCAGCGGGATCTGAACAAACGCCTTGCCGAAGTTCGCGCTCACACTCCCGCCACCGGGCACCGCCACGTTCACGCTGTTCGGCGTGGTGTTCGTGTAGCCCGCCGGGTTCGTCGAGGTCACCGCCCCACTGCCCGCCGGCACGCACACAAACGCATACATCCAGTTCGTCTGCTGCGTCTGCCCGCCGTAGCCCACCGTCGCGTCGCTCAGCGTTGGCCCATCCTGGCCCAGCACAAACTGCCCAACCGGCGCCGTGTCCGAATACACATACCCATGCACCACGCCCGCGCCCGTCCCGCACTGCGTCGCGCTGATCACCGCGAAGTCCACCCGCAGCAGGCTCACGTCGCTCGCATCGAAGCTCACCACCTCAGGCGTCAGCGCAATGTAGCCCGCCGGCAGCGTCACCGTCACCTGCCCAGGCCCGGCCGGCACCTGCAGGAAGTAGAACCCGCTCGCGTCGGTGCTGCCCGCGGCCGTCCACGTCCCGACCGTCGCCGTCACCGGCACCGCCGCCAGCCCAACATCCGCCGCGCCCTTCAGCCCATCCGGCGCGTTCAGCACCGCGTCCGCATCGCGATACACATACCCTTGCAGCCAGATGAAGCCATCCGGCGGGTCATAGCAAGTCGGCAGCCCTTGGCACAGTTGGTCGCCGAAGTTCACCTCGTGCGCCCCCTGCGACGCGACCGTCACCGGCACCACGTCCGGCGTCGTCGAGACCCACCCCGCCAGGTTAGTCTGGGTGATCGTGCGGCTGCCCGCCGGCAGCAGGAAGAAGTAGCTCCCGTCGCCCAGCGTCTGCATGCTCGCACCGGTGCTCGCCTGCACCGTCACCCCGGCCAGCCCCACCTCGCTGAAGATGTTGCGCAGGCCATCGCCATTCACATCGTTGAACACCACCCCGCGCACCCAGCCGTAGCCAAACGGCGCCGCCAGCGCGTCGCGGAACACCACGTCATACAGCCCGCCTTCCACCACCCCAGGCACCCCCACCGGGTTCGGCGTCAGGTTCACGTAGCCCGCTGGCACCACCTGATACACCGCGTAGTTCGTCGGCGTCACCTGCGCGTCCACCAGCAGCGGCGCGTAGCCGCTCGCGTCCGTGTTCCGGCTCACCGTCACCAGCCCCGCCGCGCTCAGCAGCACCCCAGGCAGCGGCGTCGTCCCCGTCCCAGAATACACATACCCGCGGATCAGCGCCTTCCCCGCCGGGATGTTCACCGCCGTCACCGCCGCCATCTCGTCGGAGTCGCTCACCCCGTCATACGCATACGCGCGGTTGACGATCACCGACCCAGGCAGCGCGTTCGCCTCGACCTTCACCCGCCAGGTGATCACCGTCGTCTGCGTCAGGTAGATCGGCCCGCTCCACTCCAGCCGCTGCGCCGTCGGGTTGTAGCTCACGGCACCCAGGTTCGCCGCCGCCGACCCCGGCACATAGCTCGTCCCGAGCGGCAGCGGGTCGCTCAGCACCGCGCTCGACGCCACCGCGCTGCCCGCGTTCTCCAGCCGCATCACATACGTGATCTCCTCGCCAGCGTCCACGCTTGGCGGCTCGGCGAACTTCTCCGCGTTAATCAGCGGCGCCAACCCGACGAGCACCTCGCGCTCCAGCCGATACACCTGCCCGCTCACCGTGTCCGTCACCACTGCCGTGTTCTTCACCGCGCGGTCCGGCCCGCTCACCGTGGCGCGGATCGTCACTACCACGCTGGTGCCCGCCGGCACGCTGCCGTTCCACTGCACCCGCCCGGCCGTCTGGAACAGGCTGCCGGTGTTCGGGTTCACCGTGGCAAAGTTCACCGTCACCCCCGCCGGCATCGGATCGTCCAGCACCACCGTGGCGTTCTGCGTCCCGCTGTTGGTCAGGCTGATCGTGTAGGTGATCTGGTCGCCCGCAGTGTACGTGATGCGGTCCGACGTCTTCAGCGAGCCGGCCAGCGAGGCCGCCCCGCTCCCCACCACCGTCCGCGCGCAGCGCGTGAATGACCCGTTCTGCACGTCCCGCAGCACCGCGCAGTTGTCCACAATCGCGTTGGCCACGTTCACCTTGGCCGCAAACGTCACCATTACACTCTGCCCAGGCCCCAGGTTGCCCGTCCACGTCACCCGCTTCAGCACGTTGCTGTAGCTCGCCACCCCGCTCCCGCCGCTGCTGCTCAGGCTGCCCGCCTGGTACACCACGCTGCTCGGCAAGGTGTCTTCGATCAGCGTCCCGCTCGCCGTCAGCGTCCCCGTGTTCGTCAGCCGAATGGTGTAGGTGATCACGTCGCCCAGGTTCGCCTGCGCTAGGCTGGCCGTCTTCTCCGCGCTGCCCAAATTCGACGCCCCCACCGACGCCTGGGCCGTCACCCGCGTCTGCAGGCCGGTCTCCCCGTCAATCACCAGCGCCTCGTTGCGGATAATCCCGCTTACGAAGTTGCCGTCCACCTGCGTGGCGAACGTGATCACCGCCGCCTGGTTCACCCCCAGCGGCGCGCCCGACTGCCACAGGATGCGGTTGGTCGCGCTGTCGTAGCTCACCGTCCCCACCGTCGCCACCGCCGAGCCGGGCACGTAGCTGGTGTTCAGCGGGATCGGGTCAATCACGCTGGCCGGCGTCGCCTCCAGCCCGGTGTTGCGCACCGTGACCGTCCACGTGATCACCCCGCCCGGCACCGTCGTCGCCGGCGTCGCCGCCTTGCTGCTCAGCTCCAGGTTGCCGGTCGCCGCCACCCGCACCATGTCAGTGAAGGTCGGCCCGGAGGAGGCGCTGCCCTTGTAGCTGATCACCTCCAGGTAGTAGCGCCGCCCAGGCGTCAGCGGGATGGCCAGCCGGCGCTGCGGGTTCGGGTCGTTGTAGCACAGCGTCACGCCCATCACGTTCGCGCCGGGCACGTGCGCCACGTCCAGGTAGCCGTCGGTCACCAGCGCGCCGCCCTCGTCGCGCAGCGCCACGCGGTAGCCCTGCGGCTGGCCCAGGTTCGGGTCGCTGGTCGCCCGCCAGTGGCCGCTGTAGCACAGCCGCGAGGTTTGCACGTCAATGTCGTCGTTGACGATCGCGCTCGGCCCGTCCCAGGCGCTCTGCGGCCGGGCGAAGGTCTGCTGGTCGAGGGCGTAGAGGAAGCCGTCGGCGACGCTGACCAGCACCTCGAGCTGCGGGTCGGCGTCCAGGTTGGCGGCGCGCACGCTGCCGACCGGGTAGTGGAAGTTGTAGGCCCACAGCAGGCTGCCGTCCTCGGCGTTCAGCGCGTAGAGGTAGCCGTTGTCCGAGGCGGCCAGGATCTCGTCCTTGTTGTCGTTGTCAATGTCGGCGACGATCACCTCGTTGATGGCGGCCAACCGCATCGCGCCGGGACAAGATGCCTCATAACCTGCTATTTGCGATCCCGAGTATGAGACGGGAACATTGTTGGACGATTCACACGTGCCGGTGTTGAAGCCCACGCCCAGCCCGCGCGTGTAGATGTCGCTGCCGTTCACCCCGCTCATCGCGCCAAGAACGCCATTTTGAGTAGCATAGATAATCTCTAAGCCGTTCCCTTGAGCGACATCGGCTAGCGCCACTGGGGAACGCTGGTTGAAGGGGACAGCTCGCTCAAAGACATTTGCAGGTGCAGCGGTAAATTTCACAACTCGAAATTGTCCGCTCGGATTTGAAGCATATAAAGCTTCCAAGTCTGAGTCACCATCTAAATTGGCTACAACAGGTTGAGCAAGCCATTCAAAAGAACCGGTAGATGTGAACACACCATCGCTTCCGTTCATCACACCTGTAGCCCATCCGCCTACCATAAAAGCCAAGTCATCGCTGCCATCACCAGTAACGTCTGGACCTACTGCGGCTGGATTTGAGTTAAACATGTGCGAATTGCCTATCCAGCCAATCTCGAGGTTCGCTCCGCTACGGTAAAGCATATACACTGGTCGCACGGGAAAGTATCCCAGGCTGATGATAAGGTCATCCGCTGCGCTCGAGGTGTGAAATTGACCAACTGCTAGTAATACGGGCAAGCCTGGCGCGTTGGTGAATACACGACTAGCTAGAGTAGTCTCATTTCCGGTCAACGGGTTCTTGCTCACCAATTTCAGCGTATAGGTCGGCGCTTGTGTCACGTCAACTACTGGATATTCCCATTCTGAATCACCGTCTACGTTCACCAGTTGCCAGCCTAATCTATGATGACTCTCATCTTCATATTGATAATTAGCCACTACCGTCTGCCAAGCCCAGTTCAGCTTTGGCTGAAGTTGGGGGGTAGATGTGTAAGGATCCAGATTGAGCAAGCGCGACCCATGTCTGAAGATTACTTCGTTCTTCCCGTCAGCGTTGGTATCCACTATATAGGGCCGAACTACAGATTCAGCGGCGTAGACGCGGCGCTGTAAGCTCAGCGTGCGGTCGAGATAATGTAGATAACCATCGTCGCCGCCGTAAAGCACCTCGACCGTGACCGGATTGCCATCCAAATCGCCGACATAGCGTACAGAAAAGCTTTGACCCGGCACATGTGCGTAAAGTAGGCTACCGGTTGGTCCGCTGAGTACTTTCAGATTCTGGTTTGGAGCGCTCCCATCCACTATCACCAAGTCGTCAAGACCATCGTTATTGAAATCTCCGAGGCCGACTACATCACTCACTGGCTGCGACCACACTAAGCTCAAATCATCACTATAGACAGCGACGGATACAATTTGGTCATTCTGAATACCGCAAAGTGCTAATTCATGAAACGCTGAGTCGCTACGAAAGTTACCTTGAGCACATAACCGATGATTGTCGATCGTCCCTCGCAAATTACCGCTAGACTCAAAAATCTCAGTATGCCATTCATTGTCTATCGTCGAATAATATGACCAAGCTAACTCTAGATCACCTCCATCTAGATTAAGCACTCTAAAGATTGGCCCCCAAGTACCCGCAGCGTCTGTTCTCGTTATCGCCCACAGAGTTGTCAAAGGATAATTCGGTGCAGCTCCAAAGCTTAGCAAAGCTATCTGCGCTACATTCCCTCCCGGATCTTGTTGTAAAACAACAAAAACCTCTTGTCCAGGAATACTTGGGACTACGTCACTAACAGTGACATAAGGATATAAGGTCACTGTAGAGGTAACCCATATGGGCAAATATGATGTGAACACACTCCAGTTTGGTGGACTTGCAAGTTTGAACAGGTTATTGCTGGCATCATTTGCCGGCAAGTCCTCTGGAAAGAGCACTTCACGCGAACCATCGCCATTTAGGTCAGCAGATATAACTCTGCCTCGAGACCGAGATGGCAGATTTTGAGCAAGTAGCTGAGGATTATTTGCTCCTGCCTGGTAGGTAAACATCTGATAGTTGGGATCGCCATACCCCATCTCAATCACCTCTGTCTTGCCATCGCCATCTGCGTCAAGTGCTCCAAAGGGTCTAAAGTTCTCAAACGCATAGCCAGTAATCTGTGATAGAATCTGGCCGTTATTGCCATTTAGAGCTAAGACGCGCCAGTTATTTGGAGGAGTGGCTCCAAATGCTTGCACGATCAATTCAGCACTGTTGTTGCCATCCACATCTCCAACGAATAGGAAGTGATTGAGTCCTAAAATCAACTCACTGATCCAAAGCAGGTTGCCGGTCTGGCTGTCGTAGGCGCGCACGCGCCCGCCGCCCCAGGCGATGATCTCCGGCACGCCGTCCGGGGTGCCGTTCGGCCCGGTGATGTCGGCGACGGTTGCCGCGGCCGCGCCGCCCACCGGGAAGCTCCACTTGATCGCTGGCTGGGTAATGTTGCCCTTGGCGACCGACGACGGCACGCGGTTGGTGCGCTGCATGTCGTAACGGAAGAACGGCCAACTGCCGGCCGGCGGCGTCGCGGCGTGCGCCGCGCGCGGCGCCGGCAGGCCGATCGGCAGAACGCTCACCAACAACGCGACGAGCACGGTCAGACGAATCAGGATGCTGATCATGGCTTTTCTCCTTAGCTTTTTGTCCAGTATGCCAAGGACGCAGCCGCTCTGTCAAGGCCTTTTTGATCATCTTTTGATCAACTTTTTATCAGCGCCGAGGCGCAGGCGGGGCGTCGCGGGTGGGCGACGGCATCGCCGTCGCCCAGGGATCTATCCCCCACCGTGAACGCCCCCTCCGGAACAACCGCACTAGAATAAAAGCAACACCATGCGCCCCCACCCATCCCGAGCGGCCGCCGGCGAAGGCGCGCCGCTCACGCTGAAGTCGCTGCGCGCCTTGTTGCGCGCCTGGCATCACCCCGCGCGCTTGAGCCGCCACCCGCTGGCCCACAGCCCGCCGGTCCAGGCGCGCTGCGCCCAACACGGCGAGGATGTCCCCACCGCCCTGCGGGCGGTGGTCGAGGCAGCAATTCAACAACTGCAGCCGACCACCCCGCCCGCCGCCCCGGACGACCCGGCCTGGCGCGGCTATCTGGCTCTCACCGGCCACTACCTGGAAGGCCGCAGCGTGGAGGCGATCGCGGCGGAGATGGGCATAGCAACCGTGAGCTGCCGGCGGGCGCTGAAGGAAGCGTTGGAGGCGTTGGCGGAGGCGCTGCGCCGGACAATCGCGCCGAGCGACGGTCTGCGCTGGCCGGTGAACACCGCCCCCCTCGTCGCCGGCCCGCTGGTTGGGCGCGCGGCGCTGCTGGCGCGCCTCGCGGAGGTGCTTCGCCTCGGCTACCGGCGGATAGCTGTGCATGGCTTGCCTGGCGTCGGCAAAACCCGCCTGCTGGCGCAGTTGGCCAACGCGCCCGACGTGCGCGCCCAGTTCCCCGATGGCGTGCTGTGGGCCGGCCTCGGCCCTCAGCCGGACAGCGCGGGAATCCTGGCCACCTGGGGGCTTGTGCTGGGGTTGAGCTGGCACGACCTGGAGCGGCTGGCGCAGCCGGCGGCGCGCGCGAGTGTGCTGCGCCAGCTGGTCAACGGGCGGCGCGTGTTGTTCATCCTGGACGACGTCTGGTCGGCCGACGCGCTGACCCACCTGCTGATCGGCGGCCCGCACAGCGCGGTGGTGATCGCTACCCGCTGGCCAGACCTGGCCGCCGAGTTCGCCGAGGGGCTGGCGTGCGTGGGCGTGCCCGCCCTGAGCCAGGCCGACAGCATCAGCCTGCTGCACCAGCTCGTCCCACAGGTGGGCGACGCATATCCGGACGAGGTTGCGCAGCTCGCCACGGCCAGCGCCGGCCTGCCGCTGACGCTGACGCTGATCGGCCGCGCTCTGCAGCGCGCCGCCCACGCCGGCCAGGCCCGCCGCGTCCGCGACGCGCTCAGCCAACTGCGACGGGCAGATCAGCGCCTGGCGCTGACCCTCCCTGCCTCCGAGCTGCCGCTGCGCACGAGCGATCAACCAACGTCGCTGCGGCAGGTCTTGGCGCTCAGCCTGGAGCGGCTGAGCGCAGATCAGCGGCGCGCGCTGGCCGGGCTAGCGATCCTGCCGCCCGACCCCGCGCACTTCGACGAGCCGACAGCGCTGGCCGTGCTGGGCGCGGCGGCCCGCTGCCGGGGCCAGGCGCAGGTCGAGGCGCTCGACGCGCTGGTGGATGCCGGCCTGGTCGCGCACGACGACCGCGGCTACAGCATCCACGCCAGCATCGCCGAGCTGCTGCTGGACGCGGACGACGTGGGCGCGCCAGACGCTCGCGGGCGGGCGCGCGCGGCGCTGGTGGACCACGTGATGCAATGGGCGGCATCCACCAATGAGCGCGACCAGTGGTCGCCAGCGCGCTGGCCTGTGGTGATCGCAGGTGCGCAGGCAGCCCTCGCGCTGGGTGCGCCGGCCACAATCGCAGCGTTGGTGGACGCGATCGGAGAGTGGCTGTTGCTGCGCGGCCACTCGGCGCTGCTCGAGGCGTTGCTCGACGCTGCCGAAGCTGACGGCGCCGTGCTCAGCCCACAGCAGCGGGCGAGCCTGGCCGTTCAGCGCGCCCAGCTCATGCTCCACCGCGGCGAGGCGCGGCGGGCGATCGATGTCCTGGAGCAAGCGATCGCGCAGGCTGGTTCCGACGCGCCGGAAGCGCTGGGCAGGGCGTATGCAGGGCTGGCCCGCGCCCATCTCCACGCCGGCGAGATGGCCGCGGCACTGACGGCGGCCGAACGCGGCCTGGGCCTCGCCAGCCAGCCAAAAGACCACTTGACGCTGCTCGCCGCGCGCGCGGCCGCCCTGGGCAACCTGGGCCGCTATGAGGAGGCGGACGCCGCGCTGCGCACAGCGCTGGCCGAGGCCGAACACCTGGGGGACACAACGCAGCAGATCGCGCTGGGGATCAACCTGGGCGTGCTATGCCGGCAGCGCCGGCGGCATGCCGAGGCCGAGCGACACCTGACGGGAGCCCTCGACCTGGCGCGCGCGGTGGACTTCCGCGACCAGATGGCCCAGGCCCTGATCTGCCTAGGGATCGTCGCCGTAGATCAGGGCGACTATCCGCGCGCCAGGGCCCTCTACGACCAGGCGATGGGCATTGCTCGTCAGTTGGTGAGCCTGCCGCGCATCGTCCTGTTGGAACACGCTCTAGGCGTGGTGGCCATGCGCCAGGGGCAGATGGAGACAGCCGGCGCGCACCTGGGTCGCGCGCTCGACCTGGCCGAGCAACATCAGCTCGTTTGGTTCACCGCCAGCGTGCGCATCGAGCTGGGGGAGTGGCACCTGGCGCGCGGTGAGTTGGATCAAGCTGCCAGCACCTTCACCCAGGCGCGCACAATCGCAGCAGGACATTACCCGGACTTGGAGGCGCTGGCCACTTATGGCCTGGCGCAGGTCGAGGCCGCGCGCCAGAACGTCGCAGCGGCCAGCGCGCTGGGATCGGCCAGCTTGGCAGCGCTGCGCACCCTCTCACACTATCGCGCCGACGAGGTGGCCGACTGGCTGGCGCGGCTGCGGGCCAGGCCGGACGCCACGGCGCACGGCGAAGGTGCGCGCACGGCGTGAGGGCGAATGGCGCATCGCGTCGTCATCCCGAGCGAGGCAGGCTGCCGGCGAATCCGTGCGGTCCATCGCCGTCCGCGCCGAGCGCTGAACCGTCACGGCGAGCGATCGGTGACCCCGCAGCGCCTGCGTCGAGCACGGGTTTAGATGCTTCGCCGGCGCGAGTACGACAGACCCGGCATGACGTGCTGGCGCAGCGGGCTGATCACCGGCCAGAGCTGGTTTACGGGGAATAGGCGACGACGCCGGCGTCGCCCGCCCGAGGTTCTGCCCTTAACCACGAATGTAACCCTCGTCCTGAGCGCGTTCGCAGCAAGAGGCAGGCTTGGACCTCGCACCGAGGCGGGGTCGTCCCTGGCGCGTGAACGCACGCTCAGCTTAGAAGAAGCGCTTGATGATCGCCAGCGCCCCCTGCTTCCAGGGCACGCGGTGGGAGACGCCCGATTGATGGGCAAACTTCTCGTAGTTATCCAGGTACCACTGGAAGTTCCTCAACAGCGCATCCTTGTTGGAATACTTGGGGCGAAACCCCAGGACGCGCTCCGCTTTCTCAATAGAGACGAACGAATCCTTGGCGATCGTCTCGTACACCCACTTGTAGAGTGGTGAGAGGCCCAGCGCCTCCAAGATGCGCAGGCCCAAGATCACCGGCCCGGCGGGAAAGGGCTTGACCTTTTTGCCGTGGCCGGCGTAGTCGAGCACGGCCTGAAAGTCCTCCGCCACCGTGCCGAACTCCTTCGCCCCAATGTTGAAGGTATCGTTCACTTGCTCACAAGGCAGCGTGGCGCACAGATAAATCGCATCGCACAAGTCCTCCACGTCCAGGTATTGGTAACGATTCTTGCCGTTACCCAGGACGGGGAAGCCGCGCCCATCTCTGGCCCAGTCGTAGAGCAGGGCGAACACCCCCAGGCGCTCCGGGCCGATGAATGACTTGGGGCGAATGATCGGGATGCACATGCCCTTCTGGCGGTATTCCAGGCAGATGCGCTCGGCTTCTATCTTCGCTTCGCCATACGGCCCCACGCCGTGCAACGGGTCATCCTCATAGATAGGATGATGGTCGGGGATGCCATAAACGGCGGTGGACGAGATGTGGATCAAGCGCTCGACGCCCGCTTGATGCGCCGCTTCGACGACGTTGCGCGTGCCAATGACATCGGTGGTGTAAATGTCTTCCTTTGAATACAATGGCAGCGCGGCTGCTGTGTGCACGACGATGTGCACGCCCGGCATGGCGCGGTCCAAGGCAGCGCGGTCGCGAATATCGGCCTTGATAAAGGTGATGCGGTCGCGCTCTGGATAGTCAAAGTCGGCGATGTCGTAGCAGATAACCTCATGACCTTTGTTCAACAGATAGCGGGTCAGGTTAATCCCCAAAAAGCCAGAACCGCCTGTGATCAGGTATTTCATATCAGTAGCCTCCAGCTTGCTCCGTCACTTGCCGTGCAGATGTATATAGAGGGCTGTCGCCCGGTGCGGGCGGGATATTCGCGCATCACGGCGTCGCGCAACGCATCTATAGCTGTCTGCTCGGCGAGGGCGATCGCGCAGCCGCCAAAACCGGCGCCGGTCATGCGCGCGCCATAGACGCCCGACACGCCCCGTGCGATCTCCACAACGGCATCCAGCTCTGCGCTGCTCACTTCGTAGAGATCGCGCAGGCTATCGTGCGATTCGTTCATCAGCCGGCCGAAGGTCGCCACATCGCCGGCGCGCAGGGCAGCGACCGCGTCCAACACGCGCCGATTCTCGTAGATCACATGCTCGGCGCGC
>Ga0308418_1001779_pt1 | contig 11022 bp, 5 predicted proteins | sample HotsprSampleR4cd_FD_203517 | JGI IMG/M metagenome (GOLD analysis project Ga0308418, IMG submission 203517) | Hot spring phototrophic mat microbial communities from Mushroom Spring, Yellowstone National Park, Wyoming, United States - 20090729_R4cd ... | reverse complement strand
CTCCGCGAGTTCTTCCAGCAACAGCGCAACCTGGGGAAAAAGTAACCGAACACGTAACCCTTTCGCCGAAGAAAGTAAGTCGCCTCTCCCCAGCGTGGGAGAGGCCGGCCGAGGCAAAGCCGAGGCCGGGTGAGGGGGATTTGGGGAAGAAGGTACGTGGATTCTTGCTTTCGCAGAAATGACACTAGGACCGGCCTCTGGCCAGCCAGGGAGAAACCGGCCTGGCCAAAGGCTTAGGCCGGGTGAGGGGGCCAAAAAGAAGGCGGCCGTGCTATCCTGCTAGCCCCCTCAGCCTACCCTCTCGACGGCCAGGGGAGAAAAACATCGCCTCTTCGTTCGGCTGGCAATGTTACATTCCGTTAAAATCTTGCTAAACTTCTTTCCACACGCCGGGCAGCGGGGCCTCATAGGTTCCGTCCGGACCGGCCTTGATCGGCGGCGGCGTGTCGAAGGTCATCTGGTCGATGTTCGAGACGTATTCAAACTTGGAGTTCATCGCTTCTTCCCACGTAACCAGTTGGCCGGTGTGGGCGGCCATTCGGCCTAGCAACGTCGCCAGGTTGGCCAGTCCTGCCCGTCGGGCCTCGTTGTGGGGTTTGTCTTGCCGAATCGCCGATAGCAGCACCTTCCATTCCTCATGATAGGGGTTGCAGTCCGGCTTTTCGTACTGCCAGACTATTTCTTCCGGCACCATGCGCTGAGTTTTGTAGATGCGGGGTTTCGGGGCGGCCAGGCTTTCCATGATCACCGCTGAACCTTTGCTCCCGTGGGCAAAGTCTGCATACGTCTGCCAACAATTGTTCATGTGCCGGGAGAAGGCAAACAGCTTCGCCCCGTCCGCAAAGGTGTATTCCACGCAGTAATGGTCGAACAGGTTGCCGGCTTCCGGATAGCATCGGCCTCCCATGGCCTGGGCAGATACCGGCCACATATCCTGTTTGACCCAGCAGGCCTGATCCACATTATGGCAATGCCAATCCACGAAAAACCCGCCGGTCACCCAGTTGAAACAAACCGGATGCTGGAGTTGGAAGGCCAGTTCATTGGCGCCGGGCGGCAATTTGGGGCAGTGGACCGGCCCGTGAACCCGGTAGATTCGCAGCGTGTGGACCTCCCCGATCGCACCGTCCCAAATCCGCTTGACCACTTCCTGCCGGGCTACCGAATGACGCCACATAAACCCACAACCCACCTTCAATCCCTTCTTTTCCGATTCCTCGGCTGCTCGGAGCAATCGCCGGGTCCCTGGTGCATCCACGGCAAACGATTTCTCCATGAATACATGCAGCCCCTTTTGCACCGCATATTCAAAATGCAGCGGTCGAAACACCGACGAGGTGGTCAGGATGGCGATGTCGCCCGGCTGCAAGCAGTCCATCGCCTTTCGGTAGGCGTCGAACCCTAGAAATTGCCGTTCTGGCGGCACATCCACCTGGGCCGCAAACGCATTGCTCAGGTTTTTGTAGCTGGCCTGGATTTTGTGTTCGAAGATGTCGGCCATGGCGAAGAGTTTGATCGGTCCAAGGTCCAGGGCGGCTGCGGCGGCAAACGCATCGGCCACGGCACCGGTTCCTCGCGGTCCACAACCGATCAGGGCCAGCTTGATCGTGGATCGTTCCGCCGCATGGCACTGCCGGGCCAGGCCGGTTACCAAACTACTGCCGGCCAAAAGCCCAGCACCCTTCAAAAATCCCCGCCGAGAACACCGGCTGATGGGCCGCTCCGCCTGGGACGCTTTCCCGGCTACCAATGGGCTTCGGAATACTGCTTTTTTGTTCATAAATCCCTCCTTTCTCACAGAAGGAACTCAAAACGACGTGTCGCACCGGACGAACGCTATCATCTTGAAACAAATCCTATGGCGTGTCAACCACTTGGCGAAAAAACACGGTGGGTTCCCCAAATGGCCGCCCTCTGGGAAAGAAACAACATCTTCTCCCCAGCCAAGCTTGATAGGCAGCTCCTCCCACGTTAAAAAGAAAGCATAGAAATCGGCGGAGAATCTATTTTCCAAGAGGAGGGCTAATCATGGTCAAGTTTACACGGCGGGAGTTTTTGGAGCGTTCCATGATCGCCACGGTCCTGGCCATGGAGGCCCAGCAGCGGGCTTTCCGGGCGGAGGAACTTCGCCAAAAGGGAGAGTCAAAACCCCAAGGCAGCCCAAGTCCCAATGAGCGGCTTGGAGTGGCGGTCATCGGACTGCGGAATCGGGGGGCGGATCATGCCCGTTTCTTTGCCGGCCGAAAGGATTGCCAGATTCTGTATCTTTGCGATTGCGATCGGGCGGTCGGCCCTGCCTTGGCGGAAAAGATCACCCCCCGGCCCCAGTGGGTCGAAGACATGCGTCGGGTGTTCGACGACAAGCGGGTGGATATTGTTTCGATTGCCACGCCGGACCATTGGCATGCATTGGCGGCCATTTGGGCCATGCAGGCAGGTAAAGATGTTTATGTGGAAAAACCCGTCAGCCACAATATCTGGGAAGGCCGACGGATGGTCCAGGCGATGGAGAAATACCGCCGGATTTGCCAGGCGGGCACGCAGCACCGATCCGCTGGTTCGGCCCTGGCTGCCGCCCAGTATGTGCGGGAAGGGAAACTGGGCAAAATCGACTGGATTGTCAGTTTTATGTATCGGCCCCGAAGTCCTATCGGCCCGCCCGGCGACTATCCGATTCCGGCAACGGTCAACTACGATCTTTGGTGCGGCCCGGCCCCCGTGCAACGCCCCCTGAGAAGAAAAAATTTCCACTACGATTGGCATTGGTTTTGGGACTACGGCAACGGCGAGCTGGGCAATAACGGCATCCATGCGGTGGATTTGGCCCGGAAAATCGCCGGCTTGCAAGGGCTGGGCCAGGCCGTGCTGACGATCGGCGCCCGCCATTTCCAGGACGCCGGCGAAACCCCCAATTCGGAGCTGGTGGTGCATGATTTCGGCACCATCACCTTGGTGCAGGAAATTCGGAATCTCCAAAGCGAGCAGCCGCCGTTCGGAGCGGTGGTATTGGTCCGAGGAACGGAGGGGTATCTGGTGGCCACCTGGAGCTCGGCGGCAGTGTTCGATCCCCAAGGCAAGCCGATCCAGAAACTTCAGGGCCAAGGCATGGATCATTTCGGCAATTTTCTTCAGGCGGTTCGCAGCCGAAATCCCGCCGACCTGAGTGCACCGATCATCGAAGGACATATTTCCACGTCGCTTACGCATCTGGGGAAGATTTCCTATCGGCTGGCCGAACCCGCCTCGAACGAAGAAATCCGCAATGCCCTGGAAAAGCTGCCCCATGCGGAGGATGTGGTGGCCCGGTGGGAAAGCCTCCGCCAGCACCTGGAAAGCCATGTGCCCAACGAGGCGAAGGTGGGAATGAAGATTTGGCCATTGCGGTTAGGCCCCCAGTTAAAGGTGGATTCGGCCAAGGAGACCTTCATCGACGCACCGGCGCAGGCCATAGCTTTGCTTCGCCGCCAATACCGACCGCCGTTTGTCGTACCGGAGGAAGTCTAACAGGCCCCCTTCCCATCCGGTTTCTTCTACCAGCATGGTATTCCAGGGGGCAAAACGGAGGTGGACATTTCCGAGGCTACCCGGTGTGGGGGAGGCCGGTTGCCCATGGAGCATCCGATGCTTGGGTTTTTGAACGAGCGGGAACGGTTTATCCCGGTCCAGGTACCCACGCTCTTGGAGCGGATATTGGCCGACAAACGCCTTTCGGCCGAAGAGCAAAAGCAGATGGCTGCCTTGGCCCAGATGCTTCAGGCCCGCATCCATTTCGAATTCCTCGAATTGGGCGAGCGGCTCAAAGCCCTTTATGATCCGTTCAATCCGGATCGAGATACATTGCCTTTGCAGCCGGCAGACCGGAGCGGGGAACAGCGATTGGCGGAGGAGCCTTTGCCGGGCCAATTGCCGGTCCAAGGGGTTGCCGGGGCGGGGGCGTTGCCTTCGCTGCTGGGCCAACGGCTCGGCCAAGAGGCCGCTGCGGTAGGGGCTTTGCCTTCGATGCCGGGCCAAGTGCCGCCAGACCAGGACGAGCGGTTTGAACGCCTTCGCGAAGGGATCGAATTTTTCCTCACGAAAAGCAATTATACCAAACTGACGCCGGAGCAATTGGCCGCCTGCATGGAGTCGAAAAGCCGATGGGGCTTAGCCGTCAAGATCGATCCTCGGCAGTATCGGGAGATTGATGTTTATTATCGGGGCGTCCGGCAGGAGAGGCGAACGGAGTGTTCCTGGCGCACGGCGTGGCGGCCGATGGAGACGCCGGTCTGGGTGTTTTCACGGGTGGCGGTGTTGGTTCGGCAAACCGGTCCGCCGCATGGCGACCGGGTTCTGTTGAAGCTGTTCAAAGAGATCGTCATCGATGATCTGAAGATGACCTGGCCGAACGTGCGCATCCTGATGCGGCCGCTGGACCGGGCGATGCTAGCCGCCAGTGCCCTGGGCGGCATCTTTGCCCCCTTGTGGAAGCTGCTGGTGGCAGTTACCCTTTCGCCGTATCTGGTGGCTACGGTGGTTTTCGGTTGCCTGAGCGCCATGGTCCGGGCCGTGTGGAACTTCCTCTCCTGTAAAGATAAATACGTGAAAACTCTTACCCATAACCTCTATTACCAAAACCTGGCGAATAACCTCGCGGCTTTGGCCCGGCTGATCGAAACCGCCGAGGCCGAGGAAGTCAAAGAGGCCCTATTGGCCTATTATCTGCTTTATGTGGAACGCCACCGGGATTACACGGCCGAAGAGGTGGACCGACGGATCGAGCAGTGGCTGGCCGACGAGTTTCATCTGCCCAGGGTGGATTTTGAAATAGAAGATGCACTGGGCAAACTGGTGGCCAAAGGATTGGCCGTTTGCCGGACGGTGGCCCACCGAAAAGAACATCCGGCGATGGCCGATCAGAAGGAACCCATTTCTCCCGAAAACAGTTTGGGTGGCCCGCCGGCCGGGAGGCCGCCCGCCGACCCAACCAGCTTTCTGGCCCAACGACCTAAACCGGACGGCGTTGCTGCGACCGATTACCTTTCCACCGGGCACACCAAAAAAATCTGGAAGGTATATGATTTGCCCAGCGCTTTGCGTCGGCTGGACCGATGGTGGGATGAGCGATTTCCGTATCATGTGCCGTGGGCCGACCAGGCGCCGGACCGTCTGGCCGAGGCCGACTGACCGCCCGAAAGATTGTTTTTCGCGTAACAGTTCAGCCGAATGGCACAGACCGCTAGGTCATTCCTGCATAAGCGGGAATTCACCCTTATTACCCCCGCAAACCAGAACCCAGGCAATATGGACCCATTTTAGCCGAATGAAGCAAATCGCCTCTCCCCTGGCGGGAGAGGCCGGCCGAGGCGAAGCCGAGGCCGGGTGAGGGGGATTTAAGGGGCACAAAGCACCCTGCATTCCTGCTCACGCAGGAATGACACATTGCCCCCTTACATTCGGCTAATTTGATTGTATCTGCCCGGCCCGGCCCCTACCAGTTGTAGGGGCTAAGAATTGGATCGAATACCACAGATTGGGGTCATCGTTCCGTGGGGATACAGTCAAGCTAAAAAGTTACGACCTCTCGTATTTTCTGCATTCCCGTTTTCTGGATTCCCGCTTTTGCGGGAATGACACGCTAGGATTAGTCCACCAGGGAGAGCCGTATTACTTCCTTCGGCTAAAGTATTGGCGGGAACTCAGGGGGTGGCCGGGGCGGGTCTGGCCGGCCGTTTGCGAGCCGCTGCGGGGAGCCGATCTTGCAAGGCTTCCACTTCGATCGGTTCACGGCGGAGGGTTTCCATGGCTTGGACGGCGGCTTCCATGGCGCGGATGGTCGTTAGATACGGGATGCTGTAGCGGACGGCGGCGGCGCGGATGCGGCCTTCATCGGTATGGGCGCCTTTGCCGCTCGGCGTGATCATGATCAAATGTACCTCTCCGCTGCGCATCAGGTCGATCAGGTTCGGATGGCCTTCCTGCACCTTTTTGATCAGTTCCACCCGGATGCCCGCATCGCGGAGCACCTGGGCGGTGCCGCGCGTGGCTATCAGCCGATAGCCCAGCTCGTCCAACCGCCGGGCGATCGGGGCAATTCGGCCTTTATCCCGGTCGGCCACGCTGATGAAGATGCAGCCGGTCGTCGGAAGTACGGTGCCGGCGGCCAGTTGGCTTTTGGCAAAGGCCATGGGGAAATGTCGGCTGATGCCCATCACTTCACCGGTGGATTTCATTTCCGGTCCCAGGATGGTATCGATCCCAATGAATTTGGTGAAAGGAAATACACTCTCCTTCACATTTACCCGGTTGGGCACGGGTTCCCGAAGGATTCCTTGTTCGGCCAACGAAATGCCCACCATCACCTTGGCCGCCACTTTGGCAAACGGCACGCCGGTGGCTTTCGAGACGAAGGGCACCGTTCGGCTTGCCCGGGGATTCACCTCTAGGACATAGAGAACCGGTCGGCCCTGTTCCCATTTGACAGCGTATTGAATGTTCATCAAGCCACGCACGTTCAGAAACCGGGCCAGGCAGAGCGTTGCCTGCCGAATTTCTTCCACGCTTTCCGCCGGCAGGCTATAGGGCGGAATCACGCAGGCCGAATCCCCCGAATGGATGCCCGCCGCTTCGATGTGTTCCATAATACCGGCAATGACCACATGCTGACCGTCGCTGACGGCGTCCACATCCACCTCGGTGGCATCATCCAGGAAGCGGTCGATCAGGACCGGTTGGCCGTCGGAGGCGGCAAAGGCCTCCTGCATGAACCGCTCGAACTGGTTTTGGTCGTAGCAGATTTCCATGGCCCGTCCGCCCAGCACGAAGCTGGGCCGCACTAGCAGGGGAAAGCCCAATCGGGCGGCCTCTTGGCGGGCCTGGGAAAGAGTGCGGGCAATACCGCTGGCCGGTTGCCGAAGCCCCAGCCGATCCAACACCACCCGAAATTTCTCCCGATCCTCCGCGTCTTCGATGGTATCGACGGAGGTACCGAGGATCGGCAATCCCGCATTGGCCAACGCACGAGCCAAGTTCAGCGGCGTCTGCCCGCCAAATTGCACGATCACCCCATCCGCCTGTACCCGATCGTAAATATTCAGCACGTCTTCGGTCGTCAGCGGCTCGAAGAACAAAATGTCGCTGGTGTCGAAGTCGGTGGAGACGGTCTCCGGGTTGGAGTTGACCATGATGGTTTCGATGCCCAACTCCCGGAGGGCGAAACTGGCATGGCAGCAGCAGTAGTCGAATTCGATGCCTTGGCCGATACGGTTCGGCCCGCCGCCCAGGATCATCACCCGGCGGACACCGGGCTTTTTGGGCGGTGTTTCGTCTTCTTCTTCGTAGGTGGAATAGTAGTAGGGGGTATAGGCTTCGAATTCGGCGGCACAGGTGTCCACTGCTTTGAAGGTCGCCACGATGCCCCGCCGGCAGCGCTCTCGCCGGACTTCCATTTCGGTGCTGTTCCAGAGGGTGGCCAATTGGCGATCGGAAAAACCCGCCTGTTTGGCCTGCCGAAACACACGATCGGGCACCTGCTCCATGCTGCCGTATTGCCGAAGACGGTCTTCCATCTCCACCAGCTCGGCAATTTCGCGTAAAAACCAGGGGTCGATGGCCGTCAGCGCATAGACCTCGTCGATCGACATGCCGTATTTGAAGGCGTATCGGAGATACCAGGCGCGATGGGCATTGGGGATGGCCAGTTTCTGGCGTACCTCTTCGATGGAGGGTTGCTCCGGCGTGCCCCAGAGGTCTTTGGCGTCGCAGCCCAGGCCGAACCGGCCAACCTCCAGCCCCCGCAGGGCCTTTTGGAAGGCTTCTTTGAAGGTTCGGCCGATGGCCATCGTTTCCCCGACGCTTTTCATCTGGGTGGTAAGCGTCGGATCCGCTTCGGGGAACTTTTCGAAGGCAAAACGTGGAATTTTGACCACCACATAGTCGATCGACGGTTCAAAACTGGCGGGCGTCTTGAGGGTAATTTGATTGGCAAGCTCATGCAGGCGATAGCCCACGGCCAATTTGGCGGCAATCCGAGCGATGGGATAGCCAGTGGCCTTGGAAGCCAGGGCACTGGATCGGCTCACCCGGGGATTCATTTCGATGACGACCACCCGGCCGGTTTCAGGATGGATGGCAAACTGGATGTTCGACCCGCCTGCCGTGACGCCGACGGCCCGGATGACCGCAAACGAAGCGTCCCGAAGCAACTGATATTCTTTATTGGTGAGCGTTTGGGAGGGGGCCACTGTAATGGAATCCCCGGTATGGACGCCCATCGGATCGAAGTTTTCGATCGTGCAGACCAGGATGACCGTATCGTCGGCATCCCGCATGACTTCGGTTTCAAACTCTTTCCAGCCGAGCACCGATTCTTCTAGGAGCACTTCGGAGATGGGCGAGGCAGCCAGCCCCCGGGCGACCAACTCCTCAAATTGCTCCCGGTTGTAGGCAATGTTCGATCCGGTTCCCCCCAGCGTGTAGGCAGGCCGAATCACACACGGAAGCCCAATTTCCGAAATGGCCTCTTTGGCTTCGGCCAACGTGTGGACAATCCGCCCCCGACAAACCTCCAAGCCGATGCTTTCGACGGTCTTTTTAAACAGTTCCCGATCCTCGGCTCGGGCAATGGCCTCCGCATCTGCCCCGATGAGTTCCACCCCATATTGCTGGAGCACTCCGTGCCGATGCAAATCGGTGGCAATGTTTAATGCTGTTTGGCCACCCAGAGTGGGCAGGAGCGCATCAGGCCGCTCCCTTTCGATCACCTTGGCCACCACCTCCCAGGTGAGCGGTTCAAGGTAGGTGCGATCGGCCATTTCAGGATCCGTCATGATGGTGGCCGGGTTCGAGTTGACCAACACCACCTCATACCCTTCCTCCCGAAGGGCTTTGCACGCCTGGGTACCGGAATAATCAAACTCACAGGCCTGGCCAATGACAATCGGCCCAGAACCGATGATCAGAATCTTATGCAGGTCATCTCGTCGGGGCATACAATCTCCCTACGGAGAAGCAAAACCCAACCCATCCGAAACAGTACTCGGAAGTTTCATCCCATTTTAGCCGAGTGAAGCAAATCGCCTCTGCCCCGGCCGTCAAGAGGCCGACGGGGTCAAAGGCACCGCCGAGTGAGGGGCTTTTAGGTGGCACAAGGCGCCTGGATACCAGCTTACGCAGACACATTGGGTCCCGTGATTCGGCTAAAATGTTATGAAATTTCTAAAATTGCCCTATTCTAGCATTCCCACAAGGGGCCTGAAAAGTCCCTGCTGTGCGCGCAGCGAGAGAAGGCATTTTCTAGTCCATGAAGCGGGGAGGACCTGCCACCATGAAGTGGGGGATACCTGCCGGCCAAACTGCCACGAAGCGGACCAACCCACAGAGGAAGCCTCTTTCCGCCACTCCTACGAATCCGGACCCACTACGGGGAGGCGGTGGCACCCCCACCAAGGGCTTTCAGCACCAATCGGAGCGACTGGGTCCAGGTTTCCATCAGATTGGCCACATTCTCAAACGTCATTCGACCGTCCCAGAGGCATTTGCCGATCAGGCCCCCTCGGCCATGGTCCAAGGCTTGGCGAATCCGGCCGACCCACTGTCGGCAATCGGCCGGAGTGCCCCGGAGCAACACCTCGGTCGGATTGCCGCCCCAGAACGTAATCTTTCCCTCAAACCGGGAGGCCAAATCCTGCAGATTCAGCCCGCCTAAATCACATTCTACCGCATCCACGCCGATTTCCACCAGATCTTCCAAAATGGCCGTCAAATTCCCCGCCGATTCGAAGAACACATATTTGTCCTGCTTCCGAAGAATCTGGCAATATTGGCGATACAGGGGTTTGAAAAGATCCCGCCAGAGATCGGCAGAAAGCACCAGGCCTTCGGCCGTGCCCCATGCATCCCGGAAGCAGACGCCGTCCACCTGAGTATGGGCCCACCACTGGATTTCCTGCAGGTAACACTCATGCACCATCTGGAGCAGATCCCGTATGGCCCGATTGCCACAGGCTAGGTCCACCCGGGTGGCCTCCGCCCCGTGTAAAAATTGGAGCCGTTCAAACGGTCGGACATCGGTCCGGGCCAACACAAATCGGTTCGTGGCCGCACAGGATCGATTCACCTGCTCCGGGCTGAGTTTCTCGAAAAGCTTTTTGGGCGGCTTGTAGGAAACGGCAGCAGCTAAATCCACCAAGGGGGAGTCCACCAACTGGGCCGGTTTGCCCAACTCTTTGACTTCCCACACACATCCCCAGGCATCGGTAAATTGCCCCAGCCGATCGGGGCTCCCCCGGGAACGCTTCCCCTGGGGATATTGGAAATCGGGTTCCTGAATATCGCTCGGATACCGGAAACACATCTCTTCCACATCATCTTTCTGCACCAACTCCAGCCCGGGGAAGATATCCAATTGCCGGGCAATCCGCTCCACCGGATGATGGCACAACGTATGAATCACCAACTCCCGGGATGTCATGTGCCTGGTCCTCTTCCAACGTCCTTTTCTAGCTTTCTACAGCTCGGCTGAATGGTGGTACCTCGCCTTGGTAGCAGGCTTCCGCCCAGGGAAAGGGGAGGCAACAGGCCACCCAACCCCCTCCAAACAGGTCATTCACCCCCCATATTCCAGGTGGTTTTCTTCACTAAGTGGACTGTATCTACGGGACCAATTCCCACAATCTGGGCTGTTCGAGGCGATTTTTAGCCCCTCCAAGTGGTAGCGGCCTGGCCGGGCGGATACAGTCCACCGAAAGCCAAAGTATTTCCCGGTGGTCTGCCCTGTTGGGGTGGGAAAATTTCCCTATCTTGAGTGTTCCACCGGGAAGAGCCATCACCATCTGTGGTGTTCGATCCGATTTTTAGCCCCTACATCTGGTAGGGGGCAGGGCGGGTAGATACAGTCAAACTATTATTCTTTGCCGGAGGCGTTTTGGAAAGAGTCTGGACCGTCTCGAAAAGCTTTAGCATACCACCAACTCAATTCTTCGGAACCCTGTGAGGGGTAGGAAGTTTCGACGGTAGAGAATCAATATCTTAGCAACAAGAGGGGGA
>Ga0308418_1001770_pt1 | contig 11076 bp, 9 predicted proteins | sample HotsprSampleR4cd_FD_203517 | JGI IMG/M metagenome (GOLD analysis project Ga0308418, IMG submission 203517) | Hot spring phototrophic mat microbial communities from Mushroom Spring, Yellowstone National Park, Wyoming, United States - 20090729_R4cd ... | reverse complement strand
TTGACCCCGTGCGCATCGCCGAGCAGTACCATGAAGCAGGCGCGGACGCCCTGAGCATACTGACCGATGCGCCCTACTTTCAGGGCGCGCCTGAGTACCTGACCCGTGCCCGCGAGCAGGTTCCCCTACCCGCCCTGCGCAAGGATTTCCTCATCGACGAGTATCAGGTGTACGAAAGCCGCGTGCTGGGTGCGGACGCAATCCTGCTGATTGTCGCCGTCATCCCCGACCCCGCGCAGTTGCACGACCTGCGCGCGCTCGCCGAGTCGCTGGGAATGGACGCGCTCGTGGAAGTCCACGACGAGTGGGAGCTGGAGACCGCCGTCGAGTCGGGCGCGACACTGATTGGCGTCAACAACCGCGACTTGCGCACCTTCGAAGTGTCGCTGGCGACCACCCTGCGCCTGCTGCGCTACTTCCCTGACGGGGCGACGCGCGTCAGTGAGAGCGGAATCGAGACCGCCGACGATGTTAGGCGGCTGCACGCGGCGGGCGTGCATGCGCTGCTGGTAGGCGAGACGCTGATGCGCGCGGCTGACCCCGTCGCCCTCGTGCGAGAGTGGATGGACGCCAGCCGATGAGACTCGCGCTGCTGCACACCAGCGACGCGCACAACCGCTGGAACGAAGCGTTCGTCAGCCGCCTGCGCGCCCTCAAAGCCCAGCACGACGCGCTCCTGCTCGATTCGGGCGACGCGATACGCGCAGGAAATGTCGCCATCCCGCTGCGCCCCGAGTCGGCGTGGGACTGGATGCGCACTGCAGGCTATGACGCGATGACCATCGGCAACCGCGAGTTCCACCTGACGGCGGGGGGCTTTCGGGCGAAGACGCAGGGCGCGCCCTGCCCGCTGCTGTGCGCGAACCTGCGCCCGAAAAGCCCCGACGCGCCAATCCCCGTGCAACCCGTCTGGCGCACGGAACACAGCGGCGTGCGCGTCGCCATCGTGGGGCTGACCGTGCCGATGATTACCCCGCGCATGAAGGTCGCCGCGCTGAGCGCGTACCTGTTCGACCCGCCGCTGGAGGTCGCGCGGGAGTGGGTTGCCCGCCTGCGCCCCGAAGCCGACCTGCTGATTGCGCTCACGCATCTCGGCATCCAGCGCGACCGCCAACTGGCGCAGGCGTGCCCCGAACTGGATGTGATTCTCGGCGGGCACTCCCACACGCCGACCGAGACGCCCGAACAGGTTGGCGGTGTGTGGCTCAGCCATGCGCCGCCGTTCTGCAAGGACGCGACGCTGCTGACGCTTGCCCGCCGCGAGGCGCGTTGGACGCTGGAGCAGGCGCCGCTCTGAACCCACTGCGGGGTCGCTCAGAGCGACTGCACGCCCAGCGTAACGGGCAGGCGCGCCTGCTGCCCCTCGCGCAGCACGGTGAGCGTGATGCGCTGGTTCGGCTGGGCGAAGTAGAGTTCGCGCGTCAGGTCGGACGCCGTGCGGATGGGCTTGTCGTTGTATTGCGTGATGATGTCGCCCACCTGAATGCCTGCCTGCTGCGCGGGGCTGCCTTGGGCGACGCGCCGCACCACAACGCCGCTGGGCAAGCCCTGATAATCGATGCCCAGCCAGGCATGCTCCGCGCGCCCTTTCGTGCGCAGGTCGTTCACCACGCGCTGGGCAATTTCGGACGGTATCGCGAAGCCGACCACCGCCACAGGCGACACGGGCGCGCCCTCCACCGACGCCAACTCGCCGACCATCACGCCGACCACACGCCCTTGCGAATCGAGCAGCGGCGCGCCCTGCTCGCCCGAACTGACTGTGCCGTTGAACTGCAGCAGCAGCACCACGCGCTGATTGTCGCGTCGCACGCCTACGCGGTCTTTGCCGCCCAGCGTGCCGACCGTGACGCTGCCCTCCAGCCCGCTGCGGTTGCCAATCAGGATCAGCGTCGAGCCGAGCGGGAGCCGTTCCGATTCGCCCCAGTTGAGCGACGAAAGGCGCAGATTCACTTCTGGGCGCAGCAGCGCAAGCCCCGTGATGTTGTCCACGCCGACCACGCGGGCGCGCACAGGCTCGCCCTCAGACAGGTACAACGAGACCTGCAGCTGCATCCGCACGCCCTCCGCCGCGCACACCACCGAGCCTGACGAGTCGATGACGAACCCGCTGCTGCGCACCAGCCTGCCGCCAATCCGCGCCTCGACCGTCACGATGGCGGGCAGCGCGCGCTCGACCACGCGGCTCACCTCCTGACCCGCGCGCTCCAGCAGAGACGGCTGCTGCGCAACGCTCACCAGACACCAACAGACGCTAAAAAGAGCCAACAATAGCCTCATTATTAGAACCCTCATGATAAGATGACGGCGAACCATAACTTATGGGGAGATATTCCACGCCTGCTGCCGAATCGCCCACCCCGAACGGCGTGAGCGGTAGGCTAGCGACGGTGAACGGCGACTCCGACGCGGAGCCAAGGGTTGGCGTGCGCAAAGCCTCATCGATGGGACGCCTCTCGAGCACTTCTGGATTGCGAAGCCGCGCTGCGTGAGCGCCCGTCGGCAGGGTTTCTGACGCGGGCGGCTGCAGGCGAGTGGATTCGCGCATGTGCGGCGTTGCCTGCGCAACGGTGCGGGCAGGGGGCGGAGTCGGCTCGACGGCGCTTGGGGCGCTTGCCTCAAGCGTAGTCGCGCTGACCGATTCAGGTTTCTGCGCGGTCTGTACGCGGACAGGCTGCTGCGCCAGCGACTCGCCCTGCGACGGTTGCCGTGCGCTGAGCGGGAACAATACCGCGCCAACCGCCAGCACGACGGCGACGGCTGTGCCCCACGCCAGTGCGGGGCGCAGCCATGCAAAGGGGCGTCGGCTGACCGCGCGCGCCGCTAACTGCGCCTGCACGCGCGACCACGGCAACTCGCAGGCGGGCGTCGGCTCGCCCCGCGCCGCCTGGAGTGCGCGTTGATAGGCTTGGTGCAATCGCCACGCGCGCTGGCACTTCGCGCATCCCGCCAGATGCGCACGCAGCGCGTCGGGCAGATGCTCCGCTCCGCTCTCAAGGTGTCGTTCCAACTCTCGGCACAGACGCTTCATTCCAGTTCTCCAATCGCTCGCAACAGCGGTTCTAATTTAGCTTTGAAGGCGCGTCGGGCGCGCATCACGCGCAACTTCACCGCGCCGACGCTCGTGCCCAGAATCTGAGCAATCTCCTCATAGTCCATCTCTTCCAAATCGCGCAGGACAATCAGCTGCCGATGGTGGTCGGGCAGCTGGTTCAGCGCGGTGTAGAACGCCTCGTTGAAGGCGTTCTGCTGCGCGGTCTCCATCGGGTCGGGCGCGTCGGGATGGCTCCATGCCAGTTTATGTTCCGCCTCGCGTTCCAGCAGCTCTTGACGGCGTTGGCGCATCCGCGCGCGGTCGGTACACAGGTTCAGCGCGATACGCATCAGCCAGGTGCTGAAGCGGCTCTGCTCGCGGAAGGTGTGCAGCCGTTCAAACGCTTTCAGGAACACATCCTGCACGATGTCTTCCGCCTCGTCGGTGTTGCGCGTGGAGCGGTACACGATGCGGAACACGGGCTGCCGATAGCGCAGGTAGAGTTCCTCCATCGCGGCGGCGTCGCCCTCGCGCGCTTTGGCTGCGAGTTGCTCGTCGGTGAGCGTGCGGTCTACCGCTCCAGCGTACAGGTTGTCCATCGCTAACGCCCGTTCCATCGCATAGTCTGACGCTTAGGTTTCGGCGTCGTTTCGGCGCAGGGTGATGTGCAGCGCGCGGGTGGTGTGGGGTGTGATGCGGGCGCGCGCGGCGATGGTGTAGCCAGGTACCCACAGGATGCCCGCAGCGTCGCACAGCAGGGGCAGTCGCCATCGCTCAACGCGGGGCATTTTGCGATCGACGAAGATGTCGCTCAGTTTTTTGGGCACGGGCATGCCCAGCGGCTGGAATCGGTCGCCCCTGCGCCCGTTGCGCACAGTGAGTTGCCCCTGCACGGCGTCCGCGTCGATGCAGGCGCAGTCAGGCGCTGCGTGCAGGGTCGGCGGCGGGGCGTCCAGCAGGCGCGCCTCCAGCCACGCGCCCGCTTGCGGGATGAGGATGGGCGTCTCCAGTTCTACAGGGTACTCGTAGGGTTCAAGGTCAGGCGGTTTCGTGTGCAAGGTCAGTGCAGCTTCGTCGGTGGTGAGGCGCAGTGCGTCGCTCAGTTGCCACGAGGTGCGCTTGCCGTCCAGCGCGGCGCGGCGAATGCCCTCCAGAATCTCGTAGGGCGGCAGGCGCAGCGTGCCCAAGTGCGCCCGCAGCCACTCGCGCAGAACGCGCCGCTGCATCGCAGGGTGCAGGTGGGTGAAGGGGGGGCGCAAAATCCCTGTGTAGTTTTCGACCCCCCCTCCTTTAGGTTCCCCCTGCAAGCAGGTTTGGGCAAGACGCGATAGTTTTTCTGAACCCCCTCCTTTAGGTTCCCCCTGCAAGCAGGGGGAACCATCTCCGTAGCTGCTCGGTTCCCCTCGCGCAGCAGAGGAACCTGCCCCAGCTGACGGTTCCCCTTGCATAGTAGAGGAACCCGCCCCAGCCGACGGTTCCCCTCGCGAAGCGGGGGGAACCTTAAGGAGGGGGGTAGAATAAAGTGTCCGCCCCACCTCATACTCCCACCACGCCTCTTCGTTCTCCAGGATGTCGGCGAGGCGCAGCAGATGCCTGTCGAACGCAGGCGAGAGGTCGCGCAGTAGCGGGATCAGCTCCGTGCGCACGCGGCGGCGCAGTTGGTGCGGGTCTAAGTTCGTGCTATCGAACACGGTCGGCAGCTCCTGCGCGGCGCAATAGTGATGCGTCTGGGCGCGCGTGGCGTCCAGCAGCGGGCGGATGATACGGTCGCGCTTGTAGGGCATTCCGCACAGCCCGCGCGGTCCCGTGCCCCGCAGCAGGTTAATCAGGATGGTCTCGATCTGGTCGTCGCGGGTGTGCGCCAGCGCGACGGCGACAGCGTTCAGTTCGTGCGCCAGCCTGTCGAAGAAGGCGTAGCGGGCGTTGCGTCCCGCCTCCTCCAGCGAGATGCGCTCCGCCTGCGCGCGGGCGGGCACATCGACGCGCTCGACATGCAACGGCACACCTAACTGCGCACAGACCGCCGCACACACGCGCACATCGTCGTCCGCTTCGGGGCGCATGCCGTGATGCAGGTGCGCCGCATGGATGCGCAGGTTGCACTCGCCCTGCACGCGCGTCATCAGGTGCAGCAGCGCGGTGGAGTCCGCGCCGCCCGAATAGCCGACAATCACCGTGCCGCCTTCGGGGGGCAACAGTTGGCGTTCGCGGATGGTCGCGCGCACGCGCTCCAGAATCTCCATACTTAGTAGGCGCGCCAGTGGCGTCGAATCAGGTCGCGCGTCTTTCGAATGCCCTCAATCGGGTCGTCCTCGCCGAGATACTCGATGGACAGTGCGCCGACATAGCTGGCGAAGCGCAGGATGCTCAGCGCCCGCCCATACTCGATGCTCGTCTCTTCGCCGCGGGGGTCAAACGCGCGGCTTTTGGCATGCACATGGAAGGCGTAGGGGGCAAGGATTCGCGCGGCGTCGTAGAGGCGTTCGGGCGCGCCGTGCCCGAAATCGTAGCATGCGCCCACCCAGCGCGGGTCGGTCGCCCGAATGAGGCTCGCCAGCAGTTCGGGGCGTCGCCCGACGCCCTCGCGGTTCTCGATGGTGAGGCGCACGCGCCGTCGCCGCGCTTCGGGCAGCAGTCGCTGCAGGAACTGCGCCGCGCGTTCGAACAGCTCGTCCTCGCGCTCGCCGCTGAGGTGCAGCCGTATCAGCGGGGCTTGCAGAGCCGCCGCCGCCTGCAGGCGCTCTACCGCCTCATCCAGTCGTCGGCTCAGGCTCGCTTCGTCGTTCAGGTTCACAGGCTCCGAGACCATGACGCCCGTAATCGCGACGCCGTGTCGGTGGAAGCTTTCGCGCAGATGCTCCAACGCGCGGGGATGCAGGCTGGCGAGGTGGCGGTCGCTGAGACTAACGCCCTGAATGTCCAGCTCGTTCAGCAGCGCGCCGCAGCCTTCCAGACTGAGTTGCCCTGCCGTCAGCAGGGGGTGCAGCGCGCGGCTCTCGCAGCTAAGCAGTGGCATCAGCGGCGCGGGCTTGGGTTCGCCGCGCTCCATCAGCTCGCCTACCCGCTCCAGTTTCTCGAACACGCCCCCGAAGCCTGCGTCTACCAACGAACGCAACCCCTCACGCAGGAAGTCGCGTCGGCTGGTGGGTCTCTCGTGTCGGCTCATTTAAGGCAATTATACCCCAATACGGCAGGACTCCCGCGCATAGGCTCGAACGACCCTCACGCGAGGTGATAGGCATGCGTTGGACAGCATGTGTGGCTTTGTGCCTGGCAACTGTGCTGGGCTGGGCGGAAACGGAGATTTTTCTGGCGACGCTGACGAAGTTCGATCCTGAAGGGGGCACAATCATCCTCAAGCGCACGGGCAAGCCCGACATGAACGCCACGCTGCACAAGAAGCCGCGCTTGTGGCTGAACAAGCAGCCTGCCGACATCGAGCAGTTTCGGGAGATGGAGGGCAAGCAGGTGATGGCGCGCGTGAGCGTCGGCACGCAGGTGCGCCCCGTCGTGCGCGAGATGGCAGACCCCGACACCTGGAAGTGGCTCGAAAAAGTGCGCCGCGGCGTCGTGAAAGGCGCGCTCGTCGGCGTGGAGAACAACTACCTCATCTTCGAGTTCCCCGACAAGACGCGCTTCGCCTACAAGTTCACGCCGAAGACCCGCTTCGAACGCGACGGCAAGCCCGCCACCCTCGAGGACTTCGCTGTTGGCGAGACGCTCTACTTCGCCCCGCGCCTGCTGTCGAACCTCGATACGATGCTCCTGTCGGTCAGCAACACCGAAAAAGACGCCAACATCGGGCGCGAGCGTACCCTACCCTCACTGCAAGGCACGATTCAGAGTATCGACCGCCAGAAAAAGATCCTCAAGGTGCTGACCCGCGCGGGCGACCTGCGCGAGATCCGCTACGACGAGAACACCGAGTTCACCTTCAAGGGCAAGCCCGTGAAGGTAGAGCAGATTAAGCCGCCTGCACGGGCGACGATTCATCGCACGCGCGACGAAGAGGGCAACGACTACGCCCGCAAGGTGACGATACACCCAAACCAGTAGGCAGGGATTTCAGAGGGCGACGCGAACTTCTTATCTATGCACCTCATCTATGGCGCGCCGATATACACTTTTTGGGACGAACTGCCGCTGGCGGAAGCGATGGTTGTGCGCGAGGGGCGCATCGTGGCGGTGGGCGCGAAAGACGACCTCGCCGCGCGCTACCCCGACGCGAAGCGCATCGCCGTAGACGGCAGAGCCATCACGCCCGCCTTCAACGACTGCCACATGCACATCCTGCCGCTGGGGATTGACCTCGGCAAGGCGGACTTGCGCGGCTGCACCAGCATCGCCGAGATTCAGGCACGGCTTCGCGCGTGGATGGACGCCCACCCCGACGCGCCGTGGATTCTGGGGCGCGCCTACGACCAGAACCTGCTGCCCGACGGCAAGCACCTGACGCGCCACGACTTGGACGCGGTGTGCGCCGACCGCCCGATTTACCTCAACCATGTGAGCAAGCACGGCGCGGCGGCGAACTCGCGTGCGCTGCAGATGGCGGGCATCACGCGCGACACGCCCGACCCCGACGACGGAGTCATCGTGCGCGATTCGAGTGGCGAGCCGACGGGCATCCTGCTGGAGAGCGCGGCGAACCTCGTCTCGCGCCATATCCCCAAGCCCACACAGGCGGAGTTGGTGCAAGCGGTGCATCGCGCCTGTGAAGACCTGGCGCGGCGCGGGATTCTGGCAGCCAGCGACGCTGCCACAGGCTGGCACGACTTGGAGGCGGAAGCCGCCGCCTACGCGCAGGCGCTCAGCGAGGGTGCGCCCGTGCGCATGACGCTGATGCCCCTGTACGGCGCGGCGCAACGCGCAGGCTGGCTGGAGCAGCCCGAGCAGGCAGGCGAGGCGACAGGCTTCAGCCCCCAACCGCCCAGCCCGCATCCCGACCTGCGCTGGGGCGCGGTCAAACTCTTCGCCGACGGCGCGTTCACCACCCGCACCGCCGCCCTGCGCCAGCCCTACGCCGATACGCCCACCACAGGCGTGCTGATGTACGAACCCGACGACCTGATGGAGCGCATCCTGACCGTCCACCGCGCAGGCTGGCAGTGTGCCGTGCATGCGATTGGCGACCGCGCGATCGAACTCGTGCTGCAGGGCTATCGGCGCGCGCTGGAGGCGTACCCGCGTCCCCATCACCGCCACCGCATCGAACACGCGATGCTGATGGCGGACGACCTGCTGGCAGAGATGCAGGCGTTGGGCGTAGTCGTCGTGCCGCAGCCTGAGTTTCTGTGGTGGCTGACAGGCGCGTACCTGAAGGGGCTGGGCGAGCGCGCGGTGTCGCTGATGCCGTTCCGCAGTTGGCTGCAGGCGGGCGTCGCGCTGGGCTTCAGCTCCGACCAGCCCGTTGTGCCCGGCGAGCCGATTCTGGGCTGGCGCGCCGCCGTGACGCGCACCAGCCGCGACGGAACCTGCCTCAGCCCCGACGAGGCGCTGAACCCGCTAACCGCGCTGCAGATGTTCACCGTCGGCGCGGCGTATGCCGCCTGCGACGACGCCATCGGCAGCCTCGCGCCAGGCAAGCAGGCGCGCTTCATCGTGCTGTCCCACCCGCCCAAACACATCGCCGACGCCGACATGCAGGTCGTCGCGACGAGCTGGGAGTTGTTGCAGGAGTGATACTAAGCGTCTTTGCGATATGATTGCAACATGCGAATCGGGCAGGCACAAGACCTGCCCCTACAAGGTTGGTGTCGCCGCGCCTCCGTAGGGGCAACCCTTGTGGTTGCCCGCTGTGTCGAAAATACAGCGCATGGGCACTTACTAATCGTGCGTCCAGAGTTCATCAATTGCCCCCTCTCCTTGAGGTTCCCCCCGCTTCGCGAGGGGAACCGTGCAAGGGTTCGGTTCACCCTGCGAGCAGGGGGAACCTGCAGGATGGGGTCATCAATTGCACTTTTTTCTGTGCGAAATCTGGTCGTGCGATTGACATAGGAAGTGTATCGTTTTTTCGATTACTCGTCGTCAGCGCAGGATGGCTGACCTGTTCGCCGTTTGCTCAGCTTGGGCGGCGGCTTGCCCTCGCGAGCGCGGTTCGTGGACAAAATCGCAATCTCCGCCAACTTGCGCAGCCAAGCGTTCGACGGCGCGTCGTAGGGCGCGTTCCAGTCCACATCCGAAAGATAGGTCAACATCACCTTCGCATTCTTCTTGATGCGACACTTGTCCACCAGCAAGATGGACGCCAGTGCGTTCGCCCCGACGCTCTTGAACGCCTCCTGCGGCATATCGAACACACAGCGCAGGCTGTAGCGCGTGGTCAGCCACTTGCGCACATACATCAGGTTGCGATTCGCCAAGATACCGCGCGGCACAATCAAACACACCACCCCGCCAGGCTTGCAGAGCTGAAAAAATCGCTCCAGAAACAGCACTTCAATCGCCACCGAAGGCTTGCGTCGCTTCGGACGGTACTCGTCGCTTTCAAATAGCGAGGATTGCCCCTGCGGTTCGCTGACAGGCTCTTGCGCGAGTTCGAACTGCGCCAGTATCTTCGGGTCGCGCACGCGATAGCCCGTAGCCGCGAACGGCGGATTGCCAATCACGAGGTCGTAATCCGCTTGCCAGTAGGGGTCGGGGTCTTCGATGGGCAGCAGCCCATCCTGAAGGTACAGGCGCACGCGGTCGCCGTAGGGCTTGAGGTTCTCGCGGGCGCGCTCCAGCGTTTCGGGGTCGATATCGATGCCCACCACCTGCCGTGCGCCGCGCTCCAACGCACGCTTGAGGAAGACCCCCTCGCCGCAGGCAGGATCAATCACCTTCCAGTCGGGCTGGAACTGCGCGATGTCCAGCATGAAGTCGGCAAGCACTTCGGGCGTCCAGTATTGTCCCAACTGTCGCTGAATAGCGCGGGACTTAGGCATACAGCACCCCCTGAATCAAGCGCACGACGCCTGCGCGGTTCGCGCTTATCTCGTGGCGTCTTAGCTCGGTGATGAGGCAACGCTTCGGCTTTTTGCGCGGCGTTTTGACCATCATCAGCGCGTACATACGGCTGGGCGTGTGGGGAAACAGTCCGCGCGGGAGCCCCAGTATCGCCACAGGACGCGCCTGCTCGAACAGCCACTTGCGGAACGGTTTCAGCTCCGAATTGCTCAGCAGCCCCTCTGGCACAATCAGCCCGATGCGACTGCTGGGCGCGGCGAGTTTTACGGCTAACTCGGTGAACGCCACCTCGTAGGCGTTGGCGCGTCCCTTGCCCGAACCCGCATACTGGAAAGCGTCCACCTGAAGCGCAACCTCGATGCTACCTGCAGGAGGATTGCAGAAGATACACTGATAGGTCTGACTCGCCCAATCGTCGGTTAGGGTGTTCGCACAGCGCAAATGCACGGGCGGCGCGCCGACGCCCATCTCCAGCGCCAGACTCGCCAGTTTGTAGGCGTACTCGTCGTACTCCACGCCGTGAAGCTGGTTGGCTATGCTTGCGGCGGACACGCCATGTCGTTTGACCCAGTATTGCGCGGTTGCCAGTAGGAACCCGCCCGACCCGCAGGCGAAATCCAGCACGCGCCATTCGGGATCGGGCGCGAGCGCCTCCACCACCAGTTGGATAACCTCTGTGGGTGTATAGTAGCGTCCTGTGCGGCGCACCACATCGTTTTTGTCCAGCGGGCGGAAGTAGCCGCGCGCTGTGTGTCGCAGGGCAAACGCCAACGCGAAGTTCGCCTGCCCCGACTGACGCGCATGGCGCACAATCTGCTGCGCCTCTTGTATGGCGGGAGGTAGCCGTTTGCGGGCGCGCGTGTCGGTAAGCGCGTCTAACCAGTTGCGGAACTTGTCGTGCGCCGAGTTCCCCCGCGATTCAGCAAGCGCGCGCTGGAAGATCTCACGGTAGCGTAGCTCCTGCCCTGCCTCTGTCTCTGTGCGGCGCAGGTAGTCGCCAATCGCTTCCAACAAGCGTGCAGGAGCGAGCAGTTCCGCAGGGGATACGCCTTCCAGCGGAGCGTACCGTATCGAGGATTGGCTGGGTTGCAACT
>Ga0308418_1001760_pt1 | contig 11112 bp, 8 predicted proteins | sample HotsprSampleR4cd_FD_203517 | JGI IMG/M metagenome (GOLD analysis project Ga0308418, IMG submission 203517) | Hot spring phototrophic mat microbial communities from Mushroom Spring, Yellowstone National Park, Wyoming, United States - 20090729_R4cd ... | reverse complement strand
GGGGCGGTGGACGGCATCGGCAACATCCCCCGCAGCCTGGGCGCTTTACTCCGAAGCCTCCAAATGGGACTCGTGCCTTTTTATGCACTGGCCATGATCCTCGGCGTTTTGGTCTTACTTGGTGCCTTGATGACCGGATGAGCAGCCCGGTACGGCGGTGAGCCAGATCGCCTCCCTTTGTGATTGAAATACAAAAGCACATTATTCTCACAGCTATCCCTTAAGGATCTGAAATCACTATGACCGAAGCAGGTGCAAGGGTGCTATTGCTGGTCAGTGTGCTTTCGCCGGCGGCGGGGGCGTTGGTGTTAGGGCGGGATCGGCAGCGTGCCCGGCAGTCGGCCTTGGCCACTACACTATTTACCTTGGTTCTGTCTGTACTGGTCATAGGTGCTTATCCGCCCGGGGCGAAAGAGTTTGCTCGGTTGATGCTGCCGTGGGCACCCGGCACTAGCCCCGACCAGTCCCCGCCTATGGTGAGCTTTTCGTTGGCCTTGGACGGGCTGAGCCTTTGGCTGTACGGCCTGACGGCCTTGCTGGGCGTGGTGGGCGTGCTGGTCAGTTGGGAAGCCATTCAGGAGGAGGCGGCCCGGTTTTACCGATGTTGGCTCCTGCTGGAAACCGGTATGTTGGGTGTCTTTTTGGCCCAGGATATTCTGCTGTTTTATGTGTTTTTTGAGTTCACCTTGGTGCCGCTGTTTGTGCTGATCGGCGTCTGGGGCAGTGCCCAGCGGCAGTATGCGGCCATCAAATTTTTCCTATTCACCCTGGCCGGCAGTGTACTTACGTTTTTGGGCCTGTTGACGGTGGTCCTTTGGGTGTACCAGCAGACGGATCGGCTGACCTTTTCGATCCCCGTGCTGACCGACTATTTGCAGAATCTGCACGGCGGGGACCGGATGCCGCTGGGACTGCAACTGGTGATCTTTTGGGCCTTGTTTGCCGGGTTTGCGATCAAGGTGCCCCTGTTTCCACTGCATACCTGGTTGCCGCTGGCGCATGTGGAGGCGCCGGCGGCTGGTAGTGTAGTGCTGGCTGGGGTGCTGCTGAAAGTGGGCGGATACGGATTCCTGCGATTCAATATCCCCATGCTCCCGGAAGCCACGGTAGTTTCGATGCCTTATCTGTTGGTGCTTTCTGTAGCCGGGATTATTTATGGGGCCCTGGTCGCCTTGGCCCAAACGGATATCAAACGGTTGATCGCTTATTCGAGCATTAGCCATCTGGGGTTTTGCATGATGGGCATTTTTGCGCTGAATCGTGCGGGCGGGCAAGGGGGCGTCTTACAGATGCTCAACCACGGGCTATCGACCGGGGCGCTGTTCGCCCTGGTGGGGATGATGTACGAACGTTACCATACTCGGCAAATGGCCGATCTGGGCGGCCTGGCCCGTCGATTACCGTGGCTTGCCTTTTTTATGGTGCTGGCAAGTTTGGCCAGCATTGGGCTTCCGGGACTGAACGGGTTTGTCGGTGAATTTCTGAGCCTATGGGGAATGTTCCACCGGGCTTGGGCCGCCGCTCCGGAGCCGTGGACCGCCTTGTACCGCATCCTTTCCATCTTGGCCGTAAGCGGCGTGGTCCTGGGCGCCTGGTACATGCTCTGGATGGTGGAACGGGTGTTTTTCGGTCCACTGCGAGAACCAGGACATGGGGCCGCCGGAGAAGGGGACAATCTGGCTTCCGGAGAAGAACAGCCGGTTGACAGGCCCGGCCATAGGGCTTCGGGTGGAATGCCTTCCGAATCTGCCGGATTCCGGAGCGGACTTGCCTCTTTGGGAGAGCCGGGCAGTTGGCCAGGCCATTCGGCCGAGTCTGACGCTTCGGGAGGGTTGGCCGGTTCGGAGTGGCCTGGCGGTTCCGGTGGCTTGGAGGGTTCCGGTCCGATGGATGCTTCCGGGGATTCGAGGCAAGTATCGGACCTTTGTTGGCGGGAAATTGCGGCTTTGGCCCCGCTGGGGCTGCTGATGTTGTGGATCGGGCTGTATCCGAAGTTTTTCCTGGATCGGATCGCCCCGACGGTGGAACAGCTTTCCGGCCCGGCGGCCCGATTGGTTTTGGAACACCAAGAGGCTACTTCGGACCTATCTTCTACAACCCCCTCTTCTATACCCCCCGGTATTTCTTCTACCTCTCTAGAATGGTGACTCATCCTGGCTTTCAGCCGGTAGCTTGGACCATTTGCCCGGAGATGCACCTCTTTTGTTCGGATGGAAGCCGTGTGCCAGAGGATAAGTCGGGCATTTCACTGGTAAGACAGGCAGTCTAGGAGAACTGGGTTGCCCTCGGATGAGCTGATAGACCGTCTAGGGTATTCTATTATACCCAATTAGGGGGTTCTTTTCCGGAACTGGAGGCGGACGAGGGGCCTCCTGCTCTGGCTTGTCGGCACAGCGCTACGAGGTATTCGACATTCTGGCGGATTTGTTCTTCGGGGCCGTGGTTTCGGATGGCTTGGACCACCTGATCGGCGGCTAAGCTGATCGGGGGGAATCCATACCCGCCGGCTGAGCCTTTCAGTTGATGGCAGATATGGTGGAGTCCTTCCAGATTGCCCTGATGGAGATAGTTCAGGATTTTTTGGATGCGCTGGGGCATTTCTTCAACGAACAGGGCGACCAATTCTTGGAAGTCGGGATCGGTTCCGATGGTGGAATAGAGAGGTTGAGTAAGATAGGAGGTGTCGGTCATCTATTTTCCTTTATGAATCTAAAGAAAACGGGCAATTTTAGTTGGTGGTTTCGTCGATGGAAGTTGTGGCATCTATCATAGAAAAGATAGTTTGGGAATCGGGACGGTGTCGGGCCGCCGAAAATGATTCTCTATTTTCAATAGATTATCCAAACGATACAAATTGTGTATTCGATCTAGATTGTCTTTTTAGCATTTAAAGACCTCGTAATCTACATCGTTTGGCGGAGATAGATATCTTGGTTAATCTATGGCCTCTACGGCGTCGATACGTATCCATAGAACGGTCGTAGAGGTTGTATCTGCCTCAAAAGGTATGTGGGTATTTGGATTGGTCCTTTTTTAACAAGGAGTCCCTAGAATGAACCGACGGATCCTGTTTGTGTTGCTGGCTGCTGGAGCAGCCCTGATGCTTGCCTCCCATGCTGAGGCAGGCCTGTTGAAGAAATGTTGTGCCACTTGTGGCCCGAAGGCGTGCGAGCCGGTTACCTGCGCTCCGAAAACCTGCGAACCGGCCGATGTGTGCTGCAAGCCCCGGTTGATCGACCGGATTCGGGCCCATCGGGCTTTCCGGAAAGCCTGCCGCTGCGCCGCTACCTGCGAGCCGAAGACCTGCGAACCGAAGGCGTGCGAGCCAGTTACCTGCGCTCCGAAAACCTGCGAGCCGGCCGATGTGTGCTGCAAGCCCCGGCTGATCGACCGGATTCGGGCTCGTCGGGCTTGCCGGAAAGCCTGCCGCTGCGCGGTAACCTGCTGCCCGGCCACTTGCGAGCCTGCCGCCCCGACTCCTGCGCAACCGGCGCCTGCGGCCCCCGCTCCTAAGCCTGCTGCCTAACCAAGGACGCTCCCGCCGATTTCCCGAGCAATCGGTGCCATTTGTCCTCTCCTCCTCCTGAAGCCCCAGCGGCCCGTTGGTCCCCCGCCCAACGGGCCGTTTTGGTTTTCTTGATCCTCTCCCGCGGAGGTTTCTTGATCCTCTCCCGCAGAAGAACCGTTGGGAGGGCTCTGCCTTGGCTCGCCGGTGGGCCGAAGCACGACAAGTGCGTCCCGCCAATGTCGCCCCACCCACCGCTACCTTCGGTCCACTCGGCCTCTGGACGGCCAGAGAGAGGCGGAGGAGTTCCGTTGGCAACGATGTACCCAGATGGAACCAGATTATTCCGGGAAAAGCTTGGTCGATAGGTAGCGTTCGCCTAGATCGGGCAGGACGACGACGATGAGTTTTCCTTGGTTTTCGAGGCGGTGGGCCACGTGTAATGCGGCCCAGGCGGCCGCTCCCGAACTGATCCCACAAAAGATTCCTTCCTGCTGGGCCAGACGCCGGGCCGTCTCCATCGCATCCTCATCCTGCACCGGAATGACCTCGTCGATGATCTTCAGATTCAGGACCTCCGGAATAAAGCCGGCACCGATCCCCTGAATGGAATGCCGTCCAGGTTTAAGTTCCTGGCCTGCCAGCTTCTGCGTGATGACCGGGCTATTGGCCGGTTCGACCGCCACCATCCGGACGGAGGGTTTGCGGGCTTTGAGCACTTCGCCCACCCCGGTGATGGTGCCGCCGGTGCCCACGCCGCAGACCACGATATCCACCTGGCCCTGGGTGTCTCGCCAGATTTCCTCGGCCGTGGTTCTTCGGTGGATTTCCGGATTGGCCGGGTTTTTGAATTGTTGGGGCATGTAGAAATGGGGATTTTGAGCCAGGATTTCCTCGGCCTTTCGCACCGCACCGGCCATTCCTTCAGTAGCCGGAGTCAACACCACTTCCGCCCCTAACGCTTTGAGCAACCGGCGCCGCTCCAGGCTCATGCTTTCGGGCATGGTAACCATCAGCTTGTAACCTCGGGCAGCGCAGACATAGGCCAGCCCGATGCCGGTGTTGCCGCTGGTCGGCTCCACGATCACCGTATTGGGCTTCAGAAGTCCGTTTCTCTCGGCCGCCTCGATCATCGCCCAGGCAATCCGGTCTTTGACGCTCCAAAGGGGATTGAAACTTTCCAGTTTGGCCGCTACGGTGGCCTGACAGCCGGCAGTTACCCGGCGCAGACGCACCAACGGCGTATTGCCGATGCATTGGGTAATCTCCTCAAAAATCCGGCCAGAGGTCATGGTTGCCATCGTGGAGCCTCCTTCCTACAACAGTTTGGGGAAAATACAGGGAATAGAGAAAATAGGTAACATTTCAGGCAAATGAACCAAATCCCCTCTCCCCTGGTGGAACCGTGGAGACTGAAGGAGCAATAAGAAGGAGCGGTGGCCTTCTTTTGGCCCCTCACCCGGCCTGGCCGAAGCCCAGGCCGGCCCCCCCTCCCTGGAGAGAGGCGGGTTGCTTGCTTCGGGTAAAATGGTATCCAAATAGGTAATTAGGCTGTCCGAAAGGGGTATCGAAGAATTTAGAGCCGAAACTTTACTTATTTGATCATCTTTGCCATAAATCTGTCCTTTCATTATACCCCCCTTCAGCAAGAAAGCATATAGGGGGTTGGCCAACAGGCCGGTTGGAAAACCGTCGCTGGGAATCCTGGTGGGCTTCATGGGCTTGGCCGATCGCCTCGGAAAGCTTCCCTCCTGCCTCTCCCGCAAAACAGTCCCGGGAGGTGGATGCAGGGTCTTGGCCGACCGCCTCGGAAACCTCCTGGCGGGCACATGCCACTCCGTCTAAAGAGCACCTGGACCAGAAGAGTCCTCTGGTTTCAGAACATCGGTAATCGGGGCCAAGGGCCGCTCAGGCAGAAACCTCCCCCGCCGGGGCCGTCCACGACCGGATATGCAGTTCCCGCTGCGGGAAAGGAATCTCGATCCCCTCCTGCCGGAACCGATTGTGGATCGCCGTGTACAGTTCGTGGATGGTTTGGAGCCGTTTGTCCAGAGTGGGCAGGTAGGCTCGGATGGTAAATTGCAGAGCGCTGTCGCCCAGGTTTTCCAGGGTTACCAGAGGTGCCGGTTCCCGAAGTACCAAGGGATGGGCTAGAAGGATTTCTTCCAGCAGGCGGCGGACGCGGTCCGGGTCGCTGCCGTAAGCCACCCCTACCTGCAAGACGATCCGGTTGGTCAGATTGGTGAGCGTCCAGTTAAGCACTCGGCTGGTGATAAATTCTTTATTCGGCACGATCAGGTCTTGCCGGTCCCAATTGGTAATGATGGTGGCCCGGATATGGATTTTTGAGACCACGCCGGTTACGTCGCCGATGGTTACAATGTCGCCCACCCGGATTGGCCGTTCAAAAAGCAAAATCAGGCCGGAGATAAAATTGGCAAAGATTTCCTGCAAGCCAAACCCCAATCCCACCCCCAGGGCGGCCACCAACCATTGCAGTCGGTTCCAGGTGATTCCCAGGGGCGGCAGGCCCAGCAACAGCCCGATCAATACCACGGTATATTGCACCAAGGTTTTCAAGGCGTATCGGGCGCCTTGGTCGATGGGCAATTTTTCCGGCAGGATCAATTCCAGCAAGGCAGGCAGATTTTTGGCACCCAGATAGGTGATCAAAAGAACAAGCATTGCCCAAACCAGATCGGCTGCCGTCACCCATCGGGCTGCCAGCGTGGGAGCCGCCGTAGTTTCGCCGCCGCCCGGCTCCGGCACCACCTGCCAGGAGGTGGTCCAAAGCGGCACCTGTTTTAACATCGCCAGGGCTGGCAAAATATCCATCCACACCAGCCCCAACAGGCCGATAGCCCCTAAACCCAGCAGCACGCCAAGGAGCCGCTCTACCTGGAGGCTCATTTGCCCAAGGTCTGGTAAAGGGGCAACTTTTTCGGCCGGCGAAGGCGGAAGGGGTTCGGGCGGCCCAGGAGCAGTCGGCATGGCCGAGGGGGCCGATTCCCCGGAGGGGGCAAGACCCGCTTCGCCTAGTACTGCGGCAGCCGCTGCTTGCCGACGCATGGTGCTACGCCGCCGAAGGATCAGAATGCCCCGCCGTAAAATCGCTCCCACCCAGCCGACGCCCACCAAAATGACCAGACTCCCGTAGCACCGCCAGGCCAGTTCCTGGGCGGTGTAGTAATAGCCGGTCCCGGCAAGCCCGGCTAATCCCACCGGCCCCAAAACACCCAGCCAATAGGCAGCCAGTCGAAATCGGAGCCACCAGGGGCTTGCCTGGTGGGCGGCCCATGCCTGGACAAAAGGCCCCTTAGAGCGCAATAGCCACGCCCATCCCACCGCCCAGACCAACATCAGGCCGATAAACCCAAGCCGGCCCAAGGAACTGTCCAACCGCTCTTCGCTCTGATAGTGGAACACAGCGGCCAGCAGAAGCAATGGCAAGCCCATGACGCCCACCCCACGAAGCCAGCGGCGCAGGACCCGCACACTCTCCCTGGGCCAACCGAAATGCGCTTCGACCAGGCCGTGATCCACACAACTGGCCAAAAGAACCTGCCATGGCAGCAGCGTCCAGGCGAGCAGTTGCAATGCCGCCCCGATGGCCCGAAGCAATTCCATGGGGCTGAGCAGCCAGCCCAGCGCCCACGGTAGCAGCCACAGCACGGCAGGCCAAAACATTCCCACCAGCACGGTCATCAGAGCGGTTTGCAGGGTGGGGAGGAATCGGCAATAGGTTTCCTGTTGGGCCTGGAGGCCGATTTGCGGCAGTTTTTGTCGGAATTTTTGGGTGCTCCAACGTCCCAGGGCGGCTAGTGCCAGGAAGGCGAGGAGGGGCAATGGATATTTTTGTACACTTTCCCAAACTTCAGCGGCCAATGGCCGCAAGTGCTCTGTTCGCACAAGCCAACCGGCCGCCCCCAGCCCATGCCGAATAGCTTCCAGCCCCAACACCGGAGTGCTCCGAATCCACAGAATCCGTTCCTGGATGTACTGACGATACTCTTCCACCAGCCGAAGCAACTCCGCCTGCGATTGATCCAGTTCCACCAAGGTTTCAAAATACCGCTGCACGATCGCCAGAAGCCAGTCCACCTGGACTTGTTCCACCTGGAGCAACTGGCCGATTGCCTGTTGCCAGGCTTCCGGCGAGATGCCACTGGGCGGGGGTCCCAATTGGGCCAGTTGTTTTTGCACCTGACTCTCCAGATCCTTTAATTCCGCCTGCCGATCCTGCACTTGGAAAAGTTCCAGGGTGAGGGCCTGGATTTCCGGCTGGCGGGTCCGGAGTTGGCTTTGGATGTGACGGGGGTCCGGGAGAGTGGCCAATTGTTTGCGTAACAAAAGTCCAATACTATGCGCCTGGCCCACCGCTTCCACTTTCTGCTGGGTACGTTCCATCTGCTGGCGAAGTTGGGCCTGCTGGACCTGAATCTGCTGGAGCTCGGAAGCGGTCTGCTGCCATTTTTGGCAAAGGGCTGCGGCTTGATCCAGCCGGTCGAAAACTGCCCGGCTTAGGGGCGCTAAAGGAGGTGGATATTTGGATAGCTCTTCTGTGAGACGTTCCTTTTGGGCGGCCAGGTGCTTGGCATATGCAGCCGCCAACTCCTGGGCCGAACTAGCCGGAACAGCCGACGAGTTGCTTCGGGTTTGGACAGCCTGTTGGTCCACCAGCCCAGCCGGAGGGCTTTGGGAACTCCCTTGGGGGGTAACCCGTTGGGAAACATTTACAAAGCTCGGCACCGGCCCAGCCGGATGCGGAAGACGGCTGTCCTGGGGGACTCCAGCGGGCTGGCCGGACTGGGCCGTTCGGATAGGCTGCCCGGCCCTTCGAGCCGCGATCTGGCCGTCCTGGCGCCGGGTTTCAGCGGCCGGCAGAACGGGAAGATATTCTTGGCCAACCTGGGTTGCCGCTGAAGAGGGGTATGATGGAGAACTATTGGGTAGGATAAGCAATGAGTTGGTATCGGCAGCCGGAGAGAACTGGCCGCTAAAGCACCCCCACCAGATTATCCATATTGCCCATTTTGTCCATTTTGCGCAGATTCGAACTCTGTTCCTGCTCATTTCCTCTCTCCAGAAGGTGCCCAGAAGGCTTGTCCCATCTCGAGCCGAAGACCACCCCCAGAAAAACTCCTCACCGGGTGGGGGAAGTTGTACCGGAAATCACAAAAACACGAAAAGAGGACTTTTCGTAACATGTTAGCCGAATAAAGCACCCCGCTCTCCGGCGGCCTAAAGCCAGAGTGCCCCTGCCGCGAAAGCAGCAGTCCACTCGGGTGTCATTCTCGCGAAAGCGGGAATCCAGAAAGTAAAAAGGAAATTCCAAACGTGCCTGGGTTCCCCCTTGTGGGGGAATAAACCCGGACTGCTGCTTACCAGGAGTGACACATCCTTAACGCAGCAGGGACACATCGGTCCCCTTCCTTCGGCTAAAGTGTTCCGAGTTTTCTCCCTGGCAGTAGGGCCTGGGAGCCGCAAATGCGTCCACGGACACGTTCAACCTACCAAGGTTTGCAGAGGGGACGTCCTCCCTCCCGGCATGGGCGAAGAAAACGTTCGCCCTCCTGGGGAGTTCCTCCCGTTAGGGGAAGGGGGAAGGAGACACGGAAACGGTGGGAGCCTGGGAGTGGGTGGTAAGGGGCCTATGGAGTTTCTGGAAAAGTTTGCCCGGCAACCGCATTTTAACCCGGTTATACAACCGGGGCGAGTTTTGCGGAGGAGCCGAAGTGGGGCAACGTCGGTGGCCAGACAAATTAGATAAAATAGCCGGCTAAAATACCTGCATTGAATTGGACTTATGTCCAGATTAAGGCATTTCCTTAACTCCTTGGTAATTCCGAAGTTAAGTCAAACAATAGAGATTTTAAAAGAATTTTCTCCCAAAAATTTGACACTGCCTCAACTATGTGTATATGGAATCATGGAGGAGAAAAAGAACCAACGCAGGCAATCCAAGCGTTCCACGGCAGACCAGAAGGCGTTGGCGGAAGGAACAAGCCGGCACGGGAAACAGGCGGGATCGGTTCCAGGGGCGAATCTACTCCCGGCAGGAGGTGATGGGCCATGCAGGAGATGTTTGAACCACGGCGAGCATTCAGGGCCTGCATGGCCGGTGGGCAAGGAGCCCGATCCGATCCTTTGGCAGGGGCGTCCAGGCGGTTGCTGGACGCCCTGCTCCGACGGCGGTGGTGGTATTGGGTGCTTCGGAACCTGCGGGAATCTTCAGGAGACCTGGGGAAAAAGCCGCCTTTCCCCTTCCGGTCTCGCCCGCCCAGCTAGGAAAGGAGGAAAACGCCCGCGTTGTGTGTACCTGGAACAATTCGGTTTTGGGTGCCTTCGATGGCAGGTGGGAGGGGCAGGGGAATAGGAAAGTTCTCCATGCCCGCGGGGGCCGACGCCCGGCCCAGCCTGGCCCAATCAGAGCCCAGCCTCGGCCTACTCCGTTCCCTTGGAGGTCCAGTCTGCCTCGCTCAACTCCCTTCCGAATCCCCCTAGCCGGTCGGCTGTGCCGGGAGAAGGTTAGGGGGAGGAGTGAAGCGGAGGGCAGGCGAGAATCCGAAGGGGACGGTCCAGCAGGCACCAGGCGGCTACGGTGCATAAGCACATCTGCTGGCAGCGGCCGACGTCGGTCAGAAGGCCTTCGGAGGACTTTCCCAGCCCGGCATCCTCGGGGGGTTCAGGAGGAGGAGAGTCTCTACCGACCGTAGGCAGCAGCGGAGCCTGCAGCGCGGCCCGGTACCACAAGACTCCGTTCGACCACCCGTTGGGAAGACCTCATCGGCCGGGGGAATCTGGCGGATTCCCCCGGCTCCTTTTTTAATTTGCCCACCGTCTTTTATTTTGCTTTGGCTCATCTTTTCTATGCACTTTCCCAAAAAGGCGGCTTTTGGTAACATGTTAGCTGAATGAAACAGTGGCAATTTTGCTACAACCTCCATCCAGTGGCATTCCACAAAAGCGGCAATCCAGCAGGGAACATTTTAGCCGAATTAAGTAACCCGCCATCCGGCGGCCTCAGGTCAGTGTGTCACTGCCGCGAAAGCGGCAGGCCAGAGAGAAAAAAGTAAAATTCCATCTTGCCAGGGTTCCCGCTTGTGTGGGAATAAACCTGGATTGCTGCGTCCGCAGCGGGGACACATCGACCCCCTTCATTAGGCGAAGGTGTTCCCCTAAGAGGCTGCCGCGAAATGGGTAGCCTCGCGGCGGCCCCCATCCCTTTCCAAACTGTTCTGACTAACCAAAATGCCGTTTTCTTAGGGGTGGGAGAGGCTTGGGGGCTGGCCGGTGCTCGTGTATCCCGCTACAAATCGTATTTCGGACAGCCTCTAAGGTAAGCACTCCGGCCTCGGAGAGCAAGCCTTATTGGACTGTATCCACCCAGCCTCCTAGCCACCCAGTGGGGACCCTACAAGTTGTAAAGGAGTTGTAGGAGTTGTAAAGGATAAGAATGGGTTCAAATCCCACAGATGGTGGTCGGAAGTTCCAATGGATTTCTCCGCCTAGGAGAAAAAATGTACATATAAACATTTGAGGGCTTCTTCGTGCGACTTTCCTTGGTCGAACAATTCCGGCAGGACGGCTTGGCCATCTGGCAAGCA
>Ga0308418_1001754_pt1 | contig 11127 bp, 5 predicted proteins | sample HotsprSampleR4cd_FD_203517 | JGI IMG/M metagenome (GOLD analysis project Ga0308418, IMG submission 203517) | Hot spring phototrophic mat microbial communities from Mushroom Spring, Yellowstone National Park, Wyoming, United States - 20090729_R4cd ... | reverse complement strand
CTTGGAAGTCCTTTTGTTATCAAAGGATTGAAAGATGTCCATATCACAGAAGAAATTCCCGAAACTGGTAATACTTTTTATGAAAATGCTTTTTTGAAGGCCAATTATGTTTTTGAAAAAACAAAAAAAGATGTTTTCGCTGATGATAGTGGGCTTTGTATTGATCCTCTGAGTGGCGAGCCAGGAATACATTCTGCTTACTATGCAGGTTGGCCTAAAGATGATTCAAAAAACATTGAACTTGTATTAAAAAAATTGGACCAATCTCAAAATAGAAGTGCTCATTTTATCAGTGTAATATCTCTTATTTGGAAAGGTAAAAATTATTTTTTTGAAGGGAAAGTGTACGGAAAAATAGCCAATTCTCCTGCGGGTAACAATGGTTTTGGGTACGACCCTATATTTATTCCTGATGGTTATGATCAAACTTTTGCAGAACTTCCTTTAGAAATAAAAAACAAGTTGTCTCATAGATATTTAGCCATACAAAAAATGAAAGAATTTTTAATTTCAAAAATTTATGAAACGAAATAATATGCTTGTCTCTCAATCTTGGTGAACTGTCTCAATTAATGTAATCCTCTTATCTTTTATTTCTATCAAATTTAAAGAAGCCAAATAATTTTTTTGGATGTATCCGTATTTATTTTGAATGCCCAATGCGGCTGCACCATTTGAAGTTGCCCATTTTAATACTTCTTCGGTCGATACATCAAAATACTTTAATATAACATTCATCTCGTCTACTATACTCAAATTGTAATTAGATGCTAAACTATCTGTACCTAAACAAATTTTATCTGTAAAACTTCTTATAAGTAAAACATTTGGCAATCTATTTTCAATAAATAAGTTAGCATTTGGACAAAGACAAAAGAAAATTTTATCTTGATATGTAGATAATGCATCCAAATCTTTTTCTTGCAGATAAGTATTATGCACCAATAAAGACCAATCATTTTTTTGTAAATAAAAATGGAGATATTCTCTTTTGTTTTTGAAAAGATGTTCTAATTCTTTAAGTGTATACCTAAATTTACTTATAAAATAATCCATTAATTCAGATGAATGACTATCCCACAATTGACGCTCTACTCTACTTTCCATAAAGTGGAATGAACCAATAGAAACAGAAGAACCATCCTTAAAATTTCTATACTTACTCCATAATTCTTGAGATAAACTATACGGAGAATGTGGAACGACATTGGCTTTTAATCCACTATTCCTAAATGAATTGTAAACTTCAAGATATTGATTAAACAATGCTTCTGCATTATTATTTTTTAAACCAAAAATTTCTATAAAATTAATATACTCAATAGCACTATTTTTTTTTATGTGGAGTGTATTCGTAGAATTCACTATATCACCAACAGCAACAATGCCATCATTATACATTTGTTTATCCCAATTTGTAATTGCCTCCTGAATTTGTTGTTGTGAAAAATTATGTCTTTTATCAAACATTTGATGGAGAAAGTGAATCATTCCTCCACCCGATTCAAATTGTTGATGTAAATAACTTAACTCAAGATGACAATGTGTATTGATAAATCCTGGAACTAAAATACCATCATAGATAATTATATCTTCCCACTGTGCTTCTTCCTCTTTTGAAATATGTACTACTTCTACAATCTTATTGTCTTTTATTACAACTGCATTTTCGGGAACAAATCTTTCACCATCAAATAATTGGCGGGCTTTGATAACTCTATACATACAAAAAAATAAAGGGCAAATGTAGAAAATTTGCCATTTGTATCCACTATTGTCCAAGATAATTGTTAATAAAAAAAATTAAAACATTGATTATCAATAAATTAAATTTTAAAGTTTGATAATTTGAAAAGGCACTCCTCTTCTTTTTTCATTTCTACCTTTCATTGCCACTATTGATATTTTTTCACATTATTGTCCAAAATAATTGTTAATAAAAAATTACAACATTGATTATCAATGAATTAAGTTTTAAATTTTATGGGTTTGAAAAGGCACTCCCCCTTCTTTTTTCATCTCTGCTTTTCATTGCTGTTATTGATATTTTTCACATGGTATCAAAAAACATTTTGAACAATAGTGATTTTTTCATATAATACTAAAAAACATTTTAAACAATAGTGATAAAAAAAACTATTTTTTTTCAAAGTATTGATATTCATTAAAATAAATTTTTTAACAATCAAGAAGTACCTAAAATGTCACATTTATTTCCTATATTTGCCTGCTCTTTTTTTAAGGGGAAAAGAGCTTGAATAATTATCATTAACCACTCAGATATGCCCTTAACATATCTGATACAAATTCAAACATTATGTCTGAATTAACCAAAGAACAAACTCAAGTAAGTACCGATTTTGATTGGTCAAAATTGAGCAAAAAGCAAGAAGGGTATTCGCCCGAAGAAAGAAAAAAATTAGATGAAATTTATCAAAAAAATCTTACATCTATTAAACCACACACAGTGGTAGAAGGCACTGTTGTAAGCATCAATGACAAAGAAGTAGTTGTAAACATTGGTTACAAATCAGATGGTGTTATTCCTCGCAGCGAATTTCGCTACCATCCTGACCTAAAAGTAGGCGACAAAGTAGATGTTTACATTGAAAAAGTAGAAGATAAAACAGGTCAATTAGTGCTCTCTCACAAAAAAGCCCGTGCTTCAAGCAGTTGGAAAAGAGTAGTACAAGCCCATGAGAATAATGAAACAGTAGTGGGTTATATTAAATGTAGAACCAAAGGTGGTTTAATTGTTGATGTATTTGGATTAGAAGCATTCTTGCCGGGTTCTCAAATAGATGTAAAACCCATCAAAGATTACGATGCTTTTGTAGGTAAAAACATGGAGTTCAAAGTTGTAAAAATCAATGAAGAACTCAAAAATGTAGTAGTATCTCACAAAGCACTTATTGAAGAAGAAGTTGAAAAACAAAAATCTGAAATTATATCTAAATTAGAAAAAGGACAAGTATTAGAAGGAACTGTCAAGAATATTACTTCTTATGGCGTATTTATTGACTTAGGTGGAATTGATGGTTTGATTCACATTACAGACCTCGCTTGGGGAAGAATTACTCATCCCGAAGATATTGTAAAATTAGACCAAAAAATCAAAGTAGTTATCCTTGATTTTGATGATGAAAAGAAAAGAATTCAATTAGGATACAAACAACTTTTCCCTCATCCTTGGGAAAATCTTGATCCTAACTTAAAAGTAGGTGATAAAGTAAAAGGAAAAATTGTAGCGGTTATTGATTATGGTGCCTTTTTAGAAATAGCACCTGGCATTGAAGGGCTTATTCACGTTTCAGAAATGAGCTGGAACCAACACTTGCGTTCTGCACAAGATTTTGTAAAAGTAGGTGATGAAGTAGAAGCAGTGGTTCTTTCATTAGATAGAGAAGAGAAAAAAATCAGCTTTGGAATGAAACAACTCATGCCTGATCCTTGGGCAAATATCATGGAAAAATATCCCGTAGGTTCTCGCCATAAAGGTATAGTAAGAAATATCACTGCCTATGGAGTATTTATTGAATTAGAACCAGGCGTTGATGGATTAGTCCATATTTCTGATTTATCTTGGGATAAAAAAATCAAACACCCATCTGAAATAGCCAAAAAAGGTGAAGAATTAGAAGTTGTTGTATTAGAAGTGGATACCAACAATCGTCAATTAAAATTAGGACATAAACAATTACAAGAAAATCCTTGGGATGTATATGAAACAGTATTTACAGTAGGTAGTGTTCACAAAGGTACTATTGTTTCAAAAGATGATAAAAAAGCCATTGTTAGTTTAACTTACGGTGTAGAAGGCATTGCACCACTTCGCCAATTAATTAAAGAAGATGGCAAAATGGCGGAAGTAGATGAAACTCTTGATTTCAAAGTTACAGAATTTGAAAAAGAAGCCAAAAAAATTGTTGTGTCTCATACCCGTACTTACAAAGACGAGCAAGCAAAAGAAAATGAAAAAGTAAAAGAAAATTTGAAAAAACTAAATGAAAGTATCGAAAAAACAACCTTAGGAGATATCTTGAAAGAAAAAATAGAGAAGAAAAAAGGAGAATAATCTGAAAAATCTTAAAGCTAAAAACTCGCCATGGTTTTTAGTTTTTAAGGTGCCCCGATGATTAAATCATCGGGGATTTTTATTTTTTGGAATTCTTTTTTGCAATATCCATCAGAATTTATTCTTTTACACTATTGTCCCAAATAACTGTTATAAAGTAATTGATTATCAATGAATTAAATTTAATTTAAAAAGGCACTCTCCTCCTCTTTTTTATCTCCGCATTTCATTGCTATTATTTATTTAAGCAATACTGATTTTAAACCCCAAAAATTAGAACTTATTCTCTATTTTTGCCAAAAAATATGGAAATGGAAAAGGCATTTGTAAAAACAGATTCATCAAAGGATGGAATAGCCACTATTACTTTTTTTCATCCTCAAAGTAATTCTTTACCTGGTGAAATTTTGAGAGAATTGGCAAAACAAATAGAAGACGCAGGAAATAATCCTGATGCAAAAGTAATTGTTTTGCAAAGTATAGGAGATAAGGCATTTTGTGCGGGTGCCAGTTTTGATGAATTGTTGAGCATTGCAGAGACGGCTCTCACTGATATGGAAGCCGCAAGACAAAAAGGAAAAGTGTTTTTTAGTGGCTTTGCTTTGGTGATAAATGCCATACGAAAAGCCCCCAAATTTGTTTTAGGTAGAGTGCATTCAAAAGCAGTGGGGGGAGGAGTGGGCATTGCTTCAGCGGTAGATTATTGCTTTGCTACGACCAATGCTTCTGTAAAGTTGAGTGAATTAGCCGTGGGGATAGGACCTTTTGTAGTAGGACCTGCGGTGCAGAGAAAAATAGGACTTTCGGCCTTTTCTCAAATGAGTATAAATGCCACCGAATGGTATTCTGCAGAATGGGCAAAGGCAAAAGGACTGTTTTATGAAGTATATGAAAATACAGAAGAAATGGATAAGGCGATACAAAAGCTAGCCCAACAATTAGCCAAAAGCAACCCCGATGCAGTGCGACAACTCAAAAGAGTATTTTGGGAAGGCACAGAACATTGGGACGATTTACTCATTCAAAGAGCAGGTATAAGTGGAGAACTTGTTTTATCTGAATATACAAGAAACTTTATTTTATCATTTAAGAAGAAAATATAAAAAAGAGAAAAGTGGTGGGTGAATAGTGGGAAAATTTTTGTGGCTAAAACTTTATAGTGCAAAAAAATTCTTTTTTTACTCTATTGCTTCAAAAAGATAAATTAATCAAATAAGAGATTACTGAAATTTCTATCAAATTCCACTTTTTCCTCCGTATTGTTTCAAAATGTTTTTGATTTTTTCATTTTTTGCCAAGTCATAAGCCGTCCTACCATACTCATCTTCCGCATTCACATCTGCTCCATTTTCAAGGAGAAATTGGATAATTTCGGTGTGTCTATTTTTAGTAGCAATCATCAATGCCGTCTCACCATACTTATTTTTCGCATTCACATCTGCCCCTTTTTCAAGGAGGAGTTGGATAGTTTCAGTGTAGCCATTTTGAGCAGCAATCATCAAAGCCGTCACACCATCATTATCTTTCGCATTCACATCTGCCCCTTTTTCGAGGAGAAGTTGAACAATTTCGGTGTGGCCATTTGCAGCAGCAAAAATCAAAGCCGTCACACCATCATTATCTTTCGCATTCACATCTGCCCCTTTTTCGAGGAGAAGTTGAACAATTTCGGTGTGGCCCTTTGCAGCGGCAAAAATCAAAGCCGTTTGACTATACTCATCTTTCGTATTCATATCTGCCTCTTTTTCAAGGAGGAGTTGAACGGTTTCAGTGTGGCCATTTTGAGCAGCAACAATCAAAGCCGTCGCACCATCGTTATTTTTCGCATTTACCTCTGCCCATTTTTCAATGAGGAATTGGACGATTTCGGTGTGGCCATTTGCAGCAGCAATAATCAAAGCCGTCACACCATTATTATCTTTCGCATTCACATCTGCCTCTTTTTCAAGGAGAAGTTGAACGGTTTCAGTGTAGCCATTTTGAGCAGCAATCATCAAAGCCGTCACACTATCATTCCTTTTCGCATTTACATCTGCCCCCTTTTCAAGGAGAAGTTGGACAATTTCACTGTGTCCCTTTTCAGCAGCAATCATCAAAGCCGTCACACCATCATTAGTTTTCGCATTCACATCTGCCCCCCTTTCAAGAAGAAGTTGGACGATTTCGGTGTGGCCATTTGCAGCAGCAATCATCAAAGCCGTCACACCATCATTATCTTTCGCATTCACATCTGCCCCTTTTTCAAGGAGGAGTTGGACGGTTTCGGTGTGGCCATTTTGAACAGCAATACTCAAAGCCGTCGCACCATAATTATTTTCAGAATTCACATTACCCCCTTTTTCAAGGAGAAGTTTGACGGTTCCAGAACAGCCATGTGCAGAAGCATGCATCAAAGCCGTCTGCCCATGCTCATCTTTCGCATTTACATCTGCCCCTTTTTCAAGGAAAAGTTCTACCATTTTAGTGTCCCCAAATAGAGCAGCTGTCATTAAACCTTGTTCCATAAAACCTTTTTCCATAACTTTAATCTTTTGGCAAAAATACTCAAATTTTTTCTGCGAAAAAAATCTATGGTAAAAAAGGAGAAAAGTGAATAGTGGGAAAATTTTTGCGGTTAAAACTTTATAGTGCAAAAAAATTCTTTTTTTACTCCATTGCTTCAAAAAGATAAATTAATCAAATAAGAGATTAAAAAAGTTCCCACCACTTTCCACTTTTTCCTCCGTATTGTTTCAAAATGTTTTTGATTTCATCATTTTTTGCCAAGTCATAAGCCGTCCTACCATCCTTATCTTTCGCATTCACATCTGCCCCTTTTTCAAGAAGAAGTCGGACGATTTCGGTGTGTCCATTTGCAGCAGCCAACATCAAAGCCGTCATCAAAGCCGTCACACCATAATTATTTTCCGCATTAACGTCAGGCCTATAAAAGCGGCCCATTATTATCTGAGTCAATATATAATTTGTTTTAGCATTCACGTCAGCCCCTTTTTCAAGGAGAAGTTGGACGGTTTCTATGTGTCCTTTTTTAACACTCAACATCAAAGCCGTCCTACCATACTCATCTTTCGCATTCACATCTGCTCCTTTTTCAAGGAGAAGTCGGGCGATTTCAGTGTGGCCATTTTCAGCAGCCCTCATTAAAGTCGTCCAACCAAAAATACTTTTCGCATTCACATCTGCCCCTTTTTCAAGAAGGAGTTGGACAGTTTCGGTATGGCCATTTGCAGCAGCATACATCAAAGCCGTCTCACCACTATTCTCTTTCGCATTAACGTCTGCCCCTTTGTTTAATAATTCTTGACAATAATTTGTGAGTCCACCTCTTGCAAAAGCCATAAGATATGTATAACGAAGATTTGTCTTATAAAAAGGATCATATTTTGCCCCTTTTTCAAGGAGGAGTTGGACGATTTCCGTATGTCCATTTTCAGCAGCATACATCAAAGCCGTCCTATCATGATTATCTTTCGCATTCACTTTTGCCCCATTTTCAAGGAGAAGTTGGACGGTTTCTGTGTGGCCATTTTCAGCAGCCCCCATTAAAGCCGTCCAACCATCCTTATCTTTCGCATTCACATCTACCCCTTTTTCAAGGAGGAGTTGGACGGTTTTAGTGTGTCCCTTTTCAACAGCATGTATCAAAGCCGTCCAACCAAACATACTTTTCGCATTCACATCTGCCTCTTTTTCAAGGAGAATTTGGACGATTTCGGTGTGGCCACTTTCAGCAGCCCTCATTAAAGCCGTCCAACCATCCTTATCTTTCGCATTCACATTTGCCCCTTTTTCAAGGAGGAATTTTACGACTTCTGTGTGGCCATTTTCAGCAGCCCTCATTAAAGCCGTCCAACCATCCTTATCTTTCGCATTCACATCTGCTCCTTTTTCAAGGAGGAGTTGGACAGTTTCGGTGTGGCCCTTTTCAGCAGCAGACATCAAAGCCGTCCATCCACTAAAAGCCGTCCATCCAGCATAAACTTCCGCGTTCACGTCTGCTCCTTTTTCAAGGAGAAGTTGAACAATTTCGGTGTGACCATTTTCAGCAGCACCCATCAAAGCCGTCCATCCACTATTACTTTTTGCATTCACATCTGCCCCTTTTTCAAGAAGGATTTGGACGGTTTCTGTGTGGCCATTTTCAGCAGCCCTCATTAAAGCTGTCCAACCATCCTTATCTTTCGCATTCACATCTGTTCCTTTTTCAAGGAGGATTTGGACGATTTCGGTGTGGCCTTCTTCAGCAGCTTCCATCAAAGCCGTCCGACCATACTTATCTTTCGCATTCACTTTTGCCCCATTTTCAAGGAGAAGTTGGACGGTTTCTGTGTGGCCATTTTCAGCAGCCCTCATTAAAGCCGTCCAACCATCCTTATCTTTCGCATTCACATTTGCCCCTTTTTCAAGGAGGAGTTTTACGATTTCTTTGTGGCCATTTTCAGCAGCCGACATTAAAGCCGTCCAACCATCATTATCTTTCGCATTCACATCTGCCCCTTTGTTTAATAATTCTTGACAATAATTTATGAATCCACCTCTTGCAAAAGCCATAAGATATATATAACCACCATTTGTCTTATAAAAAGGAGCATATTTTGCCCCTTTTTCAAGGAGAAGTTGGACGATTTCGGTGTGACCTTTTTCAGCAGCTTCCATCAAAGCCGTCCTACCATAATATTTTGCATTCACATCTGCCCCATTTTCAAGGAGGAGTTGGACGATTTCAGTGTGGCCTTTTTCAGCAGCATACATCAAAGCCGTCTTACCATACTTATTTTCTGCATTCACATCTGCCCCTTTGTTTAATAATTCTTGACAATAATTTATGAATCCACATCTTGCAAAAGCCATAAGATATGTATAACCATCATTTGTTTTATAAAAAGGATCATATTTTGCCTCTTTTTCAAGGAGGAGTTGGACGATTTCGGTGTGACCATTTCGAGCAGCATACATCAAAGATGTTTCACCATACTTATCTTTCGCATTCACATCTGCCCCTTTTTCAAGGAGAAGTTGGACGGTTTCTGTGTAGCCCTCTGCAGCAGCAAAAATCAAAGCTGTCCCACCCCTATTAGTTTCCGCATTCACATCTACCCCTTTTTCAAGGAGAAGTTGAACGATTTCAGTGTGACCTTTTTCAGCAGCATGCATCAAAGCCGTCCGACCATACTCATCTTTCGCATTCACATTTACCCCTTTTTCAAGGAGGAGTTTTACGACTTCTGTGTGGCCATTTTCAGCAGCCGACATTAAAGCCGTCCAACCATCATTATCTTTCGCGTTCACATCTGCCCCTTTGTTTAATAATTCTTGACAATAATTTATGAATCCACCTCTTGCAAAAGCCATAAGATATGTATAACCATCATTTGTCTTATAAAAAGGATCATATTTTGCCCCTTTTTCAAGGAGAAGTTGGACAATTTCGGTGTATCCCTTTTCAGCAGCAATCATCAAAGCCGTCCATCCATCATTATCATTCGCATTCACATCTGCCCCTTTTTCAAGAAGGAGTTGGACGATTTCGGTGTAGCCATTTTTAGCCGCATACATCAAAGCCGTTTTGCCTATATCCCATTCATAACCGCTTTCAATTTTCGCATTCACATCTGCCCCTTTTTCAAGGAGAAGTTGGACGATTTTGGTTTGGCCATATTCAGCAGCATAAATCAAAGCCGTCCGCCCATCATTATCTTTCGCATTCACATCTGCCCCTTTTTCAAGGAGAAGTTGGACGGTTTCAGTATGACCTCCTAAAGAAGCCAACATCAAAGCCGTCCGACCATCATTATCCTTCACATTCACATCTGCCCCTTTTTCAAGGAGGAGTTGGACGATTTCGGTATGACCTCCTAAAGAAGCCAACATCAAAGCCGTCACGCCATTATTAGATTTCGCATTCACATCCGCCCCATTTTCAAGGAGGAGTTGGACAATTTCAGTGTGGCCATTTTGAGCAGCACGCATCAAAGCCGTCCAACTCCTATTAGTTTTCGCATTCACATCTGCCCCTTTTTCAAGAAGAAGTTGGACGGTTTCGGTGTGGCCATTTTCAGCAGCATACATCAAAGCCGTTTTTTCTTTTTCCCAATAACCTTCTACCACTTTAACATTCACATCTGCCCCTTTTTCAAGAAGAATTTGGACGATTTCGATGTGCCATTTTCAGCAGCATACATCAAAGCCGTCCATTTATATTCTTCCAAACAATCTTCACTTAAAGCATTCACATCTGCCCCTTTGTTTAATAATTCTTGACAATAATTTGTGAGTCCACCTCTTGCAAAAGCCATAAGATATGTAAAACCACCATTTGTCTTATAAAAAGGATCATATTTTGCCCCTTTTTCAAGAAGGAGTTGGACGTTTTCAGTATGGCCCTTTTCAGCAGCATACATCAACGCCGTCCATCCCCTATTAGTTTTCGCATTCACATCTCCCCCTTTTTCAAGAAGGAGTTGGACGGTTTCGGGGTATCCCTCTTCAGCCGCAATCATCAAAGCCGTCTGACCATACTCATTTTTTGTATTCACATCTGCCCCATTTTCAAGGAGGAGTTGAACGATTTCAGTGTGACCTTTTTCAGCAGCATACATCAATGCTGTCCGACCATACTTATCTTCCGCATTCGCATCTGCCCCTTTTTCAAGGAGGAGTTGAACGATTTCAGAGTGACCTTTTTCAGCAGCATACATCAATGCCGTCTTACCATCATTATCTTTCGCATTCACATCTGCCCCTTTTTCAAGGAAGAGTTGGACGATTTCGGTATGACCATTTCGAGCAGCTTCCATCAAAGCTGTCCGACCACCATTAGTTTTCGCATTCACATCTGCCCCCTTTTCAAGGAGGAGTTGGACGGTTTCGGGGTAGCCATTTTCAACAGCATACATCAAAGCCGTCCAACCATAATTAGTTTTCGCATTCACATCTGCCCCTTTTTCAAGGAGAAGTTGGACAATTTTGGTATGTCCCCCTCTAGCAGCATCCATCAAAGCCGTCCATCCACTATTACTTTTCGCATTCACATCTGCCCCTTTTTCAAGGAG
>Ga0308418_1001750_pt1 | contig 11155 bp, 4 predicted proteins | sample HotsprSampleR4cd_FD_203517 | JGI IMG/M metagenome (GOLD analysis project Ga0308418, IMG submission 203517) | Hot spring phototrophic mat microbial communities from Mushroom Spring, Yellowstone National Park, Wyoming, United States - 20090729_R4cd ... | reverse complement strand
AAATGCTGGTGTTGTCGTGGGAACTGAACGAGGAGGCCCGCCTGGGGCTGACGTACAAACAGTTCGCCAAATACGCCCTGATGAAACTGGGCATCGAGACCGACATCACCCGCTTCGTGCGCAAGAATGTCCCGCGCCGGGTGGCGCCCAGGGATGAAGTCCTGGCGCGGATGAAGGAACTGGGTCTCTCCCTCTGACGCGCCGAAGGAAAGCGCCTTCTCGCAGACCCGATACGGGTAAAATGGGCTCACCCCCACACTCGAAGACGAGAACGGCGCTGACCAGGCGGCTGTTCTCGTTTTCACGTACGGGGGCTTTCCAAAGCGGACATCCAAATCAACCAGCAACCCCCAAACTTGCAAAGAGCGGCTTGGGGTGGCGAAGCGTTCCCCAGATTAGAAAAATCAAGCACAGGAAGAAGAAAAACCCGCCAGGGAAGGAGACTGGCGGGCGGTAGATGTGGGGGCTAAAACGAATTTTCTCAGAACCCTTGACACTGCAAGTAATCGGTAGCCGCTGGTGGGCGGGCGTGGACTCTGCTTGAGAGCAGAAAAAACTCGAAGCCAGAAAAATGCCTGAAAATGCGGCAGAATCCCACCAGTCGGCTGCACGCTTTGTTGGCACGCTCTTTGCCATTAAGGTATTTTGTATATTCTCACAGTCCAAACATTTCCATCAATTTTATCTGCCGCTATCATAATTGCATATCCATAAGCGTTCGTCCAACGTCTTGCGGCGGGTGCTTCAATATCTGGCAATCCGACAAAACCAACACCTATTCTTTTAAGAATAATACTCCATTGGTCTAACGAATAACCATCATCTAGCAGACCATCAATAATTTGTAAGCCTTTAGCGACACCTTGTTTATCATAGTTTACCCAAATCGTATATTTGCCAACCTGATAGGTTCTGGTTTCTCCACCATCAGGAACTTCCTCTACTTCTCCTATGCCAAGTGACATAATTTCAGTCGAACTTCCAAGCACGGATTCAACTTGCTGAACTGGTGCGTCAATTATTTTGGCGGTCTCCACAATAATTTCTGAATTTACAGTCGGGAGCGCAGTTGGCGGCAATGGTGTTTCGGATGGTACAACCTGTGGAATATCAGTAGGTATTGCCGTTTCAGCGACTATTGGACTTGAAACTACTTCAATTGTTGGAGTCGAAACTACTTCGACAACAGCGGTATTTTCAATTTTAGGGGTTGGAGTTGATGGACTTAAAATTGCAACTGGAACACTACATACACAACAGAGTATAAAAAGTCCTGCACACCCGACAGCCAATTTTCCGCTCAATTTTTGCTTTGCGAACCACGAAGGAAACTGATGAATTGTTTGCATTGAACATCTCCCGTTTTGATTATTTTTCACCCACCTTCATTTTAGAAGGGGCGTGCCAACGGCCTGCGCTTCACCTGCGCCGCGAAGCGCAGCGAGCGGAGCGTGTCGGCTGCAACCGCTTGTTAGCCAGCGCCCCGCTTTTCAAGACGCTTTCGCGTTCTTGCGTCTCAGTCTTGGATTTTTATGAGGCGCACGCGGTCACTCAACCGTATCATTCTGTGCAACGCTCCACGCCCTTACGCTTGGCGTTCACATTCTATCGCGTCGCTCACTCTCGGCTACGCCAAACTCGTGCCTTTGGTTCTGTTAATTTGCCTGCACGATGTCGCGTTGCAAGCCACGCACCCCTGTGTCGTAGGAGTTACGCCGAGTGTCACACCGCCCAGGTGGTTTCTCGTGATGTAGGTTTCCGCCCTGCCGTGCCATTGCCCGCAGTTGTCATTCTATTGCGCACACTTTCAACGGCGCGTCTACCTGTATCTCACAAGGCTTGAACGGGTTGCGGCTCTTTGGAAACCATTGTATCTCTTTCAATCGCCGAACGCAACTCGGCGAACGGCGTTCTTCCTGTTTTCCTTTCTCGAGCCCGCTGTGACCGTATTCTGGGCGCTGGCTAACAGCCCGCGCTTCAGCCGCTGCGAAGCGGTCGCCTGGAAGCGCGTGTTAGCCAGCGCCTTGCTTTTCAAGACGCACAGATACCTGGGCACTTTACTGTGTTGGATTTGGTGCTTCCACGCTTGCAGCAGGCAGAGTAACTGGAGGAGTATCTATAGGGACAACATCTGCTGGGCTTATGCGCTTGCCCGGATGTGCGCGAACCCATTCATCATCGGGACTGACACACCGTTCAAGCTGGATCGGACGGGTCTGTGTTGCACTGATCCATTCTTCAGCATCCACTACCTCGCAATATCCCAATTCCGGCACGTTCGGTGGTGGTGATATCTTCGATGAACTTGGCACTTGTGCCGCAGGAAGAAGTCTCCATATCCCTACTGGAACTGTACTCAAAAGGATTCCGCCCACTACACCAATAAATAGAATGACACTAAGCAGGATTCCAAGTTTCTTCCATTGCGCAATCTGCATAATACACCTCCTTGAGCATGATTTGGTTTTGTTCATTTGCCTGCACGATTTTTTGGTTTCCTTTCTCGGGCCCACTGTGACCGCGTTCTGGGCGCTGGCTAACGGAACGGCGTTTAAACTGCCGGAGCGGAGGTCAGCTTCAAACGCCAGTTAGACGGCTGAGCGGTTGCGAATGAATTATAGCACAAAGGGCATCCTACGCGCAAGGGGGGGTCCTGCGTAAGCGGGGGGTTGCCTTGCGCGCAGGTGCGCTCTCTTGTCTAATATGCCATAACTTTACGCAATTTTCCGCACAGAGATTTATATGTATTGCGTATGTATTGCTAATTGCAATACGTCCTGATATAATAAAGGTATGACGAAGAAAGCTAAAACATTCCGATTATCCGAACAGGCAATAGGGCATTTAGACAGGATGGTATCGCTCACTGGGTCAAGCGAGACGGCAGTCATAGAGTGAGACAATCCGCACCACGCTCAAAAAAACGAACTCAAGCCGTGGTTGAAACAAGAAGGGTGTATTCCACCCAAAGCCGATGCAGCTTTCGTGTGTAACCTGGAAGACATTCTGGAGGTCTATCAGCAGCCATCTGATCCGAAACGACCGGTGGTGTGTCTGGATGAGATGCCCAAACAACTCCTGAGGGATGCCCGTGAACCTTTGCCCGGACAACCGGGTAACCCTGAAAAGGTTGATTACGAGTACCAACGCAGGGGAGTGGCCAACCTGTTTATGATCTTTGAGCCCCTGGCGGGTAAGCGCCATATCGAGATTACCGATCAACGGCGCAGGGTGGAATGGGCGGAAGTGATGCGCATGGTCTCCGATGAACTCTACCCAGAAGCCGAGAAAATGGTCATGGTACTCGATAATCTCAATACCCATGTTCCCGCCGCCTTTGATCTGGCTTTTGAGCCGCAAGAAGCCAGACGATTAGTGGAGCGATTTGAATTGCACGATACGCCGAAGCATGGAAGCTGGCTCAATATGGCTGAGATTGAGCTTTCCGCTTTGACTCGCCAGTGCCTGGATCGTCGTATTCCGGACAAGGACACATTGATACGCGAAGTGAAAGCCTAGGAGAAGCAACGGAACTCGGAGGTTGTTAAGGTTCATTGGCAGTTCACAACTGCCGATGCTCGCATCAGGCTAAAAAGTCTTTATCCTAAGTATCAGGTTTGACGGACTACTAGCCGAAAGCTGGATTTCGATGGTTGATGACTTGGTAGCCATTGTTTTACTCCTTTCTAATAACGGGCTATTGTCTGTCAACGCAAGTTCGAAATGGAAGATTGAAACCTGTTCTATTTTGTCTATGGACCTCCTTTCTCGGCTCTGTCCGCCGCCCAACGGCCTGCGCTTCACCTGCGCCGCGAAGCGAGCGCAGCGGCGTCAGGTGCAAGCGCGTGTTAGCTGCCCCAGCAGAATTTCCATGTAGTCGTATCCTCCACTGCGTTCGGGGAAGAGGATATGCTTTTCGGCAAACCTGGCTCGATCCCAGGTTCCGTCATCGTAGCGCTGATAGAGTTCATTATAGGGTGTTGCAGAGATGATAAAGGCATCCAGAGTAACGTCCTTGCGGTTGCTGCGTTTGGCAATCTCCCGCGCCAGGGCTGGCAGACGCTCGTGCAGGCGCGCCTTTTCGTCGTGGATGTAGGCTTTTGCATGCAGCATTCCATGGGGTTCGATGAAGACAATCCGCTGACCACTTTGGTCCACTACCCACAAGATGAAATCAGGGTAAAAACCGCGTTCTTCAAAGAAACCAATGCCATAGCCGCGGCTCTGATTGCGAAGTAAGAACACTTCCTTGCCCGCCAGGGCTCTATCCTTTTCGTCGTTCCAGTAGTCGCGCAGGTCGCGCACGAAGCGGGCTTCGCTTTCCTGCAATCCGGGCGGGACCATCTGGGCTTTCTCCGGCATGGCTACCAGAAGCGGTTGATACAAATGGCGGTCGAAGTGAATGCGCGGCAGGCCGGCATTCTCCTGCTGATAAAGATGCGCTTGATCGGCAAGTAATTTCTGCACTGCCTCGATCAACTGTTGTTCCGAACGCGGCACGCGGACCACGTAGGCGGCTTTTTCTTCGCTGACGCCTTGCGGGCGGAAGTTCAGATTGGGGTCCTGTTTGCTCAACGGACGATAGATCATTGTCTCTTCGTCCCATTGCTCGCGACGCGTTTGATAAAACTTGTCCAGGTAACGGCAGAGGAGATGGGTTACCGCTTCCTGGAGACGGGTGCGGTCAGCCCAGGTCTGCGGACAGAGGACAGCATCCTCGGCGATAAGCGTGCAAGGCACTTGAGCGATAATCTGGCGCGGCGTTTCAGGCAGGATGAGCAGATTTTTCAGCCCCTTGCGATCTTTGTAGGCCAGCAGGTCGAGATAGGCTTGCTGCCAGTCTATGAAAGCCAGACTCTCCGTCGGGATGGTACGCGCCCATTGGGCCGACTGCACTGCGGCTGCCTGCAATCCGGCTCTGGTGCTTTCGAGGGCGAGCACATGGACGGATACATCCACCTGCACCGACAGATCGGGGTCGGGCGTCAAGACGAGGGTGGCTTCGGCAGCAAAGTCGCGCCCCTGCGGCGGACGCGGCACGACCAGGCCACGCTGCAAAAATTTTTCGTTGGCCCACACGAACAGGGGCAATTCAATCGCCGGTTCGACTTCCACCCCCTCACGTTCGAGATAATCGCGGAATTGCGCCATGTAGTTGGCGCGCACGGCAAAGATGTTCAGCGTTTCCAGTAAGCGCAGGTGTTTGGGATGGCCGCCAGGAAGCGCGGCGCTGCGCTTGAGGCTCAGGCCTTTGCCTTTCAGCCGCACACCCCGCCCGAACAGTTGAATGATCTGCGATCCTTCCTGCCGCCCAATGTTGAGCAGGCCCATGCTCGCCACGCGCCAGGAGTTCCAGCCTTCCATGAATTTTTTGGCGCCAATCAGGACGTGGAGAGCCGAATGGGGACGATTGATCCGCTCAAAGAGCGAACTGCTGATGGCGTCCTGCTCCAGCACAATTTCCGGGGCATTGGCTTCAACCAGTTGTCGGAACGCGCTTGTGTCGCCAATGTAAATCAGGCCAAAGTAGTCCTCGGCGCCAGCGGCTTTCAGGCCCAGTTCGCCGGGACTGCTTTTGACCTCGCACAGGTGCAGGCCGCCAGAGGCCGGCGCATGAAAAATGCGCGCCAGAATGTCGTCGTAGATGATAGCAGGTGTGACACCTATGGCAGACGAGACGTCTGCGTTCCCAGGTTCGCGCAGGAAAGGGAAACGCCCGGCAAAGATGTCTTGCCCATCGGGAGAGACCAGGCCCGTCTTGCCTTTCAGAACGCTTTGGATGGTCTTGACCGCCCAACTGCGATCTTGAAGAACGCGGTGCAAGAAGCGCACCACGGTAAAGACATCGCTGGAGACAGTAATATCGTCGTGAGAGAGCGAGCCCTTTTTGTTCTTTACTGTATGTCCTACGAACACCCACAGTGGTTTTTCCAGGTTGTAGGGGCGCAGGGCGTCGGCCTGTTCCTCGTAAAGGCGCACCTGTTCGTAGAACGAAAGCAGGTTGCCGAGCAGTAAGGTGTCTGTTTTATCGGCCTGGGTTTCTTCTTTCAGGTTGAGAATGCGGAAGTCCTTGCCGAAGCCATCGCCGTAAAAGTAGCGGTAGGAATAGTCGAAGAGGATGGCCTTGCCATATTCGGCGGTAAGGGGATCGTTGCGCGCCGCCGAAAGCGCCTGGCCAAAGGTCGCGGAGTACTCGAAGGTGAAGCCGGTGGCGCCCAGGGCGTCGCGGTACTTGCGCCAGGCCTCGCCGCCGGAACCTTTATGGCCCTCGTCCACGAAGATGAGATTGCGCCCCTCAAAGGCTTCTACGGGGACGCTTACGCCGCCGCCGCGCTTTTCTTCCACCAATTTGGTGATTTCGATGACCTGGACCACGTCCCTGCTGCCGCTCCACAAGTTGCCGGCGTTCAGGTCGAAGCGCCGCGCCGGGATGCCGGAAGCGGCCAGTTCGGCCAGGTGCTGCTCGCTCAGTCCCTCGTTGGGGGTGATGAGCAGGATGTTGTCCAGCGGGGGGCGAGACGCCGACTCGCCGGTACAGTAATGCAGATACTGGTAGTAGTTGAGGTGGAGAAGCAGGGTTTTGCCGCTGCCGGTGGCCATCCAGTAGGCCAGTTTGGTCAGGTCATCCTGCGTGAAGGGGGTGTCCTGCGGCTCGAAGGGCAGACGGCGGGCGTTGCGCGTGGCCACAAAGGCGTTCAGGTCGGCCAGGAGGGGCGCCGGATGGTTGAACAGGCGGTCGAGAAAAATCTCGGTATAGAGCGCAGCCAGGTACTGAAAGTAGCGCAGGGTGATGCGCTCGGTGCGCCCGCGGTTGATCTTCTCGAGATGCTGGCGAATGTTCTCGTCATAGCGCGCCAGGTCGGCGGCGGGAATCTGGACCTGACCGCCGCGGGCAATCAGATGGTAATAAAGATAACTGCGCCCGTCCGCGCCAAAGCCCTCGGCTACGGTTTGGGTGTCCTCAAGCAGTTTCCTGTTGCTTTCATAGCCCAGCAGGCTGTTCAGCCAGGCCAGCAGGACCAGGCGGTTTTCCAGTTTGGTGTATTGTTGCTGGAGGTTGTTGGACATGGTCACACCTCCACCGGCGCAAACATGCGTTCTTTGAAGATCGGATCCAGCGAGCGCGCGCCGGGGATGCGCGAGTCGCCGTTGACGTAGATCTCGTCCGCGCCGGCGATCAAGTTTTGCTGCGCGACGAAGGCCGCCTCGCGTTCGTAATCCTCCACTCCCCAGCCGGTGATGTCGCGCCAGAGGATGACGACGGTGCGGCCGTTGCGCAGCCTGCCGCGATAGACGAGGTACTGTGCAGGCGAGACGCCTGCGTTCCCAGGGTAGACGCGCCGCGTTTGCACGTCCAGGCCCAGCAGATAGGCGAAGGTTTCGGGCAGGTCCACGGGGCGCTGGCGGGTTTCGCCGTCGCGGTGGAGGTGAAGTTTGTAGGAGAAGGGCGCTTGCAGTTTCTCCACGTTGAGCAGGGTTTCGCTGTGCCGCGTCTCCCAGCGGAGCATGTAGGAGAGCAGGTAGTCATCGCGGAAGAGTTCCAGCGCCTGCTGGCTGCTTTGCTCCTCGAAGGTCAGGTTGTTGAGGGCGTCCTCGTAGGACTCTAAGCGGATGACCTTGACGATGCGCGGGGAGCGTTCGGCTTCTTCTTGCGTGGCCATGCGCTTGGGCTTGCCGTCCTTCCATTCGGGCGTGAATGCCACCTTTTTGATGCGCGGCAGGAGCACGGTATCGAAGTAATCGGCCATCTCCACCAGGATGAACTTGCGCCTGCCGCCGTCTTCGCGGTTGAGGGCGATGACGGCGTGGCCGGTGGTGCCGGAGCCGGCGAAATAATCCGCAATTAAGCAGTTGGTCATATTGGTAGAACCAGCATGAATGCAATCCATTACCAGATGCACAGACTTTGGGTATAAACGAGCCATGTTCCTCGTTCCGAGAATAATTTCACCAAGCAATTCAGTTCCGTATTTTTTGGCGCTGTACTTTGGATTATCCCACACTGTCTTGTAGTTAATTGCGGTCTTTCGCCTTTCGATTCTGATTTTCCCAGATTTTTTATCAATCTTCGGATAAAGCTCGTCCATGTGATCTTCTATGGTATCGCGCGACAATACCCATTTTCTCTCTACTCCATCAGCATCTATGGGGTACACTTCGATTACTCCGTCATCGCGCAAAACGTTTTGAGAGGGATGATAATCGTCTGGACATACATCTCCAACTCCAATTATTGCCATATCTTTTACGTAAATGGGATAGAAACAGGTCTTGCCTGTGCTACGGAGATAATTACCGGAGCTACCCTTAGCTGTATTCATTAAGTCCCTGACATCTGGGGCATCTTCTCTTTTCTCTTTTGCGATACTGTTACAATTAGCGCCATATACAAATAAAGCATATTCGTTGGTTACAGAAAAATTCATACCCATTGTTCCGGATGGGTTGTGCACTACACTCACACACGTGATTTCTCGACCTTCAAAAATCCTTTCTAGAAGCAGGCCAAGGCGGTTCTTTTCTGCATCATCGATAGCAACCACGTGAACAGGATTTAATTTGGCCTCTAATTGACGTGAGATCGATAACCTAGACTCAATTAGCGAAAGCCAAGACGAGTGTTGGTAATCGTTCTTATAGACAATAGGATTGGCATCCGTGTTGAAAGGCGGATCAATGTAGATGCACTTCACCCGCTCCCGGTACTTTTCCTGCAACAGATTCAGCGCCTGCCAGTTTTCGGAGTGCACCAGCAGGCCGTCGGTCACTTCGTCCAGGTCGTCAAAACTTGCCAGCAGGCGGTCGGTAAAGTCCTGTGAGAAGTGGCGGGTGTCCACCACCAGGGTGGGGTGGGCTTTGAGGAAGGCAATCCTGGGATCGCAGGCGTCCCGTCTGCCTGCTCTTGCGCCGGATGCAGCCAGGGCAGCGGAGCCAGCATCCGAGACGGATGCGTTCCCAGCGTTCTCAGGAATGAAGCCAGACCAGTGCCACTTCTCCGGAGCATCCACCAGCCCTGCCTTGACAGGATTTTGTAAAATGTAATCAACCGTTGCCCGAAAGTGATCTTCATCGCGAATATAGCGGTCAAAGTATTCCGGCGACCAAAATGCGCCTGTTCGCCCAAGAAGTTTGTTCGCCTCATGAGCCGTGTATGACTTCCAGCTATGGATAATACCAGCGAGCGGCTCATGCATCGTTTCGATGAGCACGTGGACGTGATTGGGCATGATGCACCAGGCAATCAGACGGTAACGCTCCCCATTGAACCGTTTTAGCGCGTCCTCGACCAATCGGGCAATCCGCTCGTCGCGGAGATAGCAGGCGCCTTTACCACTATCCTCATACTTTTCGATCCTTTTGCGCAGTTCGACAGCCTCTTTTGAAGCAGCATCCATCCCCTCGTGCCAGCGGAGTTCCTGTTTCCACTGGTCAATCACTTCAGAAGGAACGGAATCAGCGAGACGGAAGGTGATGAATTGAAGTATATTCCCTGCGTCAAAGTGAGGCAAGTAGCCGCGGGTGTGCCAGCCCTTGTGAAGGTTGTTCTCTGAGGAGGCAGGCGTGACGTCTGCGTTCTCAGCGGACGTGACGTCCGCGATCCCAGGTATTCCGAACTTTTCCCACTCCTCCCACTGCGCCTCGCAGGCGGCGATTTCCGCGTAATAAACTTCGGGGATGTTGCCCACCGTGACGAGATAGAAGGTGTCGGTGACAAACTTTTTCTTCTCCCAGAGCATCTTCTGGAAGTCCTCGATCTGCGCCAGGAATTCGATGATGCGCAGACCGATACGCTTGATCAGGCGCAGCAATTGAAACCAGCCCTCGCTCAACCCCTCGCCGGCCGCTTCCAGTTCCTCCAGGTTGAGCACTTCGTTTTTCAGGTAGAAGTCCAGTTCGCGGGAGAGAAAGCCCTTCAGGTCTTTGTGGATGAAAAAGTCGCTGGTGTTGCGGCGGGTGTACTGGCGCAGGTGGTATTCCAGGGCGGACGAGACGTCCGCGTTCCCAGGGTAGCGCCGTTCGGCGGTGAGCGCGGCAAGAGCCTCGGGCACTTTGATGCGCTTGGGAATCTCCGCGACGGCCTTGGCGATGATGACTTCCTGCTGGTTCTTCTGGCCGTAGGTGATGGCCTCCTGCGCGGTCAGCGGGCGATACTCGAAGGGGATGATGACCCTCACCCCCGACCCCTCTCCCTTGGGGAGAGGGGGGGTATCGCAGGTGATTTCGTCCAGGCGCGGCAGGAAGAAGCGCTTTTCGCCCTTGACATTGTTCTGCTCCACATCCGCCTGGCGCAGTTTGAAGTGCACGGTCACGCCGTTGGGGGCTTTGTACGTGTAATCGGTGAAATACTCGCCGGTTTTGACGTAGTACTGGTCGTGGTTTGCCCAGTAGAGGAAAACTTCCTCGCCGTTGTAGGGGATGGCGTAGCGTTCTTTCTTTGAGTAACGGCGCCTGGAGATAAAGTCGCCCTCTTGCCAGTAGCGGCTGAAGAGGGTGTAGAGGTGATTGTAAACGGCGGCTTCCAGGGCCTGGCTGTTTCTGGCATGAATGGCCTTTTCCCGTAATTCAATGTATTTCTTTCCAATGGGTTTATCTTGCCAGATAAGCAGGTTGCCGTCCGCATCGAAGGGCTTTTCGCCCAGATTCTCCGCCGTTTTCTGAATCTCTTCACGCACTGTGTCCAGTTCTTCGAGCATTTTCTGCTGTGCGGCTAAGGTGCCTTGCTGTAGTTCCTGCCGCACCAGATTTGGGAGGTCTTCTGTGATCCAGCGCTCGATGACTGCCCGCTTGTGATTCATGATGCGGTAGATGCCGAAGTCCAGGTCGGCGCAGTCGAATTGGAAAAGTTCGCACAAAAGGGATTGGAACTTGGCCAGGTTATCACTCATATTGTTTCATCCGCTGGGCGTATTCAGGGGCAGCTAACTATAGTTTTAACTGCCCCTCACATCATAATCGCCTATGGCCTGCATTTGTCAAAAAGGATTATAATTATTGTCATCTACCACCTATATTGCTCATTATACCATTTTTTTCATCCAGAATTCAGGATGGCAAAGAAACTTCTCGATCAACTCCGTGAAGCCTTGCGCCTCAAGCAATCTTCTTACCGCACGGAACAAGCCTATGTGGATTGGGTGCGCCGCTTTGTCCTTTT
>Ga0308418_1001743_pt1 | contig 11175 bp, 8 predicted proteins | sample HotsprSampleR4cd_FD_203517 | JGI IMG/M metagenome (GOLD analysis project Ga0308418, IMG submission 203517) | Hot spring phototrophic mat microbial communities from Mushroom Spring, Yellowstone National Park, Wyoming, United States - 20090729_R4cd ... | reverse complement strand
GCCCCCACTCATAAGCCTGCTGCGCCGAGAAAAACCGACCCGTCAAGATGTATTCCATGGCGCGGGACTTCCCAATCGCCCGCGTCAGACGCTGCGTGCCCCCAGCCCCCGGAATCACCCCTATCTTAATCTCGGGCTGCCCAAACTGCGCCGTCTCACTGGCGATGATAATATCACACAGCATGGCCAGCTCACACCCGCCCCCCAAGGCATAGCCGCTCACGGCAGCGATCACGGGCTTCTTGAGGCGCTTTATCTGATCCCACTTTTGGAACTGGTCGAAAAGTAGCATGTCCACAGCCGAATCTTCGGCCATTTCTTTAATATCGGCCCCGGCCGCAAAGGCCCGCTCATTACCCGTAATGACGACCGCCCGCACTTCCGGGTCCTGATCCAGCTCTAAAAGCATCTGGGTCAGGTCACTCACTAAGGCCCGATTAAGAGCGTTCAAAACCTCTGGGCGATTGAGGCGGATGAGCGCCACTCCCGGCGCCACCCCCTTCTCAAGCAAGAGATGACTCATCCCTGCAAAAATACAGCCTTCACCCCCACAGCTTCGTCAGTCCTTAGGACCTCCCTTTCCGTGCCATATTCTACGTATCTCCATGCATCGGCGACAGCCCTCCACTTCCTCCTGAGAAGGCAGGGGAAGGCCCCTAAGAGCCATATCTACCAGTGCTAAGAGGCACTCCTCCTGACTCTCCCAGTTTAGCCGGCGGGCCGCCTCTCGGACTCGGACCACCCAACCCTGGTAAGCCTCCCCCATCTTTTCTATTTCTCGCAGGGCAGCGGCAATCACCTTGGGCTGCCAGGATTCTACTACATATCCCGCCCCCAGCTTCTCTACCAGCTGCCGAATCAGCGGCGCCTCCCCAGCCAAAATAGGCAAACCTACCTGGAGATAATCAAAAACCTTATTGGGCAAAGCGTAACGATGATTATCGGTCACAGGGAGTTCTCCCGAAACCCCCAAAGTCGCCTCCCGAGCATATCCCAGCGCCTCGTCATAGGGCAATAGCCCCAAAAAAAGCACCCGCTCTTGTAGGCCTTCTTGCCTAACTATGGCTTCCAAGTAAGCCCGATGATTCCCATCCCCTGCTATCCACAAGCGCCAGCCGGGCACCATCCGCACCGCTAAAATCACCTCCTCCAAACCCCGATAAGGATGCAAGACGCCTTGATAAAATAAGAGCTTATCTTCCAGCCGGGCCTTCGCAAATCCCCGCTGCCTAAGGGGCATATTGTAAATGAGCCACGCATTTATGCCGTAACGCTCCTTATAATACTGCGCTATGGGTGGGCTTACGGTGAAGTGATATCGTACTTTGGGGCAAAGCCAGGCCTCTACCTTACTCCAAATCCAGCGCTTCAAAGGCCGCCCATATAGCGAAGGAAGAGCAGGATAAAGCTCCCGACTATCTAAAATCACCTTCTTTCCTCGTAGGCGCGCCGCCCAGTAGCACCCCAGTAGCGCATCCAAATCTGCTACCACCACCCCATCCCACCTTCGAAGGAAAAGTAGATATAAAAACAGCCGTACATTGGCCAAAAAGAAAAACAGCATTCCCCCCTCCACAGGCACAAACAGCCGCCGAACGGAGTAGGGCCTTTTCGGTACGGGCCGACGCTTCCTGATCGTGGCTATCCCCACTAAAAGCACCTCATACCGAGTGCTTAGCGTAAGGGCTATCTTGTGGGCGCGCTGCTCATAGCTCAGATCGTTGAGAATGCAGTGGATAACTCGGGGCATAACCTGCGGATGGCAACCTCAAAACTCCACCCCCAAAGGTAGTTTCAAAGGGGAAAACCTCCCTCCCTCTACCTTCTTATCCTCCCCTCTCCTACGCCTGTCCTACCTCATTTCCACACCCTAAGGGCCTCCCTTCCCCTACGCTATCCCGCACGCCAAAAGGGAATTTTGTTATATTCGTGCCATGCTTTCCACACCTTCCACACCCTCATTAACGCGGGAGGAGATAAATTCCATGGTGGCTACTTATGGCTATGTGCCTGTAGAACCGCCTCTGGGCATAGACCTGTACGCGGAAATAGAGCGACTGAGGCGGGAAAAGCGGGTTGTTCTCTTAGCTCACTATTATCAAGATTCGGACATTCAGGACTTAGCTGATTATGTGGGGGATAGCTTAGGGCTTTCGCAAAAGGCGGCAGAGACAGATGCGGAAATTATTCTTTTTGCGGGGGTACACTTCATGGCTGAGACAGCTAAAATCCTCAATCCTCATAAGAAAGTCCTTATTCCTGATCTCAACGCAGGGTGTTCGCTTTCGGACAGCTGTCCGCCAGAGGCCTTTGCCGCCTTCAAAGCTCAATACCCCGATCATAAAGTCGTAAGCTACATCAATACCTCTGCCGCCATCAAGGCCATGAGTGATGTGATTGTAACCTCCTCCAATGCCGTGGCCATCGTACAAAACCTCCCCCCCGACTGGAAGCTCATCTTCGCACCCGACAAAAACCTCGGCGAATACGTGATGCGCAAAACAGGCCGGCCTATGGTCCTCTGGAATGGCGTCTGCATGGTGCATACCATCTTTTCTCACCAGAAAATCCGGGCCCTCCGCCAGCAAAACCCCGATGCAGAGCTTATAGCCCATCCCGAATGTGAGCCTGCGGTCTTAGAACAAGCTGACTTTATTGGCTCTACTACGGCCCTCCTGAAATACGTCGTGAATTCTCCTAAGAAACGTTTCATTGTGGCCACGGAGCCGGGCATCCTGCATCAAATGCGCAAAGCCGCTCCCGATAAGGAGCTTATCCCCGCCCCCTCTGAATACACCTGCGCCTGCAATACCTGCCCCCACATGAAGCTAAACACCCTGGAAAAAATCTACAATGCTCTGGTTTATGAGGCGCCGGAGGTAACCCTCCCGCCTGACCTCATCGAGCGCGCTCGTCGTCCCATTGATCTGATGCTTCGGATGAGTCGGGAGCTGGGGCTGCTGGGGGGAGGCTAAGACCGTCACAGGAAAGCTTTGTGAAATGATTTTGGGAGTCCCCCTCCCGAACCCGCTGCAGGAAACTTCTATTTCATTTTCGCAGGGCCGCCAAAGCCCGCCGATAACGCTCCTCTGAAAGCCTATCCTCCTCAGGAGGTAGATAAAAGCTATCCAGCGGGATTAGTAAGCGGAGGGTCTCCTCGTACCACTTTCTCTGCTCCTTACTCTCGTAAAGAACTGGCTGTACTTCGTCCCTTAGGGTAACTTCTATGCCCTCCTCAAACATCTTGACTAACTCCCCCCTTACGGCTTGGGTTCTGGCTATGTGTTCTCCATAATACTCCTCTATCTCTTTCCGGAGGTGCGGGGGAAGTTCTATCACCCAGTAAAGAAGGAAGTAAGACACTGTCCATTCTGAGGAGGGCCTTCTGGCCATACACTCCTCTATTGCATCCATCGCCTCGGCTGGGGGGAAGCAGCACTCCAAAGAAACTACCGCACAAAGGAGGTTTAGGACGCTTTTACAGCTCATGCTGTAGTATTTTCCTCCACATACTTCTTTCTGACAGGGGAGTTCTCTCTTAAAGAAGTAAGTAAGGGGGGATTTTCCAAACCCTTCTCGACCCCAGAGGGGGTCCCAGCGTAGTCGGCTCCCTACTTGGGTCGGAAAACCCCGCTTATTCAATTCCTCCTCGCTCACCTCGGTGAAGATCTCTTTGAAGACCCTAAGAATCATCTCCACGGATCTTTTTTGTCGCCGTCGTCTCTTGTAACTAATCTCCTTAGGTTCCTCAGATCCCTCTTCTTGAGGAAAGAAAAGATTTACCTTGTAGAAGAAGTACCAATCCGCCAGTTCCCTTAGGAGGTGTTTGTAGTTTATTGAATGCTCCTTGGCTTTATCTAGCATTTTTATTAGTATGAGCCTTACTATTTCAAGGTTTCCCCTCTTTACAGCCAGTTCTAGTGGGCTCTCGTTTCGCTGTGTTTTCAGGAAGGGGTTTGCCCCTACCTCTAAGAGCCATCGAACTTCGTCTATCCACCCCGAATGAGCCGCCAAATGCAGGAGGGTCCAGCCCTCAAACTCAACCTGGACGTTGGGCCTTCTCCCTCCTTGGCTTACTTGGCTGAACACAGTAGGGCGCTCACTTGCAGGGGTTTCTATCAGCTTCCTCCACAGCTCCCCTTGGGGGGCTTTCCATGGCTTTTTCATGCGGCAAAGGTACAAAAAAATCCACAAAGTCAAGGGCCTTGGCTGAAAGAAATGTAATAAAATCAAGAAAAATAACTTAGCTATAAAGTTGGGAAAATGATATTGTTGAAATTCTGCACTTAGTGATAATAAGGCAGGATTCTGATATGTTGAGATCTTGAAGTGTGGAATATGTCTGGAAATGATAAAAAAAGCGATTCTATATGTAATCTTACGAAGCTCACTATATCTTCTCCTTTGCATTCTACTTCTAAGTCTCGCAGATGGGCGGAGGCAGACTAAGCAGGCTTATGAGGGGTTTTTGAGAATGGAGGGTTTCGTTTTTCCTTTGGGGCATGGATGAGGAGACGCTGATAAAGCAGCTTTTGGCCAAGGTGCCCGTGGAGCATCCTCGCCTTACGGTTTCAGCGGGAGATGATGCGGCCGTGTGGGAGTGGGATGAGAACTACTTTGGGCTTTTTTCGGTGGATACACTACATGACTTTTTTGACTTTGACAAGGTGTATCATGCGCCTCCATACATTGGCTATAAGGCTGTAACTACGGCTATTAGCGATATCTGCGCCATGAATGGGGAACCTCTTTTTATTTCGGTGGCGCTGGGGGTGCCTAAGGGGGTTTCGGCGACGTATTTAGAGGGTATTTATGAGGGGATAGGGAAGGCCGCGCATAAGTACGGCGTAGCGGTGATGGGGGGGGATATTTCCATGAGTACGGCGTTGTGGCTCTCCGTGGGGGTGGTAGGCCGGGTGGAGAAGCGCCGCCTGGCCCGCCGAAAAGGCGCCCGACCCAAGGAAGTCCTCTGCATAACAGGCGATTTAGGTGGCGCCTATGCCGGCCTCAAAATCCTCCAACGAGAAAAAGCCGTCTTCCTCTCCAACCCCACCCTCCAGCCCGACGTATCCGAATTCACCTACATCATCGGCCGTCAGCTCAAACCCGAAGCCCGCTTAGATGTGGTGCGGTTTTTCCGAGATGTGGAGGTGGTGCCCAGTAGTATGGTGGACCTTTCTGATGGGCTTGCGAAGGGGTTATATGCTTTGTCCGAGGCCTCAGGGGTCGGATTTAGGGTGTTTTTAGACCGCCTTCCCTATCACCCCCAAACCCAAAAAGTCTCCGAGCTTTATGAGCAGCCCCTTACGGCATACCTTCTGTATGGGGGGGAGGAGTATGAACTGCTTTTCACGCTGCCAGCGCTGGAATTCCCCAAAGTAGAAGGGCAGCTGGGGATAGTGGCGATTGGATATGTGAGCGAGGAGCCCGACATTTTAGCTCAAGACCTCACTGGCCAGTGGCATAAGGTGGAGAAAATAGGATGGGATAGCGTAAAGGCAAAAAGGGATAAGCAGTAGTCAAGAGATGGACTAGTCAGAGGAGCTTTCCGAATCAGAGGATAGGTTGTTTATTCTACTCCTACTTACTATAATAGGCTTATCTTGAGTGGCTGCTTCGCGGCCAGGGCAATTCCTGGTGGAGTATACCCTAAACATCTTTCTAGGTTCTAAGTAGACCGTGACTGTTGCTGGAGGGTCTTCGTCATTACATAAACACAAAGCGCTTATTTCCTTGGGCGAAAGAAAGCAGATATAGCTATCGGCCTCTGGTGAGTCGTTCATGCAGATCAATGCCAGCCAAATCTCTCGGCCCGCTTGACTTGCTTCTAACTCGCTACATAACTGCTCAAGCCTGGGGCCTTGTATGCTAAAATTCCAAGTCGCTTTACCCTTTGTGTGATAGTCTGGCTTTGTTCTGTACAACATGTACAGCCTTATATCCCTTCCTGACCTGAGAGTAATATCGTATGCGCCCCACGCATCTTGGGAGGCTTCAACGAGGATGAGCTTTGTAATCTGCTGCGCTTGTAGGAGCTTCATGATGACCGCTCCATGATACTTCTCGTAATCTTGAATGTGAGGTACCGCCATATCCAGTACTTTTTAGGTTTCATTTTCAGGTGAAGTGATGGCTCTACTAACCCGGACACTCGGTGCATCCCAAGTCAGCAGCCGCCCCAAATATACAAAGAATCTGGCAATGTCAAGGGAGACTCGCTAACTCTTACTGCACTCCTCCGAGGGGAGTGTAGCTTGAGGGATATATCGTATATTTGAGCGTGGACTCAAAGTCTTATGAGGCTCTACCAGCGACCATCTACAACTTAGGTTCGTGTGCGGCGAGGCACTTGGACTTTACTCGGGAGGAGCTATGGGCGCGCATGAGCACCCCCCTTCGTCATAAAGCGGTCCAAATACCCGTCTTCCTTGTCAATGAGGCCCAGATGGACATTCTTTACCCTCCAGAGAGACAAAAGGTTATCGACCCCGAAAACGCAAAAGACTGGAGAGAGAAAAGAAGAAATCCTGATAACCCAGCTACCTGGCAAGATTTAGATCCTTCTTCTTCTAATGGTAAAGGTCCCAGTCCCTCATGGTCCCGCTATGAGCGCTTCGTAGCTATGGGCCTGTATGTGTGCAATCCTAAGGCCCCGTTCAAGGTTCTTGAAAAGGCTGAATGCAAGGATGACTCTTCACCGACGGGGGTTTTGGGCTTTAGGGAGGCTGAAGAAGCATATGAACATCACAAGGGCCCCCGCATTTACTTATGCTGCGAGCGAATAGTAAGCGTTGCCGAAGAAAAGGGGATTGACCCCAATCTTGTGCTGGACCAAGTCTATTACCATGAGCTGGGGCATGCGGTTTTGAAGGGCGTTCGGTGTTTTGAGAAACCTGAGGACGACCCTTACCTGGAAACTTGGGGCCGTATCATAGAGGAAAGTGCGGCTGAATGGATCTCTTACGTGCACTTTCATGGGCGTGAGCGGCTTCTCATTCGGGAAGTTCTGATGAAGGATAAGCCCGCCGAGTATCGGAGTTGTGTAGTTTTTCACAGGATTCCTCTATTTCCGCTGCCCATGGCAGAGCCTAATGGTTGGGATGAAAACACTCAGCAGGGCATTCGTTCTGGCCTGAGGAAGTTTTATGAGAGTTGGATGGATCAGAAGTTTCCCTGGGGGACACCTGGCCCGGGGAAGAGTTTTTATGAGGTTTGGATGACTCAGAAGTTTCCCTGGGTGATACCTAGCACGGGAATGCTACCACTGGTAAAAGGCACGTTACTGGAAGATTGGGCGAGGGGAAAGCTCTTCTACATGCGCGAGCGGCAGGAATGGAAAAATTACAAAGATTTACTCATCATGGATCTGGGAAGATGGGTAGGCTTTCTGTCTTTACCGCTCTGGAATGCTTGGGTGGCTCGAAGGGCATTCTTTTTATTCTTTGCTTATCCCTCTTGGGGGGCTGTGAAAGTAACCACGAACCCAAAAACCCTGATTCGTCACAGGGCTCTCTTTACTTCCTTCATGGCCAGCCTTAACTTATCTGCTTGGCGGGCTTACAAAGAATTAGGCGCCCCTCGCGAGCCCGAGTATGTGATTCCGCTGGAAGAGTTTGCTGCGGCTTTAATCAATTTCTCCTTGCAAGCATATGTTTTTTAAGGACATAAACCGTTCCCAGGAAGGGCCTTCTAAAACTCCACGCCGGGCCCGATACAGCGACTTCTCTTTCCAAAGGCCAAAACCTGAAGATCCCCAACCAACTATACGAATTTATAACCTGGGATGCCAAAATCTTTCTCCCTTTGGTTTTTCTCGACCTATTCTTTGGCAAAGGATGCCTACAGCTCTGCGTGAAGTCGCCTCCTCTATTCCTGTCTTTCTGGTCAATTCTTGGCAAATGGACGCGATCTACCCTCCCTCTCGCAAGACCATCCTTGTGGGTAAGACAATTCTGGAATATTGCCGTGAAGTCGCTGCTATTCCACTAGAAGTAGAAGATAGACATAATACTCCTCGAAGATTATGGGAACTATTTTCGCTCTTACTTGGAGGAAGAGATTTCTTTTCAGGATCGCAGTGGGAAACATACGAGCCTTTTGTTGCGATGGGTTTATACCTCCCTAAGCCTCCTGATCTGCAGAGGATATTGGAGCGCTCTCCTGAAAATATGGGCACCGGAAAAGGCATCAGGTCTCAGGAGGAAGCAAAGCAGGTGCTCCAGAATCACCAAGGTCCGGTCATTTTTCTCTGTTGTGAGCGCATTTACAGGGCAGCTGAGTCGGAGAGGATGGACCCCAACTTAGTCTTGGACATGGTGTATTATCATGAGTTAGGGCATGCTTTGTTAGATGTAGAAGAGAGTTTGTGGGATACTTCGGAAGACCCTTATAATGTTCCATTTGGGCGCATCATTGAGGAGAGTGCGGCCAACTGGATAGCTTACTATTGCTTCACGGGCAAGGAGGCGGGCCTGGTGCAAAGGCTCATCCATCGTCAGCCCATAGAGTATCAGGGATATGCGGCGTTTGAGGAGGCTCCGGTGCTCTTCTTGGGTAAGGAGAGGGTTAATCATCCGTTTTGGAATACCTTTCCCTTCTTTTACCGGCGTCGGTATTTTTGGCTTTACCAGAGCTGGCCTGCCATCTGGCACGCAGAGCCGGTCATTAGTCTTCATGAGTTGGATTTGCATTGGGCCGGGCAAGGGGCTATTCACATCACTGTGCCCATGAGCGGGCCTCAACCTTCAGCCCTCTATCAGACTATTCAGCATAAGTGGGGTCTGTGGAGTAGACCCACCGCCTCCCCCGAAGAGAGAGCTAAACTAAACATGCTCTGGTGGGTAGCTTATAAAGAGTTAGGGGCCCCTCGGAAGGAGAAGGGGTTCTATCTATTTCCCCTTTCCTTCTTAGTCTTTGCTTATTACCTTCTGCTGAGGGGGGCCTTCTCGTGAAGTCAAATGCTGTGGGTTTCGCTTAGGGAGCTCTTGTCTTTAGCGAGGCCTTTTGCGTATGGCAGATTGAAATACCCCGCCCCTACTGGTCAAAGGCTGTGAGACCTGGTAGGTTTTCGGTGATTCCATAAGGGGTCGTATAAGGCGTCCTTGCAAACCACGGCAGGGCCTTCCCTGCATGAGAATGTCCCGCCCGTACCAAAGCCTCAGGTGATAAGGAGGGTGCTCACATTACTTTAGCCTTAGGGTTGTGTTCAGGCGGTGCCATCTGTACCAGAAAACCTTAAATGCTCTCATGGCTTGCATGGCTTGACGCCTTTGCTCCTCAGAGAGCTTATGCCAGTGTTTGGCTAAGTTCCTGAGGCGATCCTCCTCCTCCATAGGCATGCCTGCGGCCGCAAACACAGGCACATCCCCAAGCGACCCTACCACACTTAGCACGCTCCTGAGCACCAACAATACCCGCTCCATTATGATGAGGGAGTCTATGTCGTTGCGGTCTATGGATGCATTCAGATTGTACTCTTTATATCGCGCGCGGAAGTAGACCTCGCCGTAAGGAGCTATTAGCTCGTGGATGGCAGCCCGAAGTTTAGCCTGAAGGAAACGATCTGGAATGCCTACATAAATGAGGGCCGACGCCGCCGCCTCAAAAGTAACTCTGAGAGAACTCTCCTCCCAAGCGGGATTGCGTCTTCGATGCTCAGAAACGGATCCTCCGCCAAACCATTTCCCGCTCCGAAGAAACTCGTACAGAGTCCGTAAGATGCTGATAATCTTCTCCACTAAGGCTTCGGAGATGGTGGGGTCGCCTGGAAAGTTTCCGAGGAGTTCGGCGGCGGTGAAGGCGACGGTGGGGTCTGGGTCTTCTAAGGCTTTGAGGAGCATTTGAACGGCTGCGGGGGCCTTCTCCTCCAAAAATCCCCGCAGGAGAGCAAGCCTGTGGGTGGGATTTTCCCAGAGGACTCCATAAATGGACTTTATCTGGAAATCGCGATTTCCAGGATGTTCAACATAAACCCGCTTATCTTGGAGCATTTTTATGCAAGGGGGCGGGCTGTCAGGAGAATCATGCGCCTTCTCTTGGCAGGGATTGTAGACGACTTCACAGGATATGGCATCCCAGTCCGTGTAGCGGACTCGTACGGGGTGCTCCTCGCCATTAGCGCAGGGCACCCGAATCTCTAACTCTACCCAGTCCGTGTAGCGGACTCGTACGGGGTGCTGCTTGCCATCAGCGCAGAACACCCGAATCTCTAACTCTACACCTTTGAAGCTCATATGCTTAGGAGTTTGAGAGGTTTTTCAGAATGGGAGGTCGTCAGAGTCATCTTCAAAGTCAGGAAAAATCTCCTCAGGGTCGGGCGGAGTCGGATCTATCTCTCTCAGAAGCGCTTGAAGCTCCTTGAAGTAACTGCTTAGCTCTCGTAGGAGCGCTATGTGTGTTTCGGAGTGGGCGTGATCTTTGAGCCAGCCGTTTTGCATAAGCTGTCGGAGGAAGGGGAAGATGATATCAGCCCTACTGGTACCATTTAGAGGGGCGATGTCGTCATTTGACTCCTGGGGGGGTTGGAAGGTGGTTTTTTCGATGGTGGGGTTGTTATTTTTTAGGAATTGGAGGAGGGCTTGGAGGAAGTAGGTGAGGCGCTCGGCGAAGCGGGGATGGGCAGGGTGGGTTTGTTGGAGGTGTTGGGTGAGGGCTTTTAGGAGGGTCTGGGCTTGGTCCAGCCGAAGGGAAGCGGGTATCAGCACGCGTCCCTCTAAGATGTCCTCGGGCTCAGGGATTTGGAGCCTCTCGTAGAAAAACTCCATAAAAGCCGCGCCGGCCGCTTCTCCGATCGTGCCATAGACGAGCCTTTGAAGGACGTCACGGACGGTCTCCTCGTCAAAGCGGTGGTAGATGGGGAGGAACTCCAAGAGGCTGCAGGTGGCTAAGAGAGCGATGAGGTACTCCCAGGTTCGGGGCGAGGCAAAAGCGAGGGAGGTATGGGTAGGCTGGGTTTGGAAGTAGTCGGGGTTAAGTTTGAGGAAGGCGGCTACGGCTTGTTTCCAAAGGGTTACCTTTTGGGTGTGGGCCTGGGGGTCAATCGGGAAAGGCTGACCTTTAGGATAGTGGTGAAGCAGCGCATGAAGGAAAGTAGAGACTGGCATTTCCCATTGAATATGCAGAAAGCGGTTAGCGAGGGGTGAAGCGATTTCCCAGTGGTGGGGGGCCCATTCGGAC